>Ga0123354_10005573_pt1 | contig 18353 bp, 11 predicted proteins | sample TergutLab28metaG_2_FD_97872 | JGI IMG/M metagenome (GOLD analysis project Ga0123354, IMG submission 97872) | Labiotermes labralis P4 segment gut microbial communities from Petit-Saut dam, French Guiana - Lab288 P4 | ecosystem: Host-associated > Arthropoda: Insects > Digestive system > Gut ...
CCACCTTGTATGTCAAGATATCTTTACGGTCACTCTTTGTGCCAAGCTATCTTTATGGCCACTCTGTGTGCCAAGTTATCTTTATGGCCACCTTGTATGTCAAGATATCTTTACGGTCACTCTGTGTGCCAAGCTATCTTTATGGCCACCTTGTATGCCGAGATACCTCTATGGTCACTCTGTTTGCCAAGATATCTTTAAGGTCACTCTGTGTACCACATTGTATTTATGGCCACCTTGTATACCAAGATATTTTTACGGTTACTCTGTGTGCGAAGCTATCTTTATGGCCACCTTGTACGCCAAGATATCTTTATGGTCACTCTGTGTGCCAAGCTGTCTTTATGGCCACTCTGTGTTCCAAGCAATCTAAGATCCTAGCAGAGTAGTCCAAACCGTTGTGTGGCCTCTTAATTTCACGTCAGGAAAACAAGCCGGCCCACGAACTATGGACTTACTGGGCTACAAGGAAATTTAAAGGTGTGATTAAGCACTTAGGTTGTCGTAAAGGTAGCGTCCGAACTCATAAAGCAGGCCTAAACACCTGAGTAGTGTCAGAACACAGTATATGTGGTCCTTGAAACATTGTAGAACTGCAAATTACAGAACTTGCGTAAAGGCGCCTGCGCCTTACTTTTACTGAAAGTAGTAAAGCAGAAGTCAGAACTTCGTTAACGTTGGGAGCTATGGAAACTATTATAGCCTCTTTTTTCAATCAATAATTTATACTGGCCCGCTGCACTTACATTTCTTCTTTGTAAGGTTAGACAGCTCGTTGTAACGCGTAAAACTGTCAAATGGACAGGACTGTTTCCCACAACACTAGTTCAGAAAATATGTTATTGTCCAACGAGCTTCTGTTACATATTTCGACTTAAATAAAACCCATGATAAGGTATCAGTTAAAATATATAGAATAACTAGTCAACCACACACTGTTACATTTTAATAATATTCATATACGAGGATTAATGAAAATTCAATAGATAATGCGAATAAATGCACATGTACTACAATATACATTTACACATACAATCCACTAATACTACCTCATGTTTCCATCTTTTTCAGTTCACCCTCAGGGATATTACATCAAATAAGCATGTATATATTAAACAAAGATGAATTGTCAAATAGATTAACATTTTTTTCCTTAAAAATTCTGCACATATAATAATAAATTTATAATATCCGCAGTTCTTAAGGAATCAACGTTTAATCTATATGATAATTCACATGTGTTTAACATTTGCATGTTTTGTATAAGAATCCCTGAGGATGATCTGAAGAAGAGCGAAACATGTAGTCGTGTCAGTGGATTGTAAGTGACAGTGTAGAATTTAGTATTTGTGCATTTGTAAGTATTATCTATTTTATTATATTACGCTGTTAGATAGAGCTGAATCTCAATCTTTGTAAATAACCAACTTGATGCACAATTCTTTTTCTTATATTTGTTTATTCCAATTCTCTACATGTTTCGAGCAACCAAATGCTCATCATCAGGAGAGTCAATTGTATCAATACGACTTCTGGTGTGGTATGCAGGAGCATATGCTCCTGTATACTACACGGTCACTTACATACAGTGATATATACCAGAAGTTGTATTGATACAATTGACTCTCCTGATGATGAGCATTTGGCTGCTCGAAACATGTAGAGAATTGGAATAAACAAGTATAAGAAAAAGAATTGTGCGTCAAGTTGGTTATTTACAAAGAATGTAATAAGATGCACAGTCAACAGAACATAAAAAGTTAAATCTCAGTTTTTGTCATTCGCAGATTTCTCGATGTAGCTAATTTTACATTTATTAATTAAACATTAAAATTATAATTAATTTTTATCCAAATTTACTTGCTCCAATGCCAACATCTGTAATTTAATTCTTGAAAACATACATGACGAAGCTCACAAGGATAAAAGGGCGAGGCGTTGGGACGAGCAGTTAATTTTTTGTATAAAAAAACGAGGAAATGAAACATTAGCTACTTCTTTTCAGCTGTCAATAACGGACAGAATATTGTGAAAGGTCGACAGAAAAACATTTACCACAGGGTTGCTAATCACGTGGCTGATATCCGGACCAAGCAACTCCACAGTAAAGCGTTATCGCTTGGGCAATATAACATTACTGCGCACATTTATGTGAAATGATTTATAAAAATATTCAAATTGAAATTTGGTCGACCTGACTTTTAATCTATTTCGTGTCGCCACCTAAAAAAGCAAATCATATCTCTCCAACCATTATACAAAAGACAATCAATGTACCTAATACGTAACGTTAAGACGCGTTCGCGTAACCACTGTTCCCGTGTAAAAGCAATAAGTATTACATATTGTGTGTGTGTTCGTAACATTAGTTATCCAGCATGCAAAGCGCATGCGCCGTGTTGTGTGGTCATCTGTGGCCTGCCCGGCTCTACAGTACTTCCCACATTATATCATAAACAGCAGATTTTCTCTGTAAATTCTGTCCGAAAAGTTTTCTCATTCGGAGAAGAATTAAGCTTCATATTATCATCAATACACATAGGTCTACAAGTAAAGTACCCGTCATTGTTGTCGGAATTTAATTAAACTTCAATTTTCCCTAACAGACTTTTCGGAAAATTTTCAAATAACAAATTTCATGAAAATCTGTCCAGTGGGAGCCGAGTTTCTCCATGCGGACAGACGGATAGATAGACAGACATGACGCAGCTAACAGCCGCTTTTCGCAATTTTTCGAAGGCTCCTGAAAGCTACCTCTGAATAATCAAACAAATACACACGGACGCCTCAGGACGCCTATGAAAAATCGTATTTGCTCCGCTCTCACTGCTTGAACCTGACAAAATGCTAACGGCTGCTGGCGGTGTGTAGTTCAACCTAATTGCAATGACGGTGCAGGGAGGCTGCTCTGCACACCCACATTCTTTATAGTATTAATTTTATGGCATTTCATGTATTGTAAATATTCGTTCAACTCTGATCATGATGGCCGTCAAATTCCCCACCCCCACCCCCACCCCCAAAACCCACTTTTTTCCCGTGTTAAAATATTGCAGCATCGTTTTGCTGTCGAGAGCCAATTTCGATCGCTGAGCCAGTATGAGCTACAGTTCACCTAGGTCCCAACAACGAAACTAGCTTCGGGTTTTTAATGAAACCTCTGTGTAACGAAACCTAACGGTGCTGTGCCGCTGATATCCGGTTTTTCAGAGAGACTTGTTTGATTCGTTTCATCATATTTTGCAATTTATAAGCCTACAGTACTTATTCTGAGTAAATGTCCAACTTGATGCACAATTACATTATAAAATACTTTTCATTATTATAATCCTCTACATGTTTCGAGCAACAATGTGCTCATCATCAGGAGGTCGAATTGTATTAATACAGCATCTGGTATTAGTGTTCTGAAATAAGTGAGTGTTCTAAAGGCAAAAGGTAAATCAGTACCATTGCAGGCCCACAGGTGCCCAGAGGGGTCCAGAAGTTAAGGTTCCCAGATTTCGTGAAAACGGCACAGGATGGTGATAAGGTTGTCAGCCTTACGCAGCGGCCGCCTTTACTCCCAGAAAATACTTCCGGTAAGCATTTCTGTTAGAGGCTGAGTCGACCCCAGGGCCATAGTGCGATCTGAAGGATTTTATGTCAATGAAAAATTCCACTGATACCAGCTGGGATCGAACCAGCGACCTTCCGATTTGTAGTACAGCGCCTTAACCACTGTGCCACCGCGGTCCCCCACTGAGTGGTCCAAGTTACTAAAACATATTTACGCCATGTTATAAAACATTGGTAATTGTAACAAACATAAAAAAACTACAGTACTTAGTTTATCGAGTGACTTAAAACCGCTGAGGGCGTCTATATAAATTCTTCATTCTTCCCATTTCTTTTGATTTCTTTAGACAGACTCTAAAAAGACCGATTTTTTTTGTCCATATGATCTTAACAAAAGTTTAAGAATTCAACAAGAAAATCTATATTACATGAAGTGAATCGTCTATGATGTGACACCGTACGGCTTGGTAGACTGTTTTCCTTGGCGCAACAGCTCCTATTAGGCCATAGCCTCTTCACTATCGAGGGTTCACGATATTACTTGGACACACACACACACAAACACACACACCCACACACACCCACACACGCACACACTCCATAGAACTCCTCGAGACGAGTGATCAGCCCGACGTTGACATCTCTAACTGACAAAACACAAAACTCACAAGAGAGAGACATCCGTGAACTGGTGGGATTTGAACCCGCAATTCCAGCAAGCGAGCGGCCGCAGACCCACGCCTTACACCGCTTGGCCACGGGGATAGGCTGGTAGATACGAACGGATATTTCAGAAAGGTCTGCTGAATCTATGAATCTAATGAGGGTAGATAAAAAAACCAATAGGTTGATGTTGGAGGCAACAAACTGCACTGAAGTATAGGACTATTACGACCGTACGGCGTCAGATCGAAGATGACAGCCTTTTGAAATTAAAATCTCAACTACGGACTATTACAAGTTTTGCTACATCATTCTCATATTCTCTCTAATTCTAAAAATGTCTTAACGACTCATATTTTTGTAACTAATTCTCAACTCGCACATCAAACTCCTTGATCCGTCAAGGAAAAACCACGTTGCAGTGGTCTGGACATCCCTCCTAGGCGTCAAGAATTTCACTCCTAGTTTTTACAATCGTCACGAGGGTAAAAGGCAACGTTCACGCTATACGGGCAACGACGGCCCAGAGGTTGATAGAGTTATAGCTCCACTCTTTCTTTAACCTCGGTCCTGGATACCGCTGGGTGGTCAACGTCAGGTCGCGACCGCTTTACCCCAGGTAAAGAGACCGGTACACATATGTGCACGATGCCGGTTGGATCCCAAGGCCTGTGTGGACGAGTGAAGAAAATCTCGGTCCCAACGGGATTCGATCCCCGCCTCGGGACCGCTCAATGTGTATTGTACCTTTCCGTAACTCAACTCTTAGGCCGTGCCTGATAAGACACACAGAGTTTCAGTGGCATTATAAGGTTATAACACATAGTTAAAACAGCGAATTAACAACTGTAGGGGATCTTAAGGCATGTCTCGGTACAGGTTGAACTGTGTGATTACCTGCTTTGTTGAAGTACTTCCTGAGAAATGTACTCTGTGAGTACTTGCTTTGTTGAGGTACCTCGTGAAAAATGTACTCTGTGAGTACCTGTTTTGTTCAGGCACCCCCACGTAAATGTACTTTGTGAATACCTGCTTTGTTGAGGTACCTCGTGAGAAATGTACTATGTTAGTGACTTCTTTTGTTGAGGCACCTCCTCAGACACGTACTTTGTGAGTACCTGCTTTGTTGACATACCTCCTCAGAAATATACTTTTTGAGTACCTGTTTTGTTGAGGCACCTCCTCAGAAATGTACTTTGTGAGTACTGTTTTGTTGAGGCACCTCCACAAAAATGTACTTTGTGAGTACCTGTTTTGTTGAGGCACCTCCTCAGAAATATACTTTGTGAGTACCTGCTTTGTTGAGGTATCTGCTTAGAAATGACTCGCAGTGAGCGAAATATGTTAAGGTGGTAAATGTCAATAGCTCTATTATGTTTGGACTGATTGCATTACAGCACAACGCTGTGGAAATTAATTAAAGCACAATTACAGGCTTCCCTTATATAGGTCTCTATTACGAACCAACACCTACATTTGAATACTGTTGGCACATTCAATTACAAATTTCATGCAGTTGTAACAACAAAATTCAGCCCTGTACAATGTGTATTGCTTATATTTGCAATGACCAGTATCTGTGGTGAAATTTACATTGACCCTTGTTTGTGGTGACATTTACACTGACCAGTAACTATGGTGATATTTACACTGACCAGGATCTTAGGTGATACTTGCACTGACCAATATCTGTGGTAATATTTGCAATGAGCAGTATCTGTGGTGATATTTGCAATGACCAATATCTGTGGTGAAATTTGCATTGACTCTTGTTTGTGGTGACATTTACACTGACCAGTAACTGTGGTGATATTAACACTGACCACGATCTGTGGTGATACTTGCACTGACCAATATCTGTGGTAATATTTGCACTGAGCAGTATCAGTGGTGATATTTGCAATGATCAGTATCTGTGGTGAAATTTGCATTTACCCTTGTTTGTGGTGACATTTACACTGACCAGTAACTGTGGTGATATTTACACTGACCAGGATCTGTGGTGATAATTGCACTGACCAATAACTGTGGTAATATTTGCACTGAGCAGTATCTGTGGTGATATTTGCAATGACCAGTATCTGTGGTGATATTTGCACTGATCAGTATCTGTGGTGATATTTGCATTAACCGGTGCCTTTGGTGATATTTGCACTGCACAGTATCTGCGGCAATTTTGTATTCCTCCCTTCCTAAAACATAACTCCAAATTTTCCCTATATTTTCCTCAAGGCTTTTAGATTTTCAGTGCTTTGCAACAGATATGAGCAATAAGAAGCTATATAAAAGGTCTCATAATGTTTCGTTAAGCAAAATCCAGACTGATTGACACACAACATGCTGTATAGAATTACAGGTAACCGATGGAAAATGTCGGAGAGAATTTCTAGCTCTTGACACTTTGAACAAAGAATATAATGCAAAGAGAACACGCGTCTAAATCCAAAACACACACACACACACACACACTTACTTTTCAAGTACCCACTTTGTCACACAGTAGCCGGAGGAAAGCAAATCAGGATTTCTGAGAAGCTTTTCCAACTACAAGGACTTCTGTCGAATGCTATATTACATATCATTTCCATAGACTGGCGCATGTGTATGCCTACGAGTGGTTGACGTTACAGAACGCCTGAGTAAAATCCACATTTAAACATTTTAAAATTAAAATGATTTGCTAAACTAACAGGTAAGGGATGAATGGAGAAGACAACATAGCGAGGAACTTTATGATTTCCAAGTATTATTCTTTTGATGTAATGAATAACGATAAGACAGGTGGGGCAGTTATCATGTACGAGGAACAGGAGAGGTGCATACATAGTTTTGGTGGGGAAATCTAAAAAAAAAAAAACCGACTAGGCAGACACAGGCGTAGATGAGATGATAATATTAAAAACAAATCTTCAAGAAGTGAAATAAGGCAAGGACTGGAATGATCTGGTTTAGGATAGAGACAGGTTGTGGGCGGCTGTGAATGAGCTTTCGTTTTCCACAAAATGCGGGGAATTACTTGACTACTTGAGGGCCTGTTAGCTTCTCAAGAAGGACTCTGCTTGATGGAGCTAGTTAAACTAACAATTTCTTTACAAAGATGGCAGTCTTCAGCAGCACCTTTGTGAAAGCCTCGAATCTCGCACGTTCATTGATAATTAATGCGGCTCACTCTGTAAAAAATCGTAGTCGGTATAGCGATTCGCTACTGGCTGGACGGACCGGGGATCGAATCCTGGTAGAAGCGACTTATCGCACCCGTCAAAATCGGTTCCGGGGTCCACGCAGCCTCCTGTACAAAGCGTTGAGCGGTCTTTTTCTTGCGATAAGGCGGAAGCTGGCGTTGAACACCCATCCCCTTCTACGGCCAAGGTGAAAAAATAGAGTAGGGCTATTCCTCTCCTCCCAATCTGGCCTTTCACGGCACGTTCTAGGTTAATTTTACCTTAAAATTTAACCAATTTACATTTGTGGATATCAATTCTGTTAATTCACTTCCTTCTTTTAAGTAATCATGACTGACTGCTATTACAGGCATGTGTTACTTGACACGGAGTCACATGACGAAACTTCTCGGTTAAGTCACATACATTTTAAACCAATAAATGTGTTGTGGAGCAGTAGCAGAGACACTGCTCCACAACACATTCCTACACAACATGATATGCTGCCACAACGTCTCGATTACAAACACCAATTGAATTGTGAATACTGTAACATAACTTTAGCAAGGAACAAAGATCCCTGATGATGATCTGAAAAGATCGAAACATGTCGGAGTGTTTTAAAATATTTTAAAAGTGTTTTATGTGAAATTATATGTGCATTCGTTGGTTGATAAATTGAAGTGATTCTACAAAAATGCAAGGTGCTACAATAAGATTTACAATAAAATGCACTTTATATGTCAACACCCCAAGTCTATAATATTTCTCCTACATGTTTCGGCCTTGTGCCATTACCATAAACGTTCACAAGGACTACAAGTTTTTCGTTACAAATTAATTACCGTTATATATTTGCAGGCAATCAAGAAACTCGGTTTACCGGAATTAGACTCCAGTTGAAATGTGACGGCACACGGTGACGCACGGGAGGGGAAGTGAAGGGGAAACTGGCGAATGGAGTGGGTAGCCAGTACCCTTCACACTACCTCGGAACATGGTGTATCCACCATTACTACCGCTGGTGCGCAGACGTCGACTGCCAGTAGTCGACTGAACTGAAGCCCCCGCCGATTTAAATGGATTCATCCGTTGCGCCGAAAGACGAAATATGGTTTCTGCGCGTGTGCCATCACATTTCAACTGACCTCCACATACATACGCTTCACTAGCTCAGAACTGTAATCATTTCGTTACTGAAGCCGAACGTGTCTAATTATCCCTTTCGCTAGGCCACGCAACTAATTCATTGTGCACAGTGCCACAAAAACACGCCTTGCACAGCAGGAGCTGTCTTCACATCCGGAAAGCTCAGTCGTTTAACGGTTACAGAAAGTCAGAAAGCGAGCAGGCCAGATGACCGAAAGTGCAGTCGGGAGGAAGCTGTAGTGAACATATTTTAAATCAGTTATCCGGGTATTTTCCTCCAGAGATACTGAGAAATGTCAGCGGGCTGCTTCTTCAGTAGCTAATTAGTTTTGTATCCCAGCTTAACCAAGTCAGGCAAGGTACGTCGAAGTACAAAGTAACATTTAGGTGTGTTCGTACAAGAATTATTGCAGTGGAAAATCAATAAAATCAATAAGTATTAAACGTTCTAAGAGTGTATTCGTAACCTCAAGTATCCAGCGTGCAATGCCCATTCGTCATATTTTTATCTGTTGTCTGTCCTGCCATACAATACTTTTTGCCACAGTATCACATAATCAAAAAGATTTTTGAGAAAGAAAGTTACTGCATATAAATGGCGTGTTTTTTTTATTTATTTATAGATTTTGCTAGAAACATTTCTTGAGCGAGATATGATAAAAAATGTACATCGGTCGTCATGTAAAGTACCGGTTATTCTTGTCATATTGAAGTGAAATTTGAATTTTCTCGACAAATGTCCCGAAAAAAAAATATCCTAATATAAAATTTCATGAAAATCCGTCTGGTAAGCATGCGGAAGGACAGAAGGAAAGAAAGAGATGATGAAGTTCACAGTGGCTTTTCGCAATTTTGCGAACGCGACTAAAAAAAAACCCCCAACCACTGCAAAACAAAGTTCTGTGTTAATGTCAACTAAGTGTTCAGGCTAACACACCAAATTACTTCGTAACAACCACCTGAACTAACAACTCATTCACACACATTGCAGTTGTGCCTTGGAAGAAGCCTCATTATTGCTGCTATATTTACAGTGAACTGCGAACAGAACGAATAGGATAGCTTATGTCTTAAGTCCTAAAGCAGAACAAACAACACAGGACTAGGCATTGCATCATTCTGAAGTGTACCCAGCAGTATAACTGTGCAACGTCCTTCCTGTCCACTCAACTTTCTCTCTTGCCATACTTCAAGACTCTACTAGCATCTCTCCATCATTTCTCCCGTGGGATCTCTCCGCTGCATCAAAGTTGTGGGAGCAAAGGATACAACAATAAAGAAAGACAGTTGAACGGTAGGAGGAGGGGGGGGGGGAAGAGACGAGAAAAATTGCCAAAATACAAGAAACGAAAAGCAATACAAGGCGACATTTTGAAATATAAATCACTCCCCCCCCCCTTGCCCCACACTCTAACTAAAATTTTCAAACATTATATCGCAGAAGGAACAAAAAAAAAATGCCATTATTTTTCAAAATATGCGTGTTTTATTTTTCTTACGAAATTTCAGTGCTGGGTCGACCAGATGACCCAGCACTGAAAGTTCGCCCACCTAATATTCTTTCATGAGCAAAGGATTGTGTAAATAATACGTTTGAACCCACTAAGCTCCGCAAAATTTCGCTACAGATGATATTTGTGTTTTAGGAATTTTAAATGCGTGTCTTACGGTTCTACGTCTTTTGTCTGTGGTCTCGTATGCCTGAGGACATTGCGAATATTTATGGTTTTAATTTGTGGAGTGCCCCAAGCTTTAATTTTTGGAGTCTTGTGGTTGATGCGACTGCATGGGGGGCCCCCAGTGTTCGGAGGCAAAGGGGGGAGCCTGTCGTATTTTAGATTCTACGTCAAATAGTCTGTATGTAAATCTGATGTGTGGTTGACCGCGCATCGTGATTCAGTATGGATATGAAACCAACTGGATGTCACTTTTGTGTTATCCTTTATTTCTCCTTTACAAGTTGCTCAACATGTTTCGGGCAACCATGTGCCCATCTTCAGGAGCTGACGACTGCGTAGTGTTATCGTCACGTGTTGATATTGTGCCGTGGCTGCAAGAAGGCTGTCAGAACCGGTTAGTAGGTAGTGTGTCCATTGAGGACACACTACCTTCTAAACGGTTCTGACAGCGTAGTGTTATCGCCACGTGTTGGTGTTGTGCCGTGGCTGCAGGAAGGCTGTCAGAACCGGTTAGAAGGTAGTGTGTCCATTGAGGACACACTACCTTCTAAACGGTTCTGACAGCGTAGTGTTATCGCCACATGTTGGTAGGTTCTTTTAACCCCTTTATTTATACTCTCGGTCTGCAGCAGACCTTTAGTACATGTGTGGAGAGATTAGTACAGCAGTCAGGTAGAGAGTCATGGTGAGGGGTATTCCAGTGAATACTCTCAGTTAACAGGAACTTTTAGGTTATGAATCTGTGAGGCAGATCAAACGGTGAGTAACGGCGTAGACTGCCTGGGCCTTGCTTCTCGAGGAGGGAGGTCGTGAGTTTATTTGGGTGCACCTCTATTTTGGCTTTATAGTTTGTACTAAGCCGTGTGATTTCTTCCCTTATAGTTGGTATTTGAAGATCAGTGTGTAGCATATGGTTGGGTATGTACCACGGTGCGTCGGTCGCCATCCTGAAAATTTTGTTCTGTAGTCGTTGTAATATTTCAATGTTTGATTGGGGTGCTGTTCCCCATAATGGTACATCGTGAGTCCAAATGGGGTTTAGTATGATGCTGTATATAAGTAATTTGTTGGTCAGGGAGAGCTTGGGTTTACGTCCTATAATCCAGTACATCCGTTGCAACAGTAGAACCAATTGCTTGCGTTTATTTTGTATATGTGGTTTCCATGTCAGCCGACGATCCAGGTTAATTCCCAGGTATTTAATTGTTGTTCCTTGGGGGATGATTTTCCCATTTAGATGAACAGCTGGGCACTCACCGCTCCGCAGTGTGAAGGTGATATGAGTGGATTTTGATTCGTTTGCTCGTATGCGCCATCTTTTTAACCATTGTTCGAGTTTATCCAGATCTGCTGGAGGTGCCGACCTGCGATGAGAGAATCGGTGTGGGATGCCAGTATTGCTGTATCGTCTGCATAGGTAGCAGTGAGTGTATGATCAGAGGTTAGCAGGTAGTGTGTCCACTGAGGGCACACTACCTGCTAACCGGTTCTGACAGCCTTCCTGCAGCCACGGCACAACACCAACACGTGACGATAAAACTACGCTGTCGTCAGCTCCTTAAGATGGGCACATGGTTGCCCGAAACATGTTGAGCAACTTGTAAAGGAGAAATAAAGGATAACACAAAAGTGACATCTAGTTGGTTTCTTATCCATACTGAGTCTGTATGTAGTTTGTTAAGTTGCTCCGTCTGCCCTGTCAGCTCAAGATAATGCGTAGATCAGCTCAAGATAATGCGTAGATCAAGTCGCCGAATTTTATTTCTGTATTGGGCCCAGAACTGCGTTCAACCTACACCGCTGACAAGAACGATATTTTCCTCCGATGACAGTGATGTAATGTAAGACTAGATCTGACTAGTCCTTCGAAGAAGGTTTATACAGAATGTGCGCAAAGTCTGTATACTCAAGCGCAGGAGTCGTGCTGTACTCTGCTGGAAACAAGGAAGTCTCTCACACACACAACAGTCTTCAGCTGACACGTGTCACCTCTGTCTCGTGCCCTTGGGAGTCACTTCCAATACTTACTGTAACAGCATGTACAGTAAATGTGTGTTGGCCTGAAAAGTTCAGTCGGTATAGCGATTCATTACGGGCTGAAAGGTCCGGGGATCGAAAGCATTCGGGCGAAATCTTACGAAACCGTCCAGACTGGTCCTGGGGCCCACCCAGCCTTCTGCATAAAGGTTATAGTGTCTAGTTCCCGGGTGTAAAGCGGCTGGGGCGTGGCGTTGACCACCCACCCCTAACTGGCTCCGAGATTAAAGAAAGAGTAGAGCTGTACCTCTAATCGCCCTGCTGAGCTTCTTGGCCTGTTGTAGGCTGAACTTTACTTTTATTGACCTATATCCTACTTCACACTTTTCGGTCATTATCTAGAATAGCACCAAGAACTTTATACCTGCCCCATATAGGCTTAACCTGGCACAATCGACCAGTAGTATTAGGAAAATTAATTTACGAAGGGGTCAAGTTAGATACAGAAGTCAATCACTTCTTTTAATTGTAACTAAATGCAAATAATACGTTAACCCTTTAAATGCCGAGTTAAATCCCATCTGCCCTTTGCTAGCAATATTCGGAGCTCACCATATTCTCCACGTTAGCAGGTAAAGGGTTAAATGCGCATATTTATCACCTATTACCTCTTACCTGTTTCGGTGTTTGTTACGCCATCTTCAGGGAGACCACTGCGTTATTAGGTCAAGACCTATAAGCTTCCTGCAATGTTGCAATATTGCAAATACCGTATAGTTCTTGAGCAAATAAGGCTATGGTCTCCCTGAAGATGGCGTAACAAACACCGAAACAGGTAGGAGGTAACGGGTAATAAATATGCGTATTTAACCCTTTACCTGCTAACGTGGAGAATATGGTGAGCTACGAATATTGCTAGCGAAGGGTAGATAGGATTTAACTCGGCATTTAAAGGGTTATCGTATTATGTGCATTAAAAAAAAATCAATCCCATTACAGGTCCGAGGCGCCCAGAGGGTTCCAGGAAGTTAAGGTTCCCAGATTACGTGACAGTGACCCAATATGGTGGTAAGGTTGTCAGCCTTACGCACCGGCCGTCTTTACCTCCAGGAAATACTCCTGGTACTCATTTTTGTTAGAGGCTGAGTCGACCCCAGGGCCATAGGGCGATCGGAATGATTATGTCAATGAAAAATTCCAATAACACCATCTGGAATCGAATCAGAGACCTTCGGGTTTGTAGCACAGCACCTTAACCACTGTGCCACCGCGGTCCCCATTATGTGCATTTGGTTGTAACAAAAAGAAGTGACTGACTGCAAGAGTTTCAAAATTAGACACGGAAGATTGGTTTGAATGCCATTTTTTGTGGCTTTACACCATCAAAATAATGTTTTAGAAAATATTTATATTTTGTTGTGAGCCCACCTTCAACTCAGTAGCCAAAATACTTTTCTTGGGTTAAAAAAATATATTAGTTAGACGTTAGCCCCATTTTAGCCCACAGGTTACATCCATGCTACTGCACATAAAATTCTTCGGTGTACCATACTGATATTTTCCGGACATGAAATCCCAAAATCTGCAATAGACGCAGCTGTAAGAGAATTTTATGGCGATCCGTAGGATGCAATAACCTATAACCCAAAAGCTCTTCTAGTGAAATGTGTCACAGTTGCGTGCTAAAGATCTTAGCCTAAACTATGGGATTTTTATTGCATTTTGTGTAGACATTTTCGTGGTAGACGAACTGGTCTTTGTCGAAAAATGGGGGATGAAGTTTGGACAGGTGGAAGTATTCTTCATCCTGTATTTACGAGCGAACGTTTCAGTCTCGCTTGTCTCTTACTCAAGACTGTCTACAGTGGGCAGTGTATGGGCTAAGCTGTTACTCCTTTCTTATTGATCTCATCTCTCCCTCTTTCTCTGTCTGTCTCTCTCATTTAACGTTTCTCTCTTCCTTGTTTTCTACCTAACCTTCCTTACCTACAGTCCTTCTCTCATCTAAAACGAACAAGTTAGTTTTCCAGTTTCCACAGAAGTTACTTAGCGATAAACGATATCTGTTCTCAGAATATTTAGTGACAACATTCCAACTGCTGACGTTAACTGAAGAATAAAATCCAACTAGATGCCACTTATTAATTTATAATGCTTATGTTAGGCTCAAAATGTTTCGGGCACCATTATGCCCATCATCAGGAGCTCACGACGATAGCGTTGGTTATCACATAGGCCGTCTGGTTCTCGAGTTGCTGCTGGTTGGAAGTTAAGTGCAGGCAGGATGGATGAGTATCCGGACCGAAGGCTGTAACATCCTTGAGTCCGGACACTCATCCATCCTGCCTGCACTTAACTACCAACCAAAAGCAACTCGAGAACCAGACGGACCATGCGTTAACGAACGCTATTGCCGTGAGCTCCTGATGATGGGCATAATGGTGCCCGAAACATGTTGAGCCCTACATAAGCATAATAAATTAATAAGTGGCATCTAGTTGGATTTTATTCTTCAGTTACCAAGATGATGCACGGTCCAATACACACCAAATTTTCTGACGTTACTTAGGATAAAATGAGATGGGAAAGGTGAAGACTCGTAGAATGTCTCTCAGCAGAGATTTCAAGTAGCGACATCAGGAACGAAAATCAGGGTTTAACCTTTTGGCGCCGGAATTATTTTTGTTAAATTTTAGCACACCTGTATATAAAATGTAAATAATACAGAAACTAAATATGTTAGAATTATGAAACAAACTGGATTTTGAAGAGAAAAAAAAACGGAGAGTATATACCATGTTTAAAATATTCAGTACTTATATTTGTTGAATAAATATATAAAATGCAACTTTACAGATTAGCGGTGCCGTACGACTACTATAGTTGACATTAGGCGTCAAAAGGTTAATATTGTGTCAATTCTTGTTAAGCGACCATTGCTTAATGGAAGGATTGGTGTCGAATGTTACACTGGAAATGACATACACGTTATGTGCAATGATAAACATTCAATGCATGCATTAAGCACTTGATTACGAACATATGGACTACATGAGACAGGCTACGCGGTACTGAGTAGGGTCTCGGGCAGGTTATTAATTTGGAGCCCCTTAAAATTGATATTATTCTAAATCAAAGACACGGATGGTGAAGATTTCTGTGGGCGTGTGACCAAATTGCGGATAATTTTTGGAGAAATTCTTTCGCATTTGGGGAACTGGGTTTACTAGCACCACATTTCCGATTGTTCAAGCGAAGTCGGGTCCCCGGACAGGTGCCACGTTAGTCTGCCCCTTAGGCCAGCCTTGACAGTAACCCCTGAATATAGGATATCTGCGTATATACTGCTAAGACAGAGCAGATGAATGTAGGCTTAATAAGAAATTTAACAGCGATGATTCAAAATATGAAATTATTTTCAGCACACTAGATCACCGCCTTTGTATGGTGGTTTCTATTGCAGTACGATTACGTCACTCAAGCACATTTAAAGGGGAAGTGGTTTTGAAACTGGAACCGTTACTGGGCAATAAATTACATGGAAGTGAGTGGCCAGCGCCATCTGCGGTTTATAACCGTGAGACAGTCATTCATATGATAGGAAAGGTTGTGCAACTCACGGATATTGCAGGCCCATTCGGGACATTGAGGATACGTTTTCTAGATAATGATATTTATAGTGTACTTGATCGCTGCCATTGCGGGAGTAAAGGAAGCTGAGGGTGTTTAAGAACATGGTGTTGAGGAGAATATTTGGACCTAGGAGGGACGAGGTAACGGGGGAATGGAGGAGATTTCATAACGAGGAACTAAATGATCTGCACTCCTCACCCAATATTGTGCGGGTGATAAAATCGAAAAGAATGAGATGGGCTGGGCATGTGGCGCGTATGGGTGAGGAGAGGGGGGTGTATAGGGTCTTGTTGAGGAAACCGGAGGGAAGGAGACCACTGGGGAGACCTAGGCGTTGATGGGTGGATAATATTGGGACGGATTTCCAGGAGGTGCGATGTGGGTGTATGGACTGGATTGGGCTGTCCCAGGATAGGGACAGGTGGCGGACGCTTTTGAGTGCGGTAATGAACCTTCGGGTTCCGTGAAATGCGGGGAATTTGTTGACTAGCTGCAAACCAGTTAGCTTCTCGTCCTCGTAGGGACAACTCCAGATTTCTCACATTATTGCCTCCCCCCCCACAACTTCCAAGATATCTCACACTTATACATTATCATATTTTTCACTATACACTTATGTGTTAGAAAATGCTGATTACCTATCACTGATGGTCTAGATTTTTAGATCCGAGCTGGCAGCGGTCGATAATACAAATTTCTTACATACCCTTACTTACTTACTCACTCCATGGTGCAAAGTCCTTCTTGAGCAGCTAACTGGTTTGCAGCTAGTCAAGAAATTCCCCGCATTTCACGGAACCCGAAGGTTCATTACCGCACTCAAAAGCGTCCGCCACCTGTCTCTATCCTGGGCCAACCCACATCCCACCTCCTGGAGATCCATCCTAATATTATCCACCTATCTACGCCTAGGTCTCCCCAGTGGTCTCTTTCCCTCCGGTTTCCCCACCAAGACACTATACGCCCCCCTCTCCTCACCCATACGCGCCATATATCCTTACACCTATGCAAATTCAATATCGATTTAATTAGCGGTACAATTCCGTTTTTAAAATAGAGACATTAAATACCAGACATATCATTTAATTACACATATCAAATTGTGTTTATTATGACACCGCCGATCTCAGTGGCCGCGCCGTCTAAAACGTGGGTCTGCGGCCGCTCGCTTGCTGGTATTGCGGGTTCGAATCCAGTGATGGGCATGGATGTCTTATGTGAGTGTTGTGTGTTGGCAGGTAGAGGTCTCTGCGTCGGGCTGATCACTCGTCCAGAGAAGTCCTACCGAGTGTGGTGTGTCTGAGTGTGATCGTGAAGCCTCGACAGTGAGGAATTCCAGTAGACGCTGTTGTGGGATGGGAAAAGAATTTAGTAAAGTGTTACTGCTATTTGCCGCATCAGACACCAATCTGCGTCATGCTCTACAGAAGTACATACAGTTTTGTAGGAAAACAACTCGGAGAATGGGCGCAGAACCCAATACGAAGAGCTGACAGGAACACAAAGTGACGACAAGAAGCTGCGAGATACCAGACGAAGGTATAAAATCAGAAAAAAAATAGTGTTTGATACGTTTAGACGTGTCTTCTCCGTCCGTCTTAAATTTTCCGTTATGATTCGTAAAACTGCTTGTCGTATAAACGTGAACTAAAAAGCGATCGTTCCATCAGTTTTGACGAGAGGACAAAATACTTTTTTTGTTTCAAGACTGCTTCGGTACAGTCAGAGCTGCAAGCGAAACTTGATGACGTCGTGTCACTGTAACACAGGTGCGACGCCACGCCATAAATTACAAAGTTACGAAGGTAAGAGACGGAGGAAGGAAGAGCAAAGGATTATGAAGAAAAGACCGGGGCGTATTATGTATAGGGAAGTGACGTGAGCAGCAAGCATAGGGCCGATTTGGGGGGGGGGGTGTTTGCATGACATAAATGCTTCGTAACTTCCACCATATGGCGCGAAAATAGTTCTGAAGGCTCAAGGATCGAACGGCAGGTACGAACTGGCGTCTTTGCGATTTGTGTCAAATATCTTAACAGCAGTAGCAGCATCCACAACAAGAGGAAGAACAATAACAGCAACCACAACAGCAACAGCAGCAGCAACAAGAACAACAAGAACAGCAACAACAGCAGCAGGAGCAACAACAGCCAAAGCAACAAAAGCCACAACAACAGCTACATTAACAACAACAACAGCTACAGCAGAAACACCAGAAGCAGCAGCAGCAGCAACAACAGCCATATCATTAGCAGCAACAGCCACAACAACAGCTACATTAGCAGCAATAACAGCGACAACAGCTACAGCAGAAGCACCAGAAGCAGCAGCAGCAACAACAGCCATATCATTAGCAGCAACAGCCACAAAAATAGCTACATTAGCAGCAGCAACAGCTACAGCAGAAGCACCAGAAGCAGCAGCAGCAGCAGCAGCAACAACAGCAATATCATTAGCAGCAACAGCCACAAAAATAGCTACATTAGCAGCAGCAACAGCTACAGCAGAAGCACCAGAAGCAGCAGCAGCAGCA
>Ga0123354_10005575_pt1 | contig 18352 bp, 9 predicted proteins | sample TergutLab28metaG_2_FD_97872 | JGI IMG/M metagenome (GOLD analysis project Ga0123354, IMG submission 97872) | Labiotermes labralis P4 segment gut microbial communities from Petit-Saut dam, French Guiana - Lab288 P4 | ecosystem: Host-associated > Arthropoda: Insects > Digestive system > Gut ...
TCGGCGCCTGTCAGCTCTGAAAGCCGGGCGTTGTGCTGCAGCGGCGTCTGGTCCATGACATCGAGCAGAGTCGAGGCGGCGTCGTCAACGGCGGTGGCGATGGTGGCAAGGTCAAGCATCATGGAGTAAATACTAGGACGCACCACCGGTGTGGCTAAGGAACCAAGCGCGGCAACAGCGACCTCGGGTTGATTCTGGTCGCCAGGCGATGGATCACACCCTGGCCGGCCAGCATGTCTGCCTTGGCCGCCTTGACGGCTTGCCAAAATACGGCCACTGCCGCCGCATCCGGCTCTTCTGGGCCGAACATGATGCGATCGGTGACAGGCGCCATGGCGATCAGCTGGGCCAGGCCGACCCATTCGGCCTGCTCGCTGCGTGTCAGCGGGCTGATCCGCACCGATGATCCCATGTCTCTGGCTCGGTCGAGCAGTTCGCTCCAACCGCCGGCGACCCGCTGCGGGGGACTGCCCCTGGTGCGACGCCGGTAAGCCCGCACCAATTTGGCGACGCCCAACAGCACCAGGATCATGGCCACCACGATCACCGCGCCGCCACCGTAGATGACCGGTTTGGCCCAGGAAGGGAGCCCGGGGCTGGCGGCCGGCTGCTGCTGGCCCTGGCCGGCATTGGCCTGGGTGGCCAGGTCGTCGAGGGTGCTCGGTGGCTCCGCCGGGTTCGGTGGTGGCACTTGCGTTGCCTGGTCGTGGGTAGTTGTGTCAGGGGGTGACTGCTCAGGTGTGCGGTTGCGGTCTGGGATGTAAAGCTCAGTCGGCAGCGCCAGCCAGCCATTCGTCGTCTGCACCTCGACCCAGGCGCCGACATCCTTGCCCTTGATCGTCCCGTCGCTCTCAGTGGTGGCGCCGAACACGACTCGCGCTGGGTAGCCAAGCCGGTTGGCGGCCAGAGCGAAGGCGGCAGCGTACTGCTCGTCCGAGCCGACAAGTGGGGTGCTCTTGATGAAATAGTCCAGCCGGCCCTGCCCGTTGCCCGGCGTGTAGTGGCCTTCAGCCGGCTTAGATCCGTCGCTCCAATAGCCCTGGGCGAATGTGCGTCCCACATTCATGAGTTTTTCCCAGTTGCTGCCAGCAGTGCCGGCAATGGTGGTGAGGCTGTCGGCCATGAAATCAGACACGCTGTTTGGCACCATCACCAGTCCATCGGCCACCGGGGCGGGGCTATCTGGGCTGTCTTGCCAAACAGGTGTCGGGTAGGTCGTCAGATCGATGGTGTCACCGCCAACCAGACCATCCAGCAGCAGTATCTGTCCTTTGTCTGTGTCGTAGGCAAGCGATTCGAGGTGGCTGGTGGTGTTGTTGCCGCCAAACGACACGGTTCTCGTCTGGCCAAGCGATGGCACCCAGTTGCGCAGCTCCCACTGACTGGCAAACTCGGCGGTCACGGTTATCTGAATGTCCAACGGCTGGCCTTTGCTTGTCACCGGCAGCACAGAACCGACGCGCCGGAAGCCATCACCGAAGATAGCTGAGCCGGTCGCGCTCCAGCCGAGCCCCGTGTATTGGTCAAGCACAGCAAAGCGCACCGGCGACCCGGCAGGCGCACCGGTCACGGTGGCCAGTGTGACCTCATAGAACTGTTGGCGCAGCGGCGAAGAATATTTCACCAAACCTGGCAGCGGGCTGGGATATTGCGACACGTCTAGCGGTGGCTGCACGATCGTGCGCAGCACAACGCGCGATTGGCCGACGCCGGGAAGCATCGGCCCGAGGAACCCGCCAGCCGCGAGTGCGACTGCTGTCAGCAAAGCCCCCGATGCCAGGCGGGAGTTGCGTGCCTGGCCCATGTTGGCCAGCCGGCGGCGGCGCACGGTGCGCACAGCCGCCCAGCCGACGGCCAGACCGGCGAAACCGAGGCCTTGGACTAGCACAGCGCCCGGCTGAGACCAGCCAAGCAGGATAACGATAACGAACAGCGCAGCCGGTGCCACCAGTGCAATCCGTGGCGACGGCTTCGACCGCGCCACACCGAAGCCAGCCACGGCAACAAGCAGGCTGAGCAGCCACACCAGCACAAGAAATGGCCCATTGCCGTCGACTGGCGGCAGGGTCGTCAGCAAACCTTTCCAACCGTGCACCGCAAGCGACCCCAGATTAGCCAGGGTGCGCCCGGTTGGCACCACACCGGCGATGGTGCCGGCCCGCAGCGCCAGGGCGCCACCGAACACGAAGTAGCAAAGTATGGCCATGCCGAGCCCGGCCATCCAGTGCCAGTGCAGCTGCATCGCGATGTGGGACACCACGATTCCAAGCACCACGCCTATAGCGCCGACCACAAGGAAATAGGCTGAGTCGAACGTCGAGAGGAACCCAAGCAAGCCGACCATTGAAAGTGCCAGCAGGAATCCGGCGTCAACCAAGTCACCAGTATCGGGGCGCAATTGCAACATGCGCTGCGTCAGCGTGTGGCGGTTAACGGTGCCAGGGACTGCCGGGTCAATGGCTCTCAAGTGGTGCCACCGCCTCTCAGCGCCCGGGGTAAGTCTGCCAGGTTGCCGAGCGAAATCTCTGTGAAGCCGCTGCTCTCACGCAGTCTGATCGGCTGGTCGAGGTTGGCTCGCACCACCAGCATGCGCACCTGCATCGGCACCAGGCTCCGTGACAGCGCCAGCTCGGCGAAATTGGCGTGCTCACCCGTCACCAATACAAGCAGCGAAGCGTCACCGGTGGTCTCATTTTCCAGGCGTCGCACACTGGCGGCCAGCGAAATCGGCTCAAACTCCGCCCGCGAATACGTGTCCAGCGCTACGTGCGGCGTCGGGCGTGACTGTTTCTGCGAGCCGGCGACCACTGTCAATTCCATGCCGTCGGTGATGGCCCGCTGGGCGATGGACGCACCACAGGACAAGGCCAGCTCGAATTCATCGTCACTGCCATAGGCCATTTGGTCAACATCGGTGACCACAATGACATGCGAGCGCCGCGTGTCGAGGAACTGGCGCACCAGGAACTTTTGCTCGCCGGAGATCGCCGAGATACGGGCTGAACTCTTCCAGTGGATGTATCTTTGGTCGTCGCCAGGTATATAGTCGCGCAGCGCGTGGAACGCCAGATCCGATGCTGAAACATCCTGCGTGGTTTGGCCTTCCAGGTCACGCAGAAGGCCGGTGCCAAGCTCGTCGATGACCACCACCGCCGGGTGGATGAACAGATCAGTCGCGTCCGCCCAAACTAATTGGCGTCTGACAAGTCCAATCGGATCGCCGCGCTGCGTAATCAGCGGGCCGACTGTAATGACGCTGCGGTGGGAGGTCGGTATCGTCACCCAATCCTCGTAACCTTGCCCGGAGGAAAGCAGCGGGGTAGTGAAGCGGGCGGACGCCAGGCCAACCGGCAGCTCGACGCCGATGGCCATCAGCGGGTGGCGTGTGATGTTCGTGATCTCGAAGCGGGCCATCGATGGCTGGCCAACGCTCACCCGCTGCGGGTTCAGCTCCATGACCACGCCCAGCTGCATGCGGCCGATCGTGAAGAGGCAAGCGCCGGCGAAAAACACCAGGCAGGCGGTCGCGGCGATAGCAAACTCAGCCCAGCCAAGCGTGGCTGCCAACACCCAACCCACAACGCCAAGCACCAGCACCGTCCAGCCGAGTGGGGTGACGCAGCTAAGCATCCGGCCAACTGGCCTGTACAGCGGGGCGGCTAATTGCCTAACGCCCTGGAACCACGGCCGGGCAGAATCTTGCCACCAGGCTCGCATCCTGGTGTTTGGCACTGCGATCGCGATTGACATGCGGCGTCTACTCAAATGCCTCGCAACTGGGGGGCCGGGATGTCGGCCAGCAGTGAGTCGACGACGTCTTCGACGGTGGCGCCGGCGAACTGAGCCTCTGCCGACAAGATCAGCCGGTGGCCCATGATCGGCAGCGCCAGCTGTTTGATGTCGTCCGGTGTCACGTACTCGCGGCCATGGGCGACGGCCCACGTCTTGGCGGCGCGCACAAAGCTCAGGCTGCCCCGCATCGAGATGCCCAGCCGCACGTGCGGGTGTGACCGCGACGCTGTCGCCAGGTGGCTGATGTATGACAAAATTGCCGGGTCGACGAACGTCTCGTTGGCGAACTGCGCCATTTGGGTGACGGCCTGCGCCGAAATCGCCGGCGTAACTGCTGCGGCGCGGTCGCGGTTCGCCGCCTGAGCCAGAAGTTCGACAGCCACCTCATGATCTGGGTAGCCGACCGACACCTTCATCAAGAACCGATCCAATTGAGCTTCCGGCAGACGGTAGGTGCCGGCCTGTTCGATCGGATTCTGGGTAGCCACCACCATGAACGGCTTACCCACCTCATGCTTGACTCCGTCGACTGTGACAGTACCCTCCTCCATCACTTCGAGCAGCGCGGCTTGAGTCTTTGGTGACGCCCGGTTGACCTCATCGGCCAACACGATGGTGGCGAACACCGGTCCCTTGTGAAATTCGAACTTCTGGCTTCGCTGATCGTAGATGTTGACACCTGTCAGGTCACTGGGCAGCAGGTCTGGTGTGAACTGGATGCGTGAGTGAGTTCCCTGTACCGTGTTGGCAATGGCCTTGGCCAGCACCGTCTTCCCGGTTCCTGGGTTATCTTCGACCAGAAGATGTCCCTCGGATAGCAGACAGGTCAGCGCCAGGGCGATAACGTCGTCCTTGCCACGAATGGCAACGGCGATGTTATCCGCCATCTGGAGAAAACTCTGCTGGAACCAGTGGGCTTGCTCAGAAGTAACCGGCATTTCGGTGTGTCTCTTTCGACTCAGCGTTCGTCAAACTTGCCCCTCGGCAGGCGCTTACTCCAAGAAGTTTAGCTCGACAAGGCAATTCCACAGCACCGCAATTTTGGACGCAATGGGGAGGTCTCCCCACCTGGGGTTACGGGGGCGGCGGATCGGAGGCCGACACCACTCTGATCACCGTCGGCGATGAGTCATTGCGCGGCGTACTCGACAGGTTGACCATCACGGCTGAAAACGTGATCTCAGTATTGGCCGATGGTGTCAGCACGCACAGCGGCAAATTGCCGGTAGAACCAGTCACTCCACCGGATGCGATAAACGGGGTGACGCCATCCGCCAGGGTACCAGTGGCTGTGATTCGCAGTTCCGCCAACAAGGTGTTGGCATTGCCGACGAACGTGGCGCATACCTTCCGGTCACCCGATGTCGGCGCTCCACTATACGTGCTCACCAACACCGGTGCGCTCAACGTCGGGTCGGTGGCCGACGTCACCTGCACTTTTGCGGTAGGCGAGTTGCTACGAGGTGAGCCAGAGGCGTCAATCATCTGTGAGGTGAAAGTGACGGTCTGATCCGCGCTTTGTGTCGATACACAAAATGTCAGCGTCGTGGCATTTGGGTTGGGGTCACTCGATTTTTCCAGGACTGCATCTGCCACTGGTCCGCTGGCGACGGTTTTCACGATAGCCGCCAATCCATTGCCGTTGCCGGTGAAGGTGGCACACACCAAGCGGTCGCCCGACCCAGGTGAGCCGACCGATGTGCTGGTGAGAAACGGCGCGTCCAACGGTGGATCGGCAGCGGAAGGCACCTGTAACACGCTCGGGGGCGAGACGGCCCGGGTCGATGACGGGTCGGTGTTTTCCATGGTGGCTGTGAAGGTGATTAACGCCCCAGGACCGGTGGCGTCCACGCAGTACTCCTGTTCGCCGGTCCAGCCTGTCACAGAGGATGTGACGAGGCCAAGATTGGCGCTGGCGATCGCACCTTCTGCTTCGATGCGCATACGAGCCAACAACCCACCGCCGTTGCCGTTGAATGCCGCACACACCGTCTTTGAAAGTGACGCGGAGCCGATTACCGGGGAGGTGTAGAGCGCGGTTGGAGCCTCCAGCGGCGGATCTGGCGCAACGGTGACCGCATGGTCGTTGCTTGGCGAGTTGGGGCGCTGCGGTGTTGTACTTGCCGACACCATGGAGGCATGGAAGATCACTGTGGCGAACGCGGCTGTCGCGATCACGCAGTACTCCAGGTTGCCACTTGGCCCGGAACCGAAGGCGCTCTTCGTGCCGGGGTTGGCGCCGGTTACTGCGCCGTCAGCAGTGATGCTCAACTGGGCGTCGCGACCATTGCCGTTGCCCGCGTAGGTGGTGCACACCTCTCGCTGGCCCTGCTCGTTCAGGGTGGACGAATCGGTGACGAAGGATGGCATCATCAGCTGCCCAAACGGAATGGCGGTGGCGACCATTGACTGGCTATCGCCTTGGCAGCTTGCCTCGTTGCAGGCGACCAGCGTCACCGTAACCGTTACTCCGTTGGTCAGCCCTTCGATCAAGAACTGCCCGGTACTACCGTTCGGGTTGAGCTCAGTGATAAGTTGTGCGCCAGTGCCGGAGCCGGTCCAAGACGCCCTTATCTGGCTGATCTCGCCGTTCGATGGCGGCGCCGTATAGTCGACTTGCACCTGCCCGCTGTTGCCCGTCGCCAAGACCGAGGTTGCCCCGGCGCTCCAGTTGCCTGGGATGCCAGTCGCCGTCCATGTGGTCACTTGAGGTGTGCTGGTGTGATCGGCTCCACCGCTGGCATTGGTGGCTACCACCGAATAGGTGTAAAGCGTGCCGTCATAACTGACTTGATCGGTCAAACTGGTGCTGGTGGTTGAGGCGAAGACCTTATCGGGACCATTGCCGCTTCGCGTCAGCGTGTACGTCACAGGGCCCGGCCCGTTTGGGGTGGCGGCGCCCCACGAGATGGTCACCTGGGCGGTGCTGCCCAAGTCCTGCGGCGATACGACCGGTGCGCCAAGGCCCTGTGGCTTGCCGGACGACTGCCCCTGCGTGCTTGCTGTCAAGGGCGAAGGCCCGGCGTTGTTCTCGGCCACGATGCTGAATTGCACGATCTGATCGTTGTTTAGGCCAGAGACCGTTAGGCTCGTGGTGGTGCCTGACACGTCCATGCTGCCAGTCGTGCCACCCGTCCACGAAATGTGATAAGTGGTCACCGTTATGCCATCCGACGGTGCTCCCCATAACAGAATCAGTTGCCCGTCTTGTGGGTTGGTGGCGCGGAAATCTTGGACCATGCCCGGCAAATTATCCGGGGTGAGTGTTGGGCCGGCGCCCGACCAATCTGACCAGTCGGCCTTATTGTGGGCACGCACCTGGAAACTGATCGGGGTTCCAGTGGGCACGCCCGTAACATCGCAGCGTGTCATCTTGCCGCAGTTGGTGGTGAAGCGGCCGTCGGTGGAGGCCACTTCGTACTGGTCGATGGGGGCTCCATTGTCGACGCCCGGCGTCCATGTCAGTGAGACGACATTTGTCAGCAACTGGTTCCCCGGCTGCGGCGGGGTGGGCGGGTCAGGACGGGCGTAAACGGTCATGGAAAACGTGGTTGTTACCTGGCGCTCTGTTCGTGACGGGTCGGCCAGATCTGATGCCACCACCTGGAATGTCATAACACCGTGGATGTCGGGGTTCGACGTCAGCGAGAAGCTCATCCCCGTCTGCGCACCGATCTGGCACGGGTCCCCGCTCAGCTGCGTCACCGAGACGATCGTTGGCTGGGCGGCGCGCAGTGGCGAGTTGATTGCCACATGAGCCTGCACGGGCACCCCAGCCTTGATGTCTACCAGGTTAGCCACCGATATTGTCGGCTTCGGGGCTGCGATCACGGTGATGTTGAGTGGTTGCGGCACCGCCTGACTGTTTTCAATACCGATCATTAACTGGGCGCTGCTGGGCGCGACGGCGCTGCTGGAAGCGGTGATGGTGACGCGGCGTCCCCCAGTGGCGCTAACCCCCGCCAGTGCTATGGGCCAGGTGGCAGTGTAGACGGCGCCAGCAGCACTGCTGGCGTCCGGCATCCAGACGTGGCACAGTGCCGAGATGTCAAGTACCTTGTCAGCGCCACCTTGGACCACCGTTTGGGCGGCCGTGGGGCAGCGCAGCACCGGTGTCGGCGGGCCGATTTGCACTGGGATGGTGACGTAAGCCTGCAATGACGTCGGGTCGGTTGAATCACCGTCTGCCACCTGCAGTGAGACAGCGGCCGGGCCGGAGTAGTCGTTGCTGCTGGTCAGTGTCATCGAGGTGGGCGAGTCCGGCTGGGCCGTCAGCGCCGGCGCAGGAGCAGCAACTACCAGGTTGGCCTGCGTGATGCGCAGCGCCCGGCTGCGAGGGCTGAAAACATAGTCGCCCAAGGTGATTGCAAGCGTCGAGTTAGCATCCATTTGGATGGGCGCCACGTTGGGCTTGAGCTCCGGGGCGCCCGCTCCGGCTTGTGGCACGAAGATAATGGCAGACGACTGGGCACCATCACCGTCCTGGATCACATAGTTGAGAGCCTGGATGCGATCGGTCACCGGGATGCCTGACACCTTGCCGTCAGACCCGATGACACCGGCGCTGACAGATACCAGTTGAATCGCGCTCTTGGGCCCGTCGATGTCCCAGGCGGTGGCCAGCGGATCGGCTGATGCCGTGCCGTCCGGCTGGATTACGGCCACAGTGTCGTGCGCCTTCGGCGGGTTGAGGAAGCCGTCGCGGGCCTTGACAGTGATGGTGGCCGCGGGGCCCTCGCCACCGGTGCCGCTTAGCAGGTACATGAACTGCACCGGCGGGTCTGTGGCTTGGCTGGGCGCGCTCAATTGGAAGGACGCCCCGTCGTCAGACAAGCTGACACCTTCTGGCAGGTCTCCGACGGGCACGATGGTCGGGGTGTCGCCGATCGCCAGCAGGTCGTTGGCCATTGGTTGCACACTGACCGGCACGCCGGGCTGGGCCGTCACCGTGTCGTCGATGGCGACCGACGGCGGGAACAGGCCCGGCGGGGCAAGACCGACGCGCACTGTGCCGGTGCCGGTGCGACCGTATCGGTCAGCTACCACGTACGTGAATGTGTCCGTGCCGTAGTTGCCATCTGTTGGAAATGCCTCGTATGTCAGTGACGTCGGTGAGATGGATGTCACCCGTCCCTTCGTTGGCGCTGAGCCGATGCCGATGACAGTGACAGAATCGCCGTCCGGGTCAACGCCATAGATCGGAATGCCGATTGTCACGGTGTCCCCGGCTACCGCCCGCGCCTCGACGACGTCTGGCAGTGGTGCCGAGTCCGGGGCGTCATCAGTTGGCTGCGGGCGCACCTCGATGGTCAGTGTCGCCGACTGCGGCGTGCCACCATCGGCGGTGGCGGCGGCGTAGGTGATGGCCACTTGCATCGGTGTGTCGACCGATTCTGGGGCGATGTAGCGCACCCGGTTGCCGACGACGAAAGCCTGCCCGGCGTCCACCGTGTCGCTTGTTCCTGCCGGCGAGCCGATGACCACAACCGGCAGCTCACCTGACGGCAGCGACGGATCGGGTTGCTCGTCTAGGAGCAGTGTTTTGCCGGAAGCACTTGAGTCGTTGGCCAGCACATCGATCAGCGCCGAGTCCCCGCAGCGGACAACCGCATTGTCGTCGGCAAGCAGCAGAGCGTCGGTTACCGGGGCTGCCATTTGTGTGACTATGACATCGCCTTGTACCGGGTCACCAAGACCGTTTGTGACGGTGTAGTGCACCACCATCGGATTCGGGCTGAGGTTGGTGGTCAGTGGTTGGATGCGCAGCCAGCGCCCATCAAAGACGGCAACGCTCAGCTGGTCGGGGTCGGCGGCCTGCGCCGATGTCACCGTCAGCACGGAGTTGGTCGGATCGGTGTCGTTTGCCAGCACGTCGACGGTCGCTGCCACCTGACCGCGCACGGTCACCTGATCAGGTGTTGTGACGGGCGAGTTGTTGCCCTGGTCTGCGATCTCCAGGCGGATCACCCCCGGGCTTACCTGTGTGGCGCCGAAGGCCGCGGTGTATGCCAGGGTATAGGTTCCAGGCTGATCGGCAATCGCCGTCACGGTGCCGGCGCTGAGGTCGGTGGTCACATGCACAAGGCTTAGCGAGTTGACGTTGCCGGCCAGCATCAGCTTGGCAGCGGGGTTGCGTGGATCGGCGCCGGGGATGTCGTTTGCCAGCGGGGAAAATGTCACAGGCATGCCAGCGACGCCGCGCACCATATCGGCTTGCGCCACGGGCGGTGCCCCCACCGTGTCACCGGACGCCAGCACATGGACCAAGACCTGGCCGGGTACTTGAGTGTCGGCATGGCCGTCTGAAACCACATAGTCGATGACCTGGTCGGTAGCCTGATTGCTGCGCCCAGCGGTGTAATAGATTTTGCCCTGAGGACTGATCGGTAACGGCTGGCTTCCCACCATCGCCGATACCACCGAAACCGGGTCGCCGTCTGGATCGCGCCAGTCCTGCGCGACGAACAGTCCTGCCGTTGCCCCTGGTGCCACGGGGTAGGTGATCGGCACGTAGCCCTCCCGCAGATACGGCGCCCCGTTCTCGTTATCGCCCTTAACGGTGACGGTCACATTGGCGCTGGATTCGCCGATACCATTCGATACCGTATAGCTGAACGTGATGATGCCTGTGGCATTGGCCGGGGTGGTAAGCATCACCGTCTGGCCGTCCTCGGAGATTTGGGCGGACGCCCCACCGCTCGGGGCGGTGACGGACTTCACGGCCAGGATGCTGCCGCCGGGATCGGTGTCGTTGTCGAGCACGTAGAGCAAGCTCGTGCGGCCCGGGCGGGCACCCAGGTTGTCATCCCTGGCGGTTGGCGCTGAATCGTTCAGCTGTTGCTGGCGCTTTTGTTCCTCAGCGGAATCCTCGGACGGCTTTTGGACGGTGTCCCAATTGTCCAGGCTGCGCTTGCTGACGACGTCGAACACCGTGCCGGTGGCCATATCGTTTAGTACCACGCGATCATGGTTCACGCGGAACACCGGCTGGATCAGCACCTTGCTCCGGTCGAGGCCAAGAGAGCTCAGTTGGGTGAAGCCGTCGGCTAGCCCGCCGGCCGCCTCACCGGGGCTGCCTGACCAGGCACCGTAGACGTTGCCGGCCACGACCACGGGCCGGGCCGGGGTTCCCTGGCCGGCCGCATAAACGCTGATGGGCGCCCCGCCTGCTATCGGTACGGCGTACAAGGCGGTGGTCGTGGCGGCGTAGACGAACGCCGATGTTGGCCCGGGTTGTTGCAGGACGGCTCCTTGCCCGCCGGGTAGTCGCACCAGTTGGTCATCAGGCAGGTGCACCACTCCAGTGGCCGTATCGAGCATAACCACCTGGCCGCCGACCGCTGTGACGGCTGCGCCGCTCAGGGCAATACCGGTGTCCAGGGAAACCGGATCATCGAAACCACCGTGCAGGTTTTGCTTGACGGTGATCTGCTCACCTGATGCGGACTGGGCGTAGATCGTGCCGTCGATACCGACGGCCAGCGCGGCGGAATTATCGGCCGGCACGCTCGTTGGGGCGTCCCCCAATGAAGCGAGCGCAGCAGTTTGGGCGTCAAGGCCACTAAGGTTTGGGATCTGGTCTTGGAAGTAGCGGACGGCACGCAGCTCGCCCATTCTGACGTCGAGCACAGCCAGAGTGCCACCGCCCATCGCCACTACCGCTCCCGTCGGCAGATTAATCACGTTGTGCGGCAGATTAGCCACGCTCACCGGGTCGACCGGGATCAGCAGGCCATTGGCCACGTCCCGCGCAACCACCGATGCGCTGTCTTGGAAGATATCGAGGTTGCCGCTGCGCGTCGCGCCTGGCGTCAGATAAGCGTCAAGGCTGGCAGCTGTAAGGTTCATGCGCCCGTAAAGGTCTGCCTGGTTGTTGGTCACCCAAACGCCAGAGTCATGCAACTTCGCTTCTGTGGTCGCATAGCCGGGCGATGTCACGGCGAAGCCAACCAGGGTGCTGGCAGCCAGTGCCAATGCTCCCCAGGGCGAAAACTTTCGCCACGATAACCGTGCCAAGATGTCGAGCCTCCTCAAGCCCTGTGGTGAAGCATACCGCGTTACGCATAGTCTTTCGCAAGGCCTGTTCCATCGCAACGGGGAGCTCTCCCCGCAGCGTGCCTCATGAACCAGCCGGTGGCATCACAAGGGCGCGGATGTTCAGGCCAGTCACGTTGACAGCAGTGCGGAATAGCCAGCGCCCCATGGTGCCGTCGCCGTCAGCGAATAGTACCTCATAACCATCGCCAGCCGAAGACATGGAAAACGGCGAGAATCTGAACTCAAGCTTGTTCACAGAAAGCACGCGCTCACGCGGCACGGCGTAAGCCATCAGCAGCGGGCCTTTCATGTTGTGGGCCATCACGACATGCTCACCTGTTACAACCATCAAGCCAGCCTGGCAGACGCCGTGGAACTTCGCCTTTTGACCGTAGGGTGTTTGGGTCTTAAGGGGGCTGTCGTCAAAGAAACACGGCCATGACCCCTTGATTATCTCGTCGGTGGACACAAGCGGTGGCATTACGATGCCATTGCTTTCCTGGCCGAACAGCATGGTCGGGCCGAATAGTTCCAACGCTTCGTCGCGCCACTTGATAATGTCCTTACCGCCCACAGTATCGCTATACCGGTTGGGCCAGGAATTGATGGACGCCTCCATGCTGGCGAATGCCGGGCCCCCTTCAGCTGTGTCACTGTCAGCTGTGTCGCTGTCAGTTGTGCCGCCCGGTATTGTCGCCTCATCGGGGACCATGGCCCTCACCTTGGCGATTGCCTCTTTCACGGCATCGTTGCCCTCAGCGTCCATCCAGTCGAGCATTTCCTGGTAAGCGTTTGGGTGTGCCACGATTTGTGGCCAAAGTGACTCATCGCGCATGGCGATGTCGTACAGCATCTCAGCGCTGGTGTTGATGTCTGCAAGAGCCAGACGGTCTTGGTAGTTAGGCGGCATCATGGCCATGATCGGGGCGGCTGTTGCTAGCCGGGCCGGAGCTATCGTCGGGTGCGAGGCTGGCGCATACTGCGCTGGGGGCACAATCGGGCGGGCGTCTAGCCGGTTGTCTGCGACTATCCAGCCGATAGCAAACAGTATTGCCGGTGCTACATAAAACAGCCGCTTCGCGTCACCGGTGAGGGCGCTCCACCATATGCCAAAGCTGAGGGAGATCACAGCGGCGAGCCCGAGAAAGCCCATTGCCCACAACGCCATGGCACGGTTTTGTCTCGATCGTGCCACCAACAATGAGAGCACCATGGCGATGGTGAGGCACAGGGGCATGATTATCGTCTGCAACACCACTATGAACGACCATTGCATGAATTGCGCCGGCAACGCCATGTATTCGAACGATGGCACCTGCAGCAAAAGAAAGACCGCGGCAAGGCTGATACCGGTCACAATTACAGGTCTTAGGTACATCTTGTATGACACGGCGAAACCGATGCCGATCCAAACCAAGCCGACGACAAGAGCAGAGACAAGGCTGGCGCCATTACCTGCAGCATTGCTAGACGGCAACCCTGAAACCACTCCCGGCAATGTGCCAAATGTCCACGAGCTGTATGTGGCAGAAAAGCCGACCATCAGCTCGACAATCCCAGCCAGCTGTATCAGGATTCCGGCACCAGGAGCGCTGCCTGGCAGCGCCGTCGGCGCCGTCGTCGTCGTCATCGTCGGCGGCTTGGCTTTGCCGTATTTTGCCATCCATTTCAGCAGGCCTGGATAAACCGAGGGATGTTTGGCAATCTCACCCCACAGTGCCGGGTGGCGGTGGGCGATAACAGCCAATTCGCCAGGCGGCAATGACGGATCTGAAAGAGCCTCCTTGGCGTCAGCCTCGTTTTGGTAATCCATTGCCTTTTCCTTAGTACTATCCCGAACCCAACCACGGACGAGATTCCATATCTGGCCAAAGATCGTCGCTGTCGCTGGCCTCTGGCGGCTTGGTTTCGGCTGGCAGCAGTGCCAGGTCGTGGCGCGTCACCACACCGGCGCCGACCGCATACTCGACCAGGCGGGCCTTGCGCGAAACTGCCAGCCGCGAAGGACCGCCGTGCAGGCCGGCCACACCCATCTGCTCGAACTTGGAGCACACATTGTCCAGCTTGCGGTTGAACTTCGTTATGGCCCATTGCAGACGCTGGGCTGCCTCGCTCGATGTCGGCACGGAGCCAGAGCCACGGTCCAGGTTGCGCAGCACGTTTTCCGCCAGGGCAGTGATTAGCAGCCTTTGGTCAAGAGTCAGGGCAACAGTGCCCATGGTGGCTGTGCCGCTATCAAGCCCTGGATCAACGGCAACAGCCTGGAATGGGGCGTCTTGGCAAATAATCTCGAAGTCGTAGGTCATATCGCCGGCCGTCACCCAGACGACAACCCCGGGAAAGACGAGCGGCAGGCGACCGCCCGGCATAAGCCATGCCTCCATGCCGCTGGCCCTTGCCGAGACGGTGGCAGACAACCGCGAGCCGACGTTGTCCAGCCACCATAGGCCGCCCCGGTACTCGATAGTTAAGAAAGTGCGGTGGAGGAACAGGTTTTCGGCGTCGAGCACCAAGTCGCCCTCGCGGCCGATGCTGAACACACGATCGGAGTTAACCGCGTAGTCTTTGCCCTGATAGCGGATCGATAACATCAAGCGCATCCTTCGTCAGACCAATCGCCTGGGAATTTCCCATCCTGACGGACAACCTTAACCCTGATGCAGTACGGCTGATCATCTGGTGTGGTGGTTAGGTATTTTGGCTGGTTGGTCACAGTCTCGCTACCATCGGGCAATTGCACGCGGTAGGCGTCAGTGGTCAAGTTATTGGTGTATGTCCACGAGCAGTCAATGTTGTTGCCGTCTCGCGAGCAGACGATGGTCACACTGCCTGGTGGCAGGTCGGCGCCGATGGCGGGCATCGAGCTGGTTTGTTCCACCGATGTGGGCGGGGCGCCCGGGCTCTTGAGCGCCAGCCACATCCCACCGGCAATCACCACCGCCAGCACGACGACCAGGCCGATGACAAGCCCAGTCCTGCCGGCCCGGCTGGCCGGCTGGTCCGGCTCCGGGGTATCAGTTTGGGCGTCTTCAATTACAGAGCTGCTGCGCAGTATCGTGCCGCTGTGCTCATCTTGTGACTCGTGCACAACCTGCGGCATGGCCTTGAATTTGGTTATGTCTTCGGTTTCCGCGTTTGGAGAGCTGCTTGCCGGCATTTGCGACGCCGGGTCCATTCTGACCTTGAACGGTGTGACCCGGCCGAAGCCGTACTCGTTCTGTTCGATGGCATTGAGCGCCCGGGCAAGGTCGGCAGCCGTGGCGGGGCGCAGTTTCGGGTCCTTGCTCATCGTCTGGGCCAGCAAACGCTCCAGTGACGCTGGCACGTCTGGGCGGCCGGTGGACGGCACCGGCAGATCGCGGGTCCTTATCATTGTGGACGCCGGGCGGTTGTCGCCGCCACGGATCATGTAAGGGGCGCGTCCCACAAGTAGGTGCCATAGCAGCGCGCCGACGGAATAGACGTCCGAGCGTTTGTCTATGGGCGACGTCGAGAACATCGCCTCAGGCGGGGCCCAGAACACAGACAGACTGGTGTCCTCGTCGTCTGCTTCGTTCATGCGGGAGGCGATGCCGAAGTCGGTAAGGGCTGGGTCGCCGTACTCGTCGATCAACACATTTGCCGGCTTAATGTCGCGGTGCAGCAACGGTGGGCGCAGACGGTGGGCGGTCTCTATGGCGCTGCACAACTGGACCCCGATGCGCAACACGTCTGGCACGGTGAATGGCGCCTGGCGCGCACGGTCATCGAGGCTGCCGTAGGGATAGTAGGCCATCTCGATGTAGGGACGCCCGTCTGTTGTGATGCCGGCCGAGTACACCTGAGCGATGTGCGGGTGGTTCAGGGCTGCCATCGCGTCTGCTTCGGCGGTGAACCGTTTGACCAGTCGGTCGCTCATGTCGGTTGTACGCAGCACTTTGACTGCCACCAGACGGTCGGGGGAGAGGCGTCTGTAAAGGTAAACGTCGGCGAACCCGCCGGTACCCAAGTCCTTCTGGAAGATGAGGCCCGGTATTTCTGGGTGCGCCGTCTGCGTCACTGATCAGCCTCGAAGACGAAGTCGAAGACGTCGGCTAACACAACCCTGGCGCCTGGGCCAATGGTCATCGGTTCGTCGGCGCGAAGTGTGATGGGTGGCTGGCCAGGCAACAGCACCTGGGTGCCATTGGTCGATTTCAGGTCGCGCACGGTGACAAACCAATCTTCGAGGCGTACCTCAAGGTGCTGGCTTGAAATGTCTTTGTTCGGGTCGTTGAGGCGCACCAGGTTCGGCTGCGGGCCAGGCGCCCCGGCCACGGGGTGCGGGTTGCGGCCAAGGACGACGCCCCGGTCCAGCGTCAGCACCAAGCCGTTTGACAAACGCAAATGGCCAAGCGATGGGCGTATCGCGGTAATCGGGTCCTGCGGGCTGATTGGCTCTTGGCACACCCGGCAGCGCTCGGCGAACGGCGGGTTGAGGTGCCCGTACGGGCAGCGTACCGCAGCCACTTGCTCGCCAGCCTTGGTTTCGGATGGCCGCTTGATGGTGTGCCCGGCCATATCCTCCGGCGTCTCCAAATCAGGTGCTGGGTCCGGGTCTTCCGGCTTTATCCAGTCGAAGGATTCGATGAACGGCTTAGCGGGCTCAGTGGGCGGCTCCAACTGCATCGTCGGTGGAGAGACCTCTGTGGCGCCAAGGCTCGGTGGCACAGGCGCGGGTGGCGGCGGGGGCGCGACCGCGGGCGCAGGTGCTGGTGCAGGGGCAGGGGCAGGTGCAGGGGCAGGTGCTGGTGCAGGTGGTTCTGGGGCGGTTGGCTTGGCTGCCCGTCTGCCCCTTGCAGGTTGGGTCGTGGTGGTTGCCTGGCTCCGGCGCGGCCAGGCAGCATCGATACGGCCTGCCGCTACTATGCCGTCGCGGATCGGCCAGCCCTTGTCGCTTTGGCTGTCCGGTGTGACCAGGATGACGCTGGAATCGATCGGCACAGTTGTGTCTGTGAACAACCCCTTGCTCTTGATCCGTTCGTCTGGCAGTTGTCCGGCGACATCGCCGCGCACGACGAGGCGGGTCTCGTCTGGCGACAGCGCTACGAGCCCGAACGACGGCATGTGAGAGATGCCGCCAGCGGCCAGCACATCAAGGGCGGTCTCGGCGGTGGGGTCCTTTGCCAGCGCCGTGTAGAGGCGGGGCACAATGTCGTGCGACATTGGCAGGGTGACGAGCACGCAGACCGGTGCCACCACGATGGCGGTGTGCGGCCCGGGTGTGTAGCTGAACGTGGCGTCTGGTGTGTTGCCGGTCATTTCAACTCCTCCAAATCTGGACGGCGAATAGTTGTTTCATCGGGGGCCACATTGACCGATCCGATATCGCTGTCGTGCACAGCGATAACCACCGCTGTCACATTGTCATGCGCCCCACGCGACAGCGTCAGTGCCACAAGCTTACAGGCTGCTTGGGCAGGGTCGGGAAAACTTCTCAAAACTTCGGCGATAGCATCGTCTGGGATTTCAGATGTCAGGCCGTCCGAGCAAATCAGAAAGGTCTCATCCTCGTGGTGCGGCAGCAGGAAAATGTCAGCAGTTGGGGCTGGTACCATGCCGATTGCCCTTGTCAGAACAGATCTCGACGGATGATCTGCTGCGTCGACGGGGTCAAGCATCCCGGCAGCGATGAGCTCGGCTGCCTCATTGTGGTCCACCGTCTCCTGGGTCAGGTGGCCATCGATGAGCCGGTAGACGCGTGAATCGCCAACATTGAAGACGCCCCAGTGGCAGACGTCGTCCAGTTCGATGCTGGCGATGCCGGTCAGTGTCGAGCCGAGACCGATCACAGACTGGTGGTGGCGGGCATGATCAATGACGGCATCGTTTGCAATGGCGATCAGGCGCGCCAGGTCAGCAAGTTGCAGCGGCCCGGAGCCGTCAAGCAGGCGCACTTGGTCGATGACGATGGCACTGGCAATGCCACCGCCGGCCTGACCGCCCATGCCGTCTGCGACTGCCCAGATCTGGTGCCCAGCGAAGTAGCCATCTTCGTTGCGGTGCCTGACTAGGCCGATGTCGCTCGCTGCACCGGCTAACACATCCATGTGGTGCTCCTCTTGTGAGTGCCTGTTTCGGCAACACTATTGTTCCTTGGTAGTTGGCCGCGGACAATGGGGAGTACTCCCCATGAGGCAGATCTTCTAGCCGCCGCAGGCCTGATCGCCCCAGTTGACCCACGGGTCGCCTGGGAAGTCCAGCGGGGCGCCACACAGCAGGTTTCTGTCCAGATTGATATTCGACAGGTTTTGCAGGCCAAGAAGTGATGACACGTCGGTGATCTTGTTGTAGACAAGACTGAGCGTTTCCATATTCGACAAGCTAGCTAATGGTGCCACATTGACAATCTCGTTATAACCCAGATCGAGGCTTGTCAGATTCGTCAGCTGGGACAAGGGCGCCAACTGGGTAATACCGTTTCTTTCAAGTGAAAGGTCAGTTAGGTTAGTAAATGCAGATAATGGAGTCAAATCCGATAACCCGCAGTTGTTCATTGAAAGCA
>Ga0123354_10005576_pt1 | contig 18351 bp, 19 predicted proteins | sample TergutLab28metaG_2_FD_97872 | JGI IMG/M metagenome (GOLD analysis project Ga0123354, IMG submission 97872) | Labiotermes labralis P4 segment gut microbial communities from Petit-Saut dam, French Guiana - Lab288 P4 | ecosystem: Host-associated > Arthropoda: Insects > Digestive system > Gut ...
AGTGCATAGCATACAACATGATGGTACATATGGCATCACATATAATGCTGTGTAGTGTGGGGTTAGTGCATAGCATACAACATGATGGTACATATGGCATCACATATAATGCTGTGTAGTGTGCGGTTAGTGCATAACATACAACATGATGGTACATATGGCATCACATATAATGCTGTGTAGTGTGGGGTTAGTGCATAACATACAACATGATGGTACATATGGCATCACATCCCATTACATTGTAATTTTGTATTGGATGCTCTGACAACCTGCACATATACTGTAGGGATAATTGTGTTGACTTGTGTTTGGAAATGCCTGGTGTGCATCTCAGCCAAGTTGCTGGCTATCACAACAGTTTTTGTGGTATTAAACTGACTCTCTAAACAGGTTATGGGGTAGCACATTGTCTTAAAATAGAACATAACAATGACCTTGCACATCCTTATGCAATTTGCCATGAGCTGTGCTCCTGTCTGAGAAAAATTTGACTTGGTAAGAATGACTTGTTGCAGAGGAGTGATGTCTGTGACTGGACCAGTTATTGCATCAGTGTGCTGCTGTGGTGCAGGATGTCACTTCTGAATTTAAATAAATGCAGCAGAAATACAAGTACAAAATACTGGAGTCAGTCCAGTACACTGTCGTTTGTTGTCTTTTGCAGCTCGATCGTCCATCATTCTTGACACACAGCACGAGGGTGCTTTGCAGAAGATTCAGTACCTGGAGGATGACTCTCGTTACAAGCGAACCAAAACTGAGGACACTGTTATTGCTGAGAAGCCACAGTTTGGCCGTCCACTGCGGAATGTGGAACGTTTGCCTGAGGGTCTTAATGTTCATCTAGAAGCAACTTTGACCCCTGTTAATGACCCAACTATGAAAGTGGAATGGTACTGTAATGGACGGCCTATTCCTCAGGGTGAGTAATTGTGAAACAGCTTAATTTAGCATAATTGGATGAGGCTGCATAGGTTTTCAGCAGTGCATTACAAAGGAAAACCGTGACTGGGCCTGTGGTGATTGAGAAAGCTCACTGTTCTTATGATGGAATGAAAATACCTGACAAGTGCACTTTCTTTGAGAGTGGCTGCATAATTTAGGTACAATCTGATAATGCAGAATATTTGATAATCTCTCACCTGTCTTGATTAATTGGTTCCAGATTAAAGTAGGTCTGCCATACTTAATCTGTGTGGGACCTGGATATTCTTTGTAAGACAGTAGTTTTGCTGTAATTGTTTGATAAATATTTTTTTCTAGGTCATCGATTCAAGACAACGTATGACTTTGGGTTTGTGGCTCTGGACATCTTGTATGCATATGCAGAGGACTCTGGAACGTACATGTGCAAAGCCAAGAATGCTGTTGGTGAGGCTGTTACTACATGCTCTGTGAAGGTTGAAGGTAAGCTGTGTTGTGCAGCTGGTGGTTAAGTAAGACTAAGTTTTGTACTAACTTTGCTTTTGGATTCTTGAACACTGAGGATGGGACCAATAGGTTGTCCCGAAACATCGGTAAGAAATTGCCACTACTCGCTGCATAATAACTGAGAAGAGTACAGTTCTCGAACCTTGAAAGTGTTTTCAGCCATGGGCAGAACAAAGTTCTTTACCACCTTCAGTAATTCACACTGCCCTATTTCTGAAGTCTTCAGTTCATTGTCAAAGTGAAGGTGTACCAGTCCTGCACACCATGAAGGCACATAAGGGAATGGAAGTATAGCTACTTGCATTCCTAACCTCACAACTAGATGGACGTGAGCAGTCAGCTTCATGCGCCAGCAGCTTTTCCCCTGGGGAAATACACAGTAAAATGAATACAAGTGAATGGTATAGAAGTTGGAAACTGTGAGTTCCAGAACAGGGATCTACCAAGATCATGAGGGAGAAAAAAATATTGATTTTAAATGGGCGTCTGCTTGTATTAAACCGGTGCATCACACACTGTGTACTTCTGTATAATTATATGTTGAACAGCAGCAGTACAAAATATCACATTCAGAATAACCATAAGTTTAGTATTCATCCCACATGTTTCAGCCAGCCTGGGCTGTCACCAGGGACATTACACAGCAAAAACCACTTAAGATTTACATTTAAAAAATTATTTCCATTAGTCAGCTGACCTATTATAAGTATGATTGTGTTTTAGTGTCATGTCAGAATCTATATAACATGTTTCAGTATTCTTTTCTGCAAAGACAGTCAGCTGATACAGTAGTGTATGTAAGTGTGCTTTATTTTAATTTACAGTGACAATATGCATCACCTGTGATGATGGTTATATCTGGTTGGAGTGCATAAGAGTGATATTAAACTTATGGTTATACTCCATAACATATACTGTAATATTGTTGGTCTTTATCAAAGAATTACACTTGTTATTGGTTGAATTCTAAACAAAGTGCAGCTGTATGTAGGCAAAATGCAGATAGATTTTGAAAGTCCATGATGTTCAACTGTTTTTGGCCCAAAAAGATGAAATACTAGATTGTAAGCAACAGGAATGTAATTTTACATATATTGAGGATTACAGGTTTTCAGAATTTGTTTATAAACATTTCAAGAGATAAGTTACTTATGTAGTGTTGTTTTTTGTGCACAACAACTGTTTATTTATGAATATTCAGGATGTACTAAACAGTATGTAATCCTCCATTGCAGCCAAGGCTGGCCTGTACCTGGATACGCTCGATGAACAGAGGCTGAAGAAGATACGTGATCTGGAGGCATATGAACGTCCATCCAAAGCTGAAGTTGAACCTCAGGCCCAGAAACCAGTCTTTATAACTCCATTGAACAGGTTAGCTCATGTTTTGTCTTGACAGCAGTTTTATGGTTTTTGTGCAAACCCTTGAAGCTATAATGACTATAGAACGAGCCGGAAGAACTTTCTGAACCCATGGTACTGAGTGGTGTTTTGAGAAGCTGATAGTGCTTAAACTCACCTGTTTTCTGGAACCTAAAGATTATTACTATTTGCACAACTTCCTGCCTCTTGTCTCTATCCTGAGTCAGATGAATTTAGTCCAGACCTTTTTGTTCGCTTTCTGTAAGATCCATTTTAATATTATCTTGCCATGTTTAGCTCTTCCAAGTTGTTTCTTTCCTTCAGGTTTCACGAGATGGTACAGTTACATGAATATGAAAACTGAGGTGGCTATCATGCCCCTAAATGCAATACTACTTCTGAGCATCCTGATTTCTTACCTGCATTTGTGCAGTGAGAGTTACAGTAGTGCCACAGTTAGCATGTGGTAGTACTTGACTTTGTTGGGAAGGTAAATTTAATGTTGCATTACCCATATATCAGTTGATAGAGAATAGAATGGGAACCCTTAGAATTTTGTGCTGATAGGGGTAATGTTTGTGTCAGCAAGGTTTTGCTGTTTAGACAGTGCAGACTGGACAAAGATGAGGTGGGCAAATGTAAGTATATGAAAATGTATGGTGAAAGAAGTCTGATGTGTGTAGCAATCTGGCACTACATGGCTGCAGACACATGTAAATTAGAACTGTGACTAAAGAAACTAACTGTATTTTATGTGTACTTCACAGCTTGGAGAATCTAAAAGAAGGTGACCATGCTCACCTGGAATGCCGTGTGGAACCAATCAATGATCCAAACCTGAAGATAGAATGGTTTGTGAATGGTATAGCCATCAAGACAGGCCACCGCTTCAGGACCACACATGATTTTGGTTATGTAGCACTTGATATTTTGTACACATATCCTGATGACTCTGGAACTTACATGGCCAAGGCTACCAACCTTCTGGGTGAAGCTGTGAATACTTGCCAGATCACTGTGGGCGGTAAGACACTATCACTCACTTGTCATATATTTATTTAGTACAAAATACATTTGCAGTCTTGTTTATGCGTTTAAATTGACAACAGCTATGGCAGCTACCATGACACTGGTCCGAAAAAAGGGTCCGTATGTACATGAAACTGGACATGAGGTTTTTGTAAGGTCATGGTACAAACCAGCTTACCACAGGTGTCCACTGATTGTAAGACTCTCTGTTCTGTGATTCAGTAGGTTGCTGCTGTATGTTTCCACTAATTGTACTCACGAAAGTGTGGATTTGAGGTTCTCTTAGATGTGTTGCTGAAAATTTGGGTATTCTGTTATGTGACACTTTTGAGTGAGTGATTCCTGCTGATTGAAAGGATTGTAGTGCCTTCATCTCCTGTGGAAAGCAGATGAAGGTATTGTTATCATTTGAAATGTCAGGAACCGACCAATGAATGATGTGGCTTCACAGTTGAGATGTGAAACTTCAGCACCTCAGCTGTGAGAGACTCAAATCTCACTTGTTCTTACACTTTCGTACACATGACACTCATCCTCTACTCTTCAGTTTTCAGTGTTCATGATGTGATTCTTATTTTTTAATGTACATGTGAAGTTTCATTATAGTTCTTTTAAACTGACATGCCAGTGTCTTTTTCCTCCAAAATGTGGGAGGGCATGTCAGAGTTACATAACTTGATGGGCTGTGATATCACTACTGCTGTATATAACCATAGCTTATTGTAACAGTGTAAGTTGCTGATAAATGCAGAGAATGTAGAGAAATCCTGTTCTAAGCATACTTTCTGTTTGCAGCTCGCCGCAGCATTTACCTCGAATCTCAACACCCCGAAGGTCTGGCTAAGATTCGTGAGCTGGAGGCACAGGGCCGACCTGCTCGATTGGAAGTGGAGGAGCCAGTAGTCACTCCACCACGCTTTGTTACTGAGTTGAGGGTAAGGAAGGAGACAGTCGTAGTTGTGCTTGAAGAAAACTGCAGAATGATTCATTTAATTTTGAAGAAGTGGTTATGAGCCAGGTTAGAACAGTCAACTTAATGGCTAGGATATGGGCAGAAGTATCTGGGGGGTTTGAATTGCTGCAGAGACAAGAGCTCTGGGGCCCATCCACCCACCTACTTGGTTGGTACTGTGGGGTAAAGGCTGGGATGAGACTGACTGCTCACTTCTATGCAGTGAGTTGTACTGTACTCTACTGATGTCTTTGTGGCTTGCATGAGGACAACAGTACCTTTAGCTTTATGGAAGATTGCTTAAAGAGAGGTCTATAAGTATCTTTATATTATGTTTAAAATTAAATTTAAACTGTGAACTGCAGCATTTTATACAGTATGTATCTGCAGTTGTATTAATTGCTTCACAGTGTCAGGTTTTTTTTCAAATCAGAATTTCATCTTGGAATTGTTCTTTCTGTAATATGCTGATGACAACGATGGTTAGTTTGCAAGAAATGAAATTTGAAACAGCATTGTTTCAAGGCCAGCCAGTTGCTGTATGATGCTCAGGCACTGAATGCCAGTGAGAGCCCAACAGCACATTGATTGCATTTACTGCATTATGGTTTAAGCTTCTCTATTCAGTGTGAGTGTTAAGGTACGTATCTATTCACCATGAAAAATAATCCCAATACATTTAGTTTATTGTTTAGTTGTATTCAGTATCTTCTATTTTCCAGTGACAGATAACATTCTAGCTGAACTCCATAACAATGTACGTAGCTACAGTCACTGTTAGGCTCACAATGGAATGGTCAGGCAGTCTTATACATCTTTTGAAAACATTTAGTCAGTGTGGATTCCATTCATAGCTGCACTGACCGTGGAGTTTTTTGAAAGAGATGCAAAATGCGTAATGTTACTTGTCAGTGCTTCCCCTCTTATGGTGTTGCATCATTATCCCACTGCCAACAAGTGGCAAGTATCCTAGTCATCATTGTCCAGTGTTCCAAGGTATCTTGTGCTGTGGGTTCTGTACAATGCATGTATGTCTTCCTAGTATGAAATCAAAGTGTTTTGGATTTTGGGAATTTTCAGTCCAAGACATTCATCCCATCCACATCATTGCATAGGTGTGAGGTACGTGGAACAAGGAATCGGTTACTTTTATGACAGTTATGGACTCTCTTTCCACCCTCATATTGCTGTATTGCAAAAGTATGCAGTTCATAAGGTGTTGTAATTATGTAACACAGGAAAGTTGTCCCTGTGTGTGCTGTGCAGGCATGTGCAGTGAATTGTCAATCTGTTGTTACTCAAGGGAATGTGGAAAGTCATGATTTGGTGATGGCCATGGTGTGGCTCCACATGGTCCGGTTCAGAGTGATTCGGTATGGCATGGTGTAGTTCAGCATGGTGCAGTGCGGCGCTTCACGCATAAAATAAGACAACCTCACATATTATGTAGAGTGCAAATTTAAGGGGAAAAACTTATCTTGGATTTGAGTAGATATGGCACATTACACATACTTTGTTTTCTTGACAGCAGCCTTTCTGGGAATACTGTGGGTCCAGGCTGGGAATTGTGAATGATTGATATGGGAAAATGGCACTTTGAGGGAGAATGCACCCTATGTAATAATACATTGCTTGTGTGGGAGGTTTTTGGACCAGAAGAAATGAACTATAATTGTGGGAAAATGTTGCCTACAGAGCATTGAATATGTGATTCACTGTAGGGGCTTTGGACATACAGCTCCACTCATGCTTAACTGTAGCACTGTATGGAGGTGAATGTCAGGTTCATGCCTTGGTCACTGTACCCTGCGGAAGAACATCCTGGTACCTGATGAATATGAGGGTAAGTGGGCTCCAGAGCCAGTCTGGACATTTTGGCAAGTAGGAAAATCTCTTGTGCTGCTAGGAATCTAACTCCAGACCATTCACCCATATCTTAATCACTAATGAATGAGCTGTTCTGATTCTGGCATCACATGTTACAGTTGTTTTCGTTTTGTATGCGGTCATTTCTTTATGTGCAGAAGTTTGTTGTGCTCCACCATTCAGTTACTCAGATGTGACTGTGCATTTTGTTTTGCAGGGCACAACTGACCTGTTTGAAGGACAGACTGCTCACTTTGAGGCTCAAGTGGAGCCTCTGCATGATCCTAACCTTCGTATCGAGTTCTATCACAATGGCAAGCCACTTCCTTCTGCCTCACGCTTCCATATCACATTTGATTTTGGGTATGTTGCTTTGGACATCACTCACGTGGTTCCTGAAGATGCTGGAGAATACACAGTCAAGGCTATAAACAACTTGGGACAGTGCACCTCATCTATCAATCTTAGAGTGCAAGGTATGCCTTATAGGAATTCAGTAACACAGTGTCTTATTGCAGGGTTTGAGGTTTCCTCAGCAATATTATTGAGGATTCAGGTCCCACATATATGATGGGGCCTGCCCCCAACTTCCCCATTGGGTTTGACAGTTGCTCCTAGCCTTCATCAACCAGACCAGTATGGTTGTACCCCTCCATATGTCTCCTATGTTTGGCATTCATCTTGCATTCACTAACCCAGGAAGATGAATGCACCATGTTACTGTAGAACAGTCAGAAACACTCATCCACCGACAAAGCATCTTATACCAGAACACCTGAATCTTCAGTGACACTGTTGTGAGAATCTCAGAGCTCACAAAATACAGTGTATTTCACTTACTGCAATTGTTTATAAGAGTGTACTTTCGTCTTGCAGCAAAGGGTAACATTATACTTGAGTCACAACGCCCAGAAGGTCTGGAGAAGATTCGTCAACTTGAGGGAGCAGCACCATTCCAGCGGCCCGAATTTCAGGAGCCACAGACGCGACAGCGACCCGTATTTACACAGCCGCTTCAGAACATTGATGCTGTTGCTGAAGGACAGACTGCCCACTTTGAATGTCGTCTTATCCCTGTGGGAGATCCCACACTTAAAGTGGAATGGTTCAGAAATGAGAAACCTCTTGAAACAAGTAAGATGGTTATATAAGTTGTTACGTTTGCATGGTGGTTGTGCATATGATGGTTATCTATTGGACTTCTGAACCATATAGTGATTGAATGTTTAGGAGGAACATACTGCCCCTATCTTCATGTTAAGTTAATTGATTCATTTGGACTCTGAAGTGATGTGATGAATGTACGAGGGAGAGTCAACTGAAAACCTTAAAAATTAACACACAATTATATTACAATATTTAAGCTTTTCAATTGACTCGCCCTCATAATTGTATTGGTCATGTAGGGTGGCTTGAGTTAATTTAGCTGAACACAGCTAGGAAAAGGGTTGGAGGAGTTTGGATTTGTCCCAAGTTAATGGCAATTGGAAATTCTAAAAATTGCTCTTTTTTGGTGCCTCAAGCAGTGGGGCATGATTTTATACATGAGATTCTGTTTGTCATTTTCTTAAAATGAGGGTGGGTCAATAGTAATAATTATACTATTGAGATCATATAGACACTCTTTTCTCTGAAACATAAATGAATGGGAGCTTGCTATAATATGAGATATGCGTACACATTAAAATATGATGTGTATGTACACATTTAAATACGAGATGTTCATACACTTTAAGATATGAGATGTGCATGCTCATTACAATATTAGGTGTGTGTACACATTAAAATATGAAATGCATATACACTTTAAGATGTGGGATATGCATACACATTAAAATATGGGATGTACATACACTTTAATATATGAGATGTGCGTACACATGAAAATATGAGATGTATATATGCGTTAAATATGAGATGTATATACACATAAATATACAAGATGCGTGTACATATTAGGTGTGTATATGCATTAAAATATGAGATGTGCATACATGCTAAAATATGAGATGTGTGTACACATCAAATGCACTTTCTGTATTTGGTTTCGTAGGTTCTCGTATCACAAGGACCCATGACTTCGGCTTTGTTGCTTTGGACATGACGCATGTCCGAGGAGAGGATGAGGGTGTGTACATATGCCGAGCTTCCAACGCACTTGGAGAGGCTGTCACTACAGCTTCAATGAAAATAAGAAGTAAGCTAATAAATTATATTCATAAAGTCACTACAGTCACCACACATTGCTACACATTACAAGCAAAGGAACTGTATGGGGGGAAAAAATGTTTGTGACGGATGTTATTAAGATACACTAAATGTGACGACTGAGAGTGTTTGAGAATAGGGTGCTGAGAATGATGTTTTGTCTGAGAAGGAAGTAACGGGGGATGGAGAACATTGTATAATGGTTAGCTTCATGACATTACTTCTAATTAAATATTGTTTGAGTGTTCTGATCAAGGAGGATGAGACACTAGGGGCATGTGGCACATTTGGGGAGGAAGAGAATTGGGTACAGGAGTTGGCTAGGAGATCATGAAGGAGAGAGAGAGCACTTGAAGATGAAGGTAGTAGTGTATATAAAGTCAGTTATCATTACTGCAGCTTCATTTGTAAGCAGTCATTGAAACCAGGAATACTGAAAGTGTACATGATATGGCTGAAGCACCAGCATGAAGTCTTGTTTCATTATGAATTCAGAACTGTTCCTTTGCTGTGACAGACAGACAATGCCTGTGGTGCACCCATTGTTACAAGTGTTTGGCCACACCAACATGTATATGCAACACTTTAAAGATCTAATTGCTGGATGTTTTACAACAACATATTTATAACGATATCTGGGTACAGCCATGCATGAGACAGAATTTTCGTGTGTCATAATTCACTCAGTTGTATTCTAAAGGAACTTAGATTTTTGTACATTTTGTACGCAGCAAGTCTTTTTTGCCATCCTGTCCCTTCCGTATATTGAGGCAGAAATAAACGGTATTTTTGTTGTAGGATTTTTTTTTCCATGGGGAAGAATTGTGCTTGATAATATGATGGAAGGTGAACTGATTGAGAAGTGATGTGATTCACGTGTGTACTATAATTATTTGTCTACATGGAAACTTGTCATCTCATCTTGGACTGTATTCACTTACTGATTCTCTGATAAATGCACTTAATTGTGTTGCCATAATCATTAGAATATTTTTCAGGGCTGTATAAAAACAGTAGCAACAAATGACACTGGTTCCTGTTGTGTTTGTAGCCAAAGCAAGCATTCAGCTAGAGACTCAACACCCTGAAGGCATGCGCAAAATACAGCAACTGGAGGAAGGCCGTGCACCTGCACGTCCAGATGAACCAGACCGTGTGTTTGAGAAGCCTATCTTTACACAGCTGCTTACTGGCCCTTCTGAACTGTGGGAAGGACAGCATGCGCACTTCGAGTGTCGTGTTGTTCCTGTTGGTGACCCGACCCTGAGGTTTGAGTGGTTCGTGAATGGCATCGAGCTGAAGATGGGTATGTTCTAACCAAATTAACTGTGTTGATTAGTTGTGCAGTGGACAGGAATGGTTACTAATTAGCTTCTAACCAGTGTATAATTGACACCTTCAAAAAGCTTGGTTTTTATTTTAGGATAATTAAATCTAGTTTTCCTTCAGACTGACATTGTGTAGCTTATGCATGCATCTTATCTTAGCATAACTTTTATTAATATGTGTTTTATCCAGTTATGTGAATATTGTTAAAATAGCCTGATGAATTAACATACAAATTGAGAGAGTGGAGAATCTCAAAGCAATTTTTCTAAAGCTCCACTTATTATGGGATGTGACTGTGTGTCATTGGAGTAGTTCATGTTGTTTTGAAGAACCACATTGTGTTTACCTGCACTGTCATGTGATTCTTTCTGGACTGCTTGACACTGAAGATGAAGGCTGTGTGAGTGTCTGAAACATCAGCTGCTAACCCAGTGTCACCATCACATCCTGGAAGACTTGGAGCTGCACAGAGAAGGCACTTAGTGAACTTAACTGATGTTGTTTCAGTGGTGCTAATTAAACTAAAGAATGCGAGCAACTAATAACTGATTTCTGTGAATATTGTTTGCAGGTGTATTTGGTTATGTCCTGAACACTCAGCTTCCAGGTACTGATACACACTAAATTACATTTTGGTGGAGGAAGTTAAGAGTCTTAAAGAGTTAGAGCCAGGGAAATGGTATACTAGTATGGGAGGGTTCTTGCATTGCAGCTTAGCAGTGAAAAGGGAAGTAAAAAAGTACTGTGCCCATTTACCAGCAAAATTACAGATTTACATGTAACAGTATGTCTCAGACTTTCTGTTTCTGTGGAGCCCTTACAAAGTCTCACAAATTCTGTAGATGTCCACACCAAAATGCTTTCAGCTCACAGATCCCTAATTCATAGTAATAGCAACCTCTGTTTTTTGAGTAATTACAAAAAGGAAACACATTAAAACTGCGAAAGACTTCATTAAAGTCAATGTCAAAATTCGTAATAAAAACTGTGATGTTTCTGGCAGTAATAAGCCTAAAGGAAAAATAATGTTGTACAGTGTGGAATGTGTTGAACTGACAGCCCTTGAGGCATGACTCATGGGCCACATGAGGACTGCTGTGTTATACCATTACTGTAGGTCAACAGATGTGAAGTATTACAAATATGCAGTGTTCCTTCTGGCATACACGTATACTAGGAAGACAAAAATAATCACATCCCCCCCCCAGCAAGGCCTTGCAGACCCAGAGTTGTCTGCAGACCACACTTTGAGAACCACAGGTATTAAAGACTGTCATGCTATATTATCTTATTGATCTGGATAATGGCTTGGCAGTTGATTGATATCATTGTGGGGAAAATATGTTGGTTTTGTGTGCAGAAGCTGTTTATAGTTGTGCAGAGAATATATGAAGAGAGTAAGAGCAGGTGGAACTTGGCAGACATGCTTACTGCTTCAGAATGCTCTGTCTTGTAGACTGCTGTGTAAAAATGTAAATGTAGTGAACTGTAAGTGTGCATGATGTTGCGTATGGGTGGGTTGTGTTAAGGGAAGAATATAGATGGAAAATGCTTTGGAACAAGGACAGGAGGAGAGTGAATCTAAGAGGGAGAACAAAAAATAATAGAAACTTGCATAATGGGGAGCATGTTACATTTTGAGGATGGGTGCAAGAATACACTGGGGTGTCTACAGGCCATGGTAGTAATGTGTGATGAGAAATACATTGCTACATATTTCACATTTGTCTTCTGTAAGTTAATTAAAATTGAAAGCATTATACATCCAAAATATGAAGAAATGGCGTGTGTGTGTGCATGTGTGCATGCGTGTGTGTGTGTGTGCGTGTGTGTGTGTGTGCAGTACAGCTGGAAGTATAGAGCATCTTGTGTAATGTGAGTGGCATACTGTTGTGGTGCCTTGTCTGCAAGAAAACAAAGATGTATGTTGTACATTACATGTTTATTTTGTGGTACAATGGCTTGTACATAAAACCAAAACATGTAGCTGTTGGTTACAAAAATGTATGTTGTGGTGGATGGTTGTAGTTACTATTTATTATTTTTTAACCCAGTGGGTCGAATAATTTAAAGGAAGTCACTGAGGCTTGTTAATTTAGTGCATGTTTTCACCTGAGTTGTGTGTTTCTGTTCCTTCAATCGTTAACCATAACATGTTCAGCAGGTGCCATAGGAAGACAAAACAATGGTCATTGTGCAAGACACTGAATAATATTTAAAGTGATATGTCATTAAATATTTGCTATAAAAAGTACAGGTTCACTAGTGGGTGAGGAATTGCATTTTATTGTATATCTAAATAATTATCTTTTCTTGAGTCATCTGAGAATTGGATAAGAGCAGTCTGTCTTTGAAATTACAAAGTGCTTTGTTGCATCACATGTTCCTTATTGCAAGGAAATACAGACATATGATGGTGGTGTTCTGGTTATGAAACCAACACCAATCTGTGGCCGGTGGTGCAGAATACATTGGCAAAATGTTATTGTCAACTGAAATTATGCTGTTCCAGTTAGCCGTTATACTATGTTAATTTTTTCAGGATCTCGCTTTCATGTTACACACGACTTTGGATTTGTTACTTTGGATATCCATTCTGTGGTTACTGCGGATGCTGGAGTCTACATGTGCAAAGCTGTGAACAGTGCTGGAGAGGCAGTATCATCAATATCCCTAAAAGTCAAATGTAAGTTTCATGGACTACATTTAGGATTGTTTGGTATGTAAATTGGTTGAGTGTCTGAAAGGGAACATGGTGTTTTAGGAACTCCGATCCGTTCCTATGTTTAGGTTAAAAGTTGGATGGAACACCTGCCCAGGAATGTCCAGTAGGTTGGTTCTGTGATTGAGTTTGGGTTTCATTTTGGACTGTGATTAAGTACCTCCTTTGTCTTTTTACTTGAGAATGAAACAGATCTGGTTTCCAAAACATTGTGTTTTGTTCAGAATATTAGTTGATGGACAAAGTCCAGCAACCAAGTAAACCTGAATGCAGTACCATATCTACCCAAACATAAGAAGACTTTATAAGACAGCCACCTAATCACAGTTGTCAGTTTTCAGGAAAATTCATGCATGCAGCATGTTTAACTTTGTGTGCAATTATAAGGTGGTGACCCCACATTTTCAAGCGTGAATTATGAAAAGATTTTCATCTTATAATAAGGTAAATTTAACATATGTCAACATGTGCAACACATGGCAGTGCCCAAAATTAGTGTTTCTGTTCAGAAAGTCTTATTAGTAGCATGGACTTGTTTTCAATTAATAGTTATGTGTACTGTAACTTCACTGTTTGTGTGACACACTTTGTCCACACATGTTCAGAATATAATTACTGTGTTGGTAATTGCAGTAGATTATGAACATAAAATTGCTTTCCTTGCAGCTCGTTCATCAATTGTTGGTGAGCCATTGCAGCCAGATGCATGGCAGAAGATCCAGCTAAAAGAGGCAGAGATGAACAAAGTACCAGAGATGTTTGTGGACACAACACCGCAGCAGGCTCCAGTGTTCACTACTCACCTTGTGAGCCATGACAAACTGGTTGAAGGACAGCATATCATGCTGGAAGCCCAAGTAGAACCTCGTGCAGATCCAAATCTTCGAATAGAGTGGTTTAAGAATGGAATATCCCTCACTACTGGTATGTATTATGTTATTTAAAGTAGCATTTTGATTCTGAGGATATGCAAAATGAGAGGATTTGAACAACCCTCATATCTGAGTGAATGGCAACTTTGATTTGGTAAAGTAGTGACAGTATTGACTTAAAATTATTACATAATATTACATCAGTCATGGAGTCTGTAAGTATATGACACTGTGTTGGTGTATTTGTATCAGTCACGTGGTCTGTAATTCTTCGACAGGTACCCGAATCCGAAGTACATTTGACTTTGGCCTTGTGACATTGACAGTGAATGGGCTGAGACCAGATGACTCAGCAATCTACACATGCAAGGCAACGAACCTGCTAGGAGAGGCTGTGTCCACATGTACACTCAAAATAGAAGGTAGTAAAAGGAATACTTGTACAAGATTGTTGACTGTATTCATCATAACTCTGTATTTGGAAAATACAGTTTGAAGATATCTATTAATATTGGAAAATACAATTATATTAAACACCATCAAAGCTTATTAAAGTAAAGTCTGTGCCTCTAGTGGCTGCTGTTTTTGAAGATGTTGATCTTTTAAACAAAGTTGCTAGAATATCTGGAAGAAATTTGTAACCCTTAACAATAAAAACTAACAAAAACTAGAAAATATATATTTTGGTACAGTGGCAGACATATTAAGTTCATAGTTTTTTTTTTCTTTTAACCCGTAGATTTTATGTTGCGTTTAACTCATAAGGGCCTCATTTCTTCTGTACATAACTTTGTATGTCTCCCTTATGATTATTAAGCTGTTCACTAAATGTTTTAACATGTGTGCCTTTATGGCGTTCAGTTCGTTTTTATTATTCATTCAGAAATCTGTCTGTAGACATAATTTGTGTCACGTTGTTGTATACTGAATGTATGAATCCTGTCACTGGAGTGCAGTGGCAGATTTAGAGTCACAGATCACACTGTGAGGGAACATGAATAATGTGAACCTTTTGTTAGTTAAACTGTTCAAATCGGGGAGGATGAGAAGGTTGGTAAAGTGGCGTGTGTGGGGGAGAGGAGAAATGCATGCAACATTCTGGTGGATAAATCTGAAGGAAAGAGGTCACACAAAAACATATGGATAGATGGAAAGGAAGTATTAAAATTGATCTATAAGAATTAGGATTTGAGGGCATGGACTGGATTTATCTGGCACGTGGTAGGGATGGGTAGAGGGCTGTTGTGACCGTGTTAATCCATTTCCTTATGGTGTGGGCTTTTTAAATTCCACCTGTACTTTTGTAGGCTTTTTAAAGGAATGAAGTAAAAAATACAGGCATAATAAATTTATGTTGTTACATCAACCCAATTAATAATTTATACCAGTTTTTAAAGGGAATTTTAGAACACCCTCTCTGGATTATGCTAAGTTTTTGTTTACCTGTTTGATGATTATTCTTCTTGTTGTGGCACCCTTCAATACATGGAGTTCTGTAAAGTGACTCATACAACCGAAACAAATAACACTGGTTGCATTTCTTTACTGATTGGCTGAGAAGACTTTACGTTTTCTTGTGGCTTCACCCCTCTTTTCTTCATTTGGTAGAACATGAAACATTTTATGAATCTTGAGTCTACCATGTAGACTGCTGGCTGAGTCTGTTGCCAGCTGTCATTTGCATGGCAGTGGTGTTGGTGCCATTGATTTTGAGGCAAGTGTCTAGTCATTGTTGTCATCATTCTGGGGTTCTGCCTGTGCTGGATCCATCATTGTCTGAATAAAATCAAACACGAAGTCTGTGAGGACATAGTCCTTGCCTTTTGATATTGGTCTGTGACATATTGTTTGAATGGTATAGAACTGTTCATCTCAGACATCTGTCACAAAAATAGCCTACGTCCCTTACACCATTTTTCAGGTTTTCAGCTACATGGTTAATAGGGCACTGTATGATCTTGCCATCTCCATGCCTCATATAAATTATTATAGTCAATTATTTCTTGTCTAATTTTTAACCTTTTCAGTGTTTCTTTTCTGTCTACACAGTCTTTGCTGTGTAGGGTTGAAATACACTTTACATCCCATTTATCTCATGCTTGTGGCAGATGTTGGCCTGTGTTTAAGAAAGTGGACTCTCTTTTTCTCACATATTTCATTTTTCTTTCTTCATTTTCTCATTTGAAGTCACACTGAAGCCCAACTACTTATCATGTAAATATCAGGTGTGGACCAGTCTCCTGGTCCCTGCATTCCACTATTATCACTAGTTTTCTTGTTTTGGGTATGTGAAGTGTTTTGTGTTCAGAACGTGTGGCTGACACTGGAAATATTTATGCAAGAATAATGGAAGCTGTCTGGATTGTGGTAAAAGGAATGCTGTTCTGTAAGTGAGCAGAACTGGATTATTAGTTGGCTGTGATCAGTGCCACTGGGATTCCCATGTTGAGGTGGACAAAAGCACACACACATGTCTTTAGTTGTGTAAAAGTTATGGAAGACTGTATATTCCTGTCTGTTTTAATTATCATTTATTTGGTAAAAATATGAATAGGACATTCACGTACAGCTAAGAATTCACAGATGTATGTTGAGTCACTTGAATGACAGGAGCAGTCAAAACAGAACCAAAATTGAATATGGTACTTGCAAGAGGTAAAACTAAGAATGCCTTATATCATTTGTTATTCTACCTACCCATAGCATTGGGCTGACTAAAAAAGCATGTCACATTGAAGGTTAAACTATCATTGATCCATAGTAAAGATTTTGCAATCATATGTACAGTCATCACAGGGCTGTAGCTGGGAATGCGGCAAAGCATTGAATCACACCAATGCCAGGCAACCGGTGGAATTGCCGTGGTGTTAAATTGTGCAGTGCCAGGTAAAGAGTTGATGAACCATCTGGTCCTGTAAAATATGGGAAGTTTTGTTGACTAATTGAGGAACTGTCACCTTTCCAAGAAAGTTTATGCTTCATGCAGTTAGTTAAGACGGTTGTTTGGTTGGTTGGTTGGTTGGTCAGTTGGTCAGTCAGGTGCTTGGCTGGTCAGTTACTTTCTTGTTCAGTTGGTTGGTTTCTTAGGTGGTCAGTTGGTTATTGTAATGAAACACTTTTTTAATGGAGTGAAAGGACGGCACAGTCATGTTATATTTGTTATCATTACTTGATTTCTGTTTATAATATTTTTTTTTTTTTAGTTTCACAGGTTCATAATACAGTAACTAAAGCTAAATTGTTCTTTTTCAGATCGTCACTGGTTGCTGGGTGGGTCATTGCGCCCTGAAGCTCTCCCTATCATTGAAGGTTTGGAAGCACCCAAAGGTGGACAAACAGAAGTACCAGAACCTGTGTATGAATCTCCAGTGTTTATTACTCACCTTAATAATGTGGAGTGTAAGGAAGGTGATGCAGTACATTTTGAATGTCATGTAGAACCATCAAAGGATCCTACACTCAATATTGGTAGGTACCATTCGTAATCAATCACCATGTATACATATTCATTTTTATGTGTTCATCATTTTCTCTATATAACATAATTTTGCGCTGTATGTGTAGTTATGGTCTGCCTTGTGATACTGTGATTCATGTGTGCAGAATGGTTTGTGAACGGCAAGCCCCTTCCTTCTGGAGCCCGATTTAAATCGACTTATGACTTTGGATATGTGTCTCTGGACATCAATCATGCTTATGATGAAGATTCTGGAGTTTACATGTGCAAGGCAACCAACAATAAGGGCCAAGCCCAGACATCAGGCACATTGAGGTGTACCAGTAAGTGTGTGAGATTGCAGGTTCTGACAGCAATAATGCGTGAAGTTGAAGCCTTCTGGGATGGGATGAGTTTGATATTTTGAGAGAATAATTGTAGTGCCTTCAGAATGTGAAGAACTACTGATTCAGTGTCACAAGATTACATCCCAGAAGGCTTGAGTCAAAACAGCAGTTAGTGTTGTGGTTGAATACTGTACCATGCAAACACTAATCACTCATTGCAGTGATGGTTAGTTGTAGCATGTCATTGTCATCTTTTCCTTCAGGCAAAACCAACATCTACCTTGACACTCAGCACCCACAGGGCAGAGCTGGTTTGGAGAAAGTCCAGGAAGCCGAAGATGCATTCCTTTCAAAATATAAGCGCCAAGTGTCAGGACCAGAGGCCACATACCCCAAACCAGTTTTCACTACTCCACTAAAGCCACAGTTCTCTCTTGGTGAGGCTGAACCTCTGCATCTTGAATGTACTGTTGAACCTAAAGAAGACCCTAACCTCAAGGTTGAGTGGTATTTCAACGGAAAAGCATTGGAACATGGTAAGTTGTTTGTAGAAAATACTACAGGACAACTGTAACAGTCTGGAAATTGATGACCTAGCACTCCTGATACTGTGACACACAAATTGGCAACTCCTAGAGCAGGGCTGGCTCACTTAACCAACAGCAAGGCCACATAATCATTGAGGACTCACCTAAAGACTGGCCGGGGGGGGGGGGGGGGGGGGGGTTCAAATTCGAAAAAAACCCGGGTTTTCTGGGGTGTGAGGGGGTGGGAGGGGGGGGTATACGGGGGGC
>Ga0123354_10005578_pt1 | contig 18350 bp, 17 predicted proteins | sample TergutLab28metaG_2_FD_97872 | JGI IMG/M metagenome (GOLD analysis project Ga0123354, IMG submission 97872) | Labiotermes labralis P4 segment gut microbial communities from Petit-Saut dam, French Guiana - Lab288 P4 | ecosystem: Host-associated > Arthropoda: Insects > Digestive system > Gut ...
AAAGGAGGTGTGCAAAAGTAAAATTTGATTTGTGTTGGTTTGGTGGGGGGGGTGTTTTTGGGGTGTGGGTGGGTGGTTTGGGGGTGTTTTGGTGTGTGTGTTGGTGTGGGGGGGGGGGGGGGGGGGGGGGGGAGGCAGGTGGCAAGTGACCACAGCTATTATTTTGGGCTGGTTTGCAGGAATACCCAACTGCCTAAATTACTGGGTTTTTTTTGCAGTATATACATAATTTATACATGTGGTTGTGGACTACATGCAGCCCCTGGGGTTGAACCCCCATGACAGACTAAACCGCTAGCAGTCTGAATCTCTGTGGCCTTAGTGGATGGGAAAAATGTCTGATTCCTTCACCCGAGCGGCTTAACATATGGCAGGAATTGCTACAATGACTGGACAAATGTAATTTTCTCAGGTCACTAGTAGGTTCATCTCTGAATATGACTTACCTTCTGTATGTAATACCCAGTTCCAATGTCCAAGATGACAGACTTTCCATTAGCTATTCTTCCAGGAACATACATCTGTTATGCTACAGTCAAAGAAAATGTAACGAGATTGAAGAAACCATAATAAAACATAATCTCTGTGCTTTCTCTTAAAATAGAAACTGTATTTTGCCTTTGCATATGACACAGTAAAGTCTATTTCAAAGTCAATTTCTACATGCATTTATTGAAATACTGGTGCAAAGTAAAGTAGGAGTTAATTAAGAATGAAATATGAAATAATGAGAAGCAAGGTGTTTTCTGCCATGCATACAAATATCTTAGTACACATAACACTTATTGAGAATAATGTGTTTAAATTGTTGCCAATACCAAACAACACTGTAAGGTAAGAGATACATACAATGAAATTTCAGTCTCAGATCAAGTCTATTAGCCCTTTGGCGCCGGAATTTTATCTTTCATGCCGGAATTAAATCCCCCCCCCGTCCACTTTAATGGCCGTTCAGCCATTTAAAGGGCTCACTGTACGACATATATATATGTCATTCGGCGCCAAAGGGTTAAGGTAAGGCTAACAATTCTCACTTTCACCAACATAATATTTCCAGGTGCACTATAAAAATCACAATAGCCCTATATCTATATGGTATGGCATAACTACTCAAATAGTTGTTAATCTGACTTAGGTTTAGTGTCATAAACTTTAAACGATACTTTATTTAAGAGTACAAATGAATATGAACATCCTTTGACAATTCTTGATGAAATTTCATTATCTTGCACTTATATTATATACAACTGTTACCATGTGTAAATTTAATTCTATTTAATTACTCTTTATTTCACTTTAATTAACTTTATGGCCTGCATTACATACAGGTCTAAATACATTTTTTAATTGGCCATTACATATTCAGCAGGTTCTGATGACATTACAGCAGAACAGATTAAAACAGGAGGCAGGACAATCCATTTCAACATCTATAAGCTCATTAATGCTATTTGGAATATGAGGCATTGCCAGAGCAGTAGGAGGAGTCAATAATTGTACCTGTTTACAGAAGGGTAATAAAACATCATTTATCTGGCTTGGGATACGGGCAGGTAACGGGTGTTCATTAACATGGTAATGAACTTCTGGATTCCATAAAATGTAGGAAATTTGAGTAGCTGAGGACTCTGCTCCATGTAGTTCGTTAGCCAGTAGTCAGCTTGTCTTTTTAGTAAAGTTATAGAAACCTATAAAACATGCATTACATATGAGGGTTGCCCCAAAATTAAGTGTACTGATTTTCCTATGTAAGAATTGGTAACGTAGCACCTTGTTGATGTGTATCAGTGCGTTGGTAGTGACCTTGGCTGCATGTCCATACTTGTTTCAACTGGGTTGGTTGAGTCACTCGTGCACTACTACTGTTTGTGTATGGTCCTGTTTTATAACCTCATTACGTTTGTGATGCAGGAAAGTATCGAACAACAGTACACTATCAAATTTTGTGTGAAACTCAACAAATCTGCCACAGAGACATTTGCTTCTTTAAGCGAAGCTTATAGAGATGCCACTCTATCGAGCACTGTGGTTTTTAAGTGGCACAAAGCTTTCAAAGAGGGCCGAGAAAATGTTGAAAATGACCCTCATTCCGGAAGACCAATCTCGTCAACAAATGATCAAAATGTGGAAGTGTTGTGAGCTGTGGTGGCGAAAGACCGCCAATTGAGTGTCAGGACGATTGCAGAAGAAATGGGCTTGGATAAAAATGCAGTTAACGGCAAAGTGCAGAAAAGTTCTCCTCGTCCGAAGAAAGCATGCATGAGCAGATCCAGGGTGAAAACTATGATTATTGTTTTTCTCAACAGCCGTGGCATTGAGCACAAAGAATTTGTACATCCAGGACAGACAGTTAATCATGCCTTCTACAAAGATGTCTTGGAACGACTTTGAAAATGGGTCCAGCGAGTCCGAATGGACATTGCAGATGATTGGGTGCTGCACCATGATAATGCACCAGCTCACACTGCACTTTCAATTCGAGAATTTCTGGTAAAGAAAAACATTCCCATACTTCCACATCCTCCCTACAGCCCAGATCTAGCTCCGTGCGATTTCTCCCTCTTCCCTAAGTTGAAATTGAAGTTAAAGGGTCATCATTTCGGGACGATGGAAAACATACAAAAAATTGTAACTGATGAGTGACACACACTTATGGAAATTGACTTCCGGTACTGCTATGATCAGCGGAAAAAACGTTGAACGACTGTGTAACTTCCCAAGGGCCATACTTTGAAGGAGATAATGTGTAATTTCAGGTAAGTCCAATAGACATTATTAATTTAGTACCAAGGTTAAGAATTCATAGTCATACTTCAATCCCCACATGTTTTCACACTGTGATGCTTAATTAATCCATGGGTCAAATTCATATTTTTTTAGCATGGGTGGTGAAAATTAAATCATGTAGAGGTATTGGTGTTTGGCCTCAGTTTCATTAAGAAATGCTCACATTTACTACTAAACGGCAGACAGATGCAAGAAGATAGAGGTAATTCCAGGATAACTGCGAAAAGGCGACAATTTTTATGTTTATGCTATCTACTGTTCCTACAACACAACAATATACCCATTACCATTACTCGATTGACAGTTATTATCTAAAAATGATCATGCTGAAATACTGGTACATAATTTTTAACCAGCATCTTATATTCCTATTCGTGATTTACGCTATCATTTCGATACTTTATATCTCAGCCACTTTGAGTTTGGTTAAGTTCATAAAGGATACCGATCCTGTAAGCGGAACCATAATTGTTTTCCCTTCTGAATCTGATGTAATCTTCTCCAAACAATCATTTGAATCTTGAAATTTCGTCTGTGCCATTCTTAACGTTCGCGATGTGTCTAGGAACATGTGTATCTCCTGTAACATAAGTCACTAACCCTTAGACACTATGCACCCTTGCATACCTAACAACTCCCACAGCACGCTGGGATTACAGATTATAATGTTAATCATATTTACAGCATACATTAAGTGAATACCTGGTCTAACTGCTGTTTCAATTGCATGAGTTGCGGAAGATTTAAACTCGATAATTCGATTTGTTGAAGCACTGGTCCTTCCTTGGTCGCCATCTTTTCCAGTTACAGTATTTTGTTTTCGGACATCACTGTTGCCAATATTGATAGCACTGATCATCTTACAGCAACACAGTTGGATGTTGTGGTACCAAATGAGAAATCTACTAACTCCTTAAGAGTTATGGATTTTGGCTTATCAGACCGTTATGCACAAATTATATCAATTTGAATACCAGAATTCAGTAAGATACCATGTAGATCAAAAAAAGACAATTTAGTGAAGCTAATGTTCAGGAATTTCTTCATTTATCAAATCATTTACTGTCAGAGTGAACTTCCAAGAGTTTTGTATAAATTGTAATCCATCCTTGAAAATGCACAGCCAATGCCGTAACATATAGGATGCTTGTTATTTTATATTTAGTAAAACTGGATTTAAAACATCCAAGCAGTTGATGGCTCTCATACTGAAGTGCAATTGACAAAAACAGTGGTCATGGCATCAGATTTTACACTAACATTCTTGCATACTGAGATGGCATTAATTCAAATGAGTAGCATATTATTATTTCAAAGTATGCATAGTGGATATAATTACTAACATTCAGAATGTAGTAACAAGTACAGTTAAATTTCTTCCTCTAAAGTACAGCAACAATTACAGCCATATGAATGGGAATTAATGTCTGTGTTTCAGATATTGTCTGTTTCTCCATCATCAGTGTTTGGTGTGTACAGTGACTGACAATCCAACTGACATGCTATGAGCATAATCTTGTGCAAAGTGCCAGATGATGTCTCTTGCTATCTTAAACCATTTCTGTGCATAAAACACATAGATGGAACTGGAAAAGAGTGTCTTATAAATATACCTGCGGTTATGAATATGCTAAGTTTTTGGTCATTCCAGTTGAAGACTTTGAAATGTTTATACAATATGGGTCATTTCTTTGGTTGGATGGATGTCTGGGGTAGAATCAAGAAAGAAAGAGTCAAATTAACTGAAGATCTTTGTGATTGGGAGAAATTATTTCGGCCTAAGGCATCTGTGATAGGTTGAGATGAGGCATGTCTCTTTTACCTATAACCTGTTATTAGACCTGCAATGTAGGAAAACCACAGAAAACCTCTGCCAGTGTAGCCAAATATTGTTGAACATTTATTGTTGTGCTGACTTGGCCACCACATGAGCAAACTGGCTTATTGAGCTTTTTTTCACCTTCATTTAAGACCATGGTTGACATGAGGCAGTACTTGGTGGGCACAGTTGGCTTGCAAGTTGTCAAACTGATGGGTTATTGACAGTAGCAAATTTTAGGTTGGAACTCTCAATCAGTTTTTGTTGTGGTCGGCAAAGAATGGAACCTTCAAATCTTTGTGAATTTGCCTGTTGCAGGCAAATCAAAGTGCATTACTTGCAAAGCAAAACCACTGGGATTGCAGTACCTGTGTTTTCCATATATAGCTATCAGCACCAGAACTCCAGACAGGGCACATGTGATCCATTACAGGGTAGAAAATTTACTTATCAGGCAGCATACTCTCTTTTCTGGGTATCAGGCTAGTGCAGTCAGCACAGTGATGAGACTGTGGTCTGAATATCAAAGGAATTGTGTTTTAATTCGCAACAATGGCAAGAGATTTTTCTCCCAAGCATCCAGACTAGCTCTGGGCCCACTCAGCCTCATATTCAATGGGTGCTGGGAGCTCTGTCTTCAGAGATAAAGTGGACAGGTGTCAGACTAACCATGTGCCCCACCTAGTTCTGAAGATTCAAATATTCTGGGATGTGATGCCATATAAACTGATAAAGAGTTGCCAATTTTTTTAAGAACCATATTGTCATCTTCAGTGTCAAGAACTTTGACTGCTTGACCTTGAAAATCCTTCAAAGCATTGTTCACTATTTGTCAATTCACATTGTGTAACATCTCAAAACACTCTAATCCTTGTCAAATGAATATGCCCTCTATTGTAATTTTGAAATATGCAAACACACACTGAACATCCCACCTAACATTCATTTGTCCTTCTTCCTATGCTTCTTGGTCTGTTTCCAGATTATGGCCTCCCTATTTCTTTCTCCAGTCACCCCTATTTCTTTTCGCTGCACACCAACTCTTGGTATGGAGCAATTTGACAGCATGTTTAGGCACCTTGTATTCCCATCTAATCCTTGGCTTTCTGGTAAGTCTTCTTCTTTCACAGTTCAGTTGGGATTCTGTAGTTAAATATCCTTAATATATGCCCAGCCCACTGTAATGTACAACACACATGTATTTTAAAAGGTCAAAATCTTTATACAGTTTGTACAGTTCCTTATTGTACCATAACATTCATTTATACCACCACCAATAAATAATTCAGATTTTACCATTTTTTTATTTCATACATGTAACTATCTTTCTGGAAGGAAGTGGCATTAGTGGCAAAGAGATCAAACACCACTAACAGAGGAGCCCACCAACAAATAACTGAATGCAGTGACACTGGAAAGCATAACTTAGGTCATTATTTTTCTGATGACTATTGATTGCCACATACTATCATTTCATTTACCATATTAACATAGGCCACTCAGCTGCCAGCCAACATTTATGATATAGCAGCAGTCGGAAGTGACAAAGGAGAGTTGTCAGATAACATAATACCTTTGTATTACAATTTATAGATATCCCACAACCTGGAACCATAATATTGCATTCTGGATACAATTTGACTGGAATTTGAGAAAAAAATGGTCAGGCCACAGGGCTTATTCAAATTGTGTAAGTCTCAGTTGCTATGTGTTAAATTTATTCATTTCGTCCAATCGCTTCCCTTAAGGTATAAATTAATATTGTTTCCCATATGTTATGTGTCTTCTAAACAGACACTTTCCAAGACACCAATTCACAAGAATCTTGCATGAGACATTTGTTTCCACAATCATAACTAAATATCCATCCCATTCATTCTTGACTACACTAAATTAACCGTGTAAATGACACATTTCTTTGTTACAATCCCAATTTACTCCATTTCTCCCAGACTGAAAAGTAATTGTCATTTGGAAAATCATTATTGCTAGTAACAGCAAAGTGCCCATTACAATTCGATCAGAAATCAGATTATTCATATTTTAGGATTAAACAGTGTAGAAAATATGTATACTGTGGCACATGTGTCTGATCCAGGACCTCTGACACTTGAACATCTGTAGTTACTATTACTCCTAGGTGCCTCAAGAAGTTGGTAATGGCTATAAAATTGTAAATAAAACAATTTGAATCGGCTAAAGGCATAGCATATTCATATAAAGGCAACAAACTGCTATAGAAGTTCTGTGCAGTGTATATAAAAATCAATGTCAAATAAAGGGAGGTATTATGAAAGGGTGAAAGTAGGGAAATTGTTTGATCAATAAAGCTTTACAACTTCCTCACATGAAAGTGACTTAACTCAACTGAAATTCAAGAATGAGTGCAAGAATGACTGAAAAATCAGAAGGAAAGCCTGAAAAGTCTATGGAACTGTCACTTGAAACAAAGAGGACTCATTTGAAGCCACCATTCAAATTGTGTTTTGTTTTGCATGAAGAACTAGGCAGGTCATACATACTACCTTCCAAACCAAAAAAAAATTCATGTAAGTAACATGCTTTCTATGACATAGCATGCGAAGTATAGCTCTTAAATTATTTATTAGCTTCTTTATGCACTATGCTGAAAAACCAAATACGCCCCACATAGCCGTGTCTGTCAGAAACTAACATTTGCCCAGCAAATCAAGAAATATCGCATATTTTATGGAACCTAAAGGTTCAGTACTGTATAGATCACACTGCAACCATCACCATACTACTTCAAAATGTACCTATTTAGCACCTCTACACTTTTCAACTGCTAAATGGTGGTTATCAGGAGAATGTTCACCTGTCAACAAATTTTCATAGTCAAGTGGTGAAAAGCTTGAAAATATTTTTGCAGCTAGATTCCACATCTTAAGTCCAGCACTCTTAACAACATTATTTTGTCCTCTATCTTATATCATCTGTGGTATCATCATTTTGATCCTTGCTTCGTTTACTAAACCTAGGTTAGGTTTCTACTTTTTGTACACCTTAGCAGCTATAACCAGTGCATATTCTGAGGAGATATATAGTCTCATAAAGAATCCCAGCCTTATCTCACTGTACTTTACTGTGTTCATTAATCCATTTTCAGTATTCTTCAGACAAATATTCTTGTCCTTTGATGTTAAACCATACTTCATAATGACTAATTCCCTTCTTCTGTCATGGAGGCATTTTGATAACATTGTGTGTGACCAGTTTGTCATTCTGTTTTGCTTTCTATAAGCACAAACTATGTCAGCTACTTTAACATTTCACTTTCTTTACATTTTCAGTTTTTATGAACATACTGCTAATGTTGTACTTTCTTGTAAGAAAATTGACTGCAAAGTCATCTTCTTCAAATATTGACCTCATCGCTCATGCTGTGCAAATCAAGAACAAAATCATGTTGCAAGAGCTCTTGTCTGGCTCTTAAAAACTTTCATGATAAGCTGCATCCATTATTAGAATCTGCAAATGTGAGATTTACATGAACTATTAGAAACAGCAGAGAACATGAAAATTGCAATTAGCAGGCTTTCATGTACACAAAGTTCCTATAATCATAGGCATTCTGTAACTGTAGTAAGTCCTGCAGGATAGATATGGGGCAGACTGTAGTAGCTAGTAAATGTATTTTAGTTGTATATGTGCAACTCTGAGACATCATGAATCTATCATGTTCAAATGCCTTAAATCTATTTAAATGTTGTCTTCTTGTTTCATTTACAATTTCAGACTATAGTTCTGATACTTATTTAGAGGAAATGTCTTATGATTCAAACCTCTTTCCAAAATATAATGCAGCACATGCAACACACAATTTTCTTATTATTTGAAAGAGAAGGTAAATTCTGACTACCAGAGCAAGACATGTGACATATATAATTAACTGTTGATGAAATAAAAAAGAAATTGTTTTTCACTGATTTATTACACTAGACCAGTTGCTCAAGTATAAAATATAGACAGCAATATTGTGTGGGATTTAGAAATACTTAATTCTGATATAACTGTCTGTTGTATTTCAGTTACTATTTTAGCCCCAAAGTTTTACTCAAAATATGACTGTCAAGTGCTAGAAGATCCAAGTATTTTTGAGGAGCTGAAAAGGTTACAAGAAACAGGACCGAAAGAAAAATATGCTGAACCTGTAACAGAAAATCAGAGGTAAATTCAGCTGTTTCAGCAGCATAAATACAAGGACACTGCTATTTTCTGAAATGTGCTCAAATGAATACATTTCATTTTCCATCAAGCTACATAAGAATAATTTCATTAAAGTTTTTTGAAATAAAATATGAATACAGTTTAAATACCTACAAAGAGAAAAAAACTGCAGGCAGTTGAACAGCTGTCTCTTCTGTGATTAACACCATATCAATCAATAGCTGATAATGTAATTAAAATAAGATTGTTTACCTGGATTTCACTCATTTACCACTCCTACTAGCTTCAGATGGATTGGGGGTAAGATATAATTGTTCAAGTGGCTCTACACTGTAATTATCCAAGCATCCTTCCTTAGAAAATTGTTTATGCACATGCAGTTTTCTGCTGCCATTTAAACGTGTAAATTTACAAGTCTATGTGTGTTGTTTCATGCAGAGAACTAGGTTTCCTGGAAGGATCCTGAAACAAGACTTACATTAAATTTTAGGCTGTATAATGCCTGAGTTTAACAGAACTGTTTTTTTTTTCTAAGAATAAAGTACAACAAAACAGACATAGAAATAATTACAAACATTTAAGGGAACCTTCAGTGATTTTAACCTATACTGGAAGGAGATTGTAAGGGTACATGCAACAGGTCCAACTGAGTGCTACATTTTTTCAATAATCGTACCAGTATTCCTGACACAAAACTGTTGGTCAGCCAAGCAATACCAAGATATTTAAAATCCCGTGTTTTTGTATTATAAAGATTATGAAAATTATGCATGAGGAGCTTGCAAGAGATCCCTAAAAGTGTACAGTGCTTCAACAGGTTCAGCAAGAAAAACTAGTTTTCAAACTCACATGTTTTTACATGGGCACATTTTGTGACAGGTATGGCTGGTACACAGATCCTGGGCTTGATTGTGACAGAGGAGATAGAAGACTGTATTTCCCAAGACATGAATCACAAATGGTGAAAATTAAATCACTGATAGATCATGCAGATTCTGTGACAAAGTCTCAATAATGATAGTTACATGACTATGGAAAAAATAAAATGCAGGGTGACTACAAAGATGTAATTACAAAAATTTAATGGTAAGAAAATAACACCCACACAAACACTTAAATGCACATCTTTATAAAGAGCAACTCAAAAAGTATTTTCTTTTGGCATTCTATGCAAGTTCATTACATGCCTCACTTATTGCCCCACACACAACACAATTTTCAACTTTGTGCCAAACACTTGGGATTACAAACTATCCAGTTTTTCAATTGCTGTTCATATTTAATCTGAAAGATCTTCAGAATTACAGACACTTAACTAATATAAACCTAACCTTTCACAACACTCCACCAGAAAAATTCAAGAGGGCGAGTCAGATCTGGAGATCAGGGAGTCCTGGAAGTAAACTCCTTTGGCTAAACAATCACTCAGGCAAGTGTCTATTCAAGAATGTTGTCACATCATCGTGGACATGTGGTGGCATTCTATTATATATGAACAACTTGAACATGATGTTTTGCCAGAAAGAGGGAACAAGAACATACGTTTGAAACACAACACAACAACACAAATCAAAATAAAACAAAACCAACCATGAAAAACAACAGTGACATTGAAGACTATATGACAACAGCATTCATAATAAGCATCTTATTTTTGAGTCCTGTAGAAGGAATCCCATATCTGATTGCAGTACCCCTGTTCCTCAAAAATGTAGATTTCCCAACAGTGCCCATCAACTTATAATCAGTGTCCAATATTTTCTCTAAATATACAAGACACAATAATAAATAAAGTTAAGAATTATACACATGTAGATGGAGGATTTCAGGATTGAAGTTTAATGTGTGGGGTCATGCTGATACTAAGATCAATACACATTGGCACAACATTTCTTTATTTAAGTTCTTAATGTTATGTTCATCCTGAAATGACTATGGCCTTAATCTTCTCTCAGTCAATAACATTTGAACTTCTTATTATAATGGCACTTTCAAACCTTTGTTTTTAGAACAGAATTCTCTGCAGCTTGTAACACATACTTAGAAACAATAGCACTGTTGCTCTTCTCTATATTTGAAATCTGCATTCTTAATCAAGATTTATCTGGTCCAAGCCCATTACAATTTTAACTTCCTTTCTGGATTTCTTTCAGTGTGCCAACATGGAAAACTGATTTATTTTGTGGTGTCAACTTAATATGAAGACCAGTAACATCTCATTCTCATTACCTAAAAAACCATTCAACATCTTCAACATGTATTTTTCCTCTTGAAAATATAAATGTTGCTCTGTGGTCCCTATTTGATTTGTTCATCACTCTGTGAAAATTAGATGTGTAATTAAATTGGCTTTTGGTCCTACATTGCAATATATGTGTCCTTAATTCTTTGTTTATTGCATTTCCAAAGTGATATGTACATCTCGCATTAACAATTTTAAGTTACACAGCTGTAAACTCACAATGCAATTACTGCTTCTTCATAAGATCACAATATATTACTAGTCATCCCCTTTCATGGCCTTCATAAATATTTGTGTTTTTATTTATACTTAAAAGATGTGAATAATTAAACATCATTTACAGCCTCTACAGAAATTAGATTTGGACTTCAGGGTGTATGTATTAAAAAATCATATGGGAAAACTGCTACACCTACCTAAATTTGTAAATTAAATATTAAGTGAAGATCTGACAACAGAATTACATCTTTTGCCTTTGCTGTGACTTGATATGGCACATGAGAGCAAACACAGTGATCTTATTTCATGTAGCAGAGTGAAGCAAAAACAATCCCTGTTACATGCCTGGACAGGCCTTAAGGGATCCAGGAGGTTGAGCTCATATACACATGAAGGTGGTAAGGTTATCAGCCCTTTGCATCGGCTGTCTTTACCTCACATTAAATATTGCTGGTACTCATTTCTGTCAGAGGCTGAGTTGACCCCAGGGCAGTAGTGTGGCTGGAAGGATTATGTCAATGAAAAATTCCAGTGACACCATTGGGAATCAAACCTGCCACCTTCCGGGTTGTAGCGCATTGCCTCAACCAACTGTGCTACCCTGTGTCCCCATGTAGCAGAGTGGTACAATTAATTTAAAACTTCTGTTCAAGTGTAGACTGCAAATATCTTTCTCTCATAGAGGAATCATAACTACTTTATGGCTCACTGTGACCATGGAGATGTGTCCAGTGGAAGTAACAGCCCAAAATTTGAGGTTGTCACACCAGTGTTCCTGGAAATTCAAGCTGCTTGGAAGGTGATGCTATGTCATTGAGCAAATAGTACCTGATATTTTAAGGGATTAGAGTGCCTTTATCTACAGGATGAATCTTACCAGACTGCTTGATGCATAAGATAAAAGCACCTCAATCTTTTGATATTATTCCAGATGTCTAATATCTTCTGAAGGAAACATTCATTGCTCCATCATTTTTAAGTTATTATAAGAATGTATTGTTTCACCTTAAATTTTATATATATATATATATATATGACAATTGTCCATTCAACTACAGTTTGAAATAAAATTTCCTGTCTTTCTAAGTTGCAGAGAAAGTTAAAAAAAAAAGAATTTACCGAAAAAATATGCTCATTGAAATGAAGGACTATTGTCTGGTGCTTTCCAGTGGATATTAATAATCACACATGAGTGATGAAAAAACCACAGGGCTTTTCAATGACTACATAATTTATATTAATGTAAACTGCAGTGCAAGTGTCTGTTTTTTAAAACTGTTTAGCTGGACATCATCATTGTTAGAAACTCTGCTGTCTTGAGATGTACTTAGGACTACTGTAATGTGCATAATTGCATTCTTGTATAGTCCCCGAAGTCAATAAATAACAATAGACTGCAGGTGCTCTTGGAACATGTAACTGTTAAAGAAGATATTAATTGGGTGCATAATGACAAAACCACATGACACAATACACTGTAATTATAAACATTTTCTCTGTTACACAATGTGATCAAGTGTGTGTTAGAAAATAATGTAATGTAGTTTGTATTATACTTGCATTATGCAGCGCACACATATGTATACTCTTATGAGATATGGTTCAAGATATGTACAGTTTGAAAATTTAAAAGGCTCCCACTGCAGTGACTATGAAGATTGTATTGTCTTCTAGATTGTGACACAATATACCTTAGTCCTAACATTTCAGGGAAGATTGCTGCTGCCATCTTCAGGACAGAATAAAAAGCCATGCAGTAAATTTATGTCCAATTATGGAGAGGAAGGGGCAGGAATGGGGGCTGTGAGTAAACCATGGGCATTGGTGGCTGTGAAAGATGGACCTCTCTTGTCACCACTTTTTATGTATAGTTGTCCCTTCCTTATGTGGAATAATCTCATACCTCAAAGTTGGAGGCAATAAATTTTTGTGAATATTGATACAACTCTACCAAGCTGCACAATTCCACATCATAGAACAAAAGAGCTTCCTGTGTACGGTTTAATTTCAAAGGTAAGAATTCATTGTAAAATTTGAGGATATTTGTAATTCGAATTTCAATGTAATCTGAGTTCGCATCGTAGGAACAAATTTCAGTTGCTTCTGGGGTTTACCCAACTTGCATCATATTGATAACACACAGAGTCAGCAGTTGAAACACCCTAAAATAAGAAGATAATCAAATAAATTCATAACATAACTTAGCTGACAAAGTAACTATTCATGCCTATTAGTCATGTTACACACACATTTTCCTTATATGTACAGTTTCTGATCACTTTTTGGTTTGCAAAAAAACGAAACATTATTGAAACATGGTATGTCATAATTTAATAGTGAAAGTCTTTGAAATAACCTTGTTGGTAATCCATACATAAGTGCCAATAGTTTACCAGTGCTAACAATGTGTTTAGAAACTGAAAAAGAAGTGATTTGTGGGCAATATTTAAATTAGCTGTACCATAATCCCACTAAATCCCCTTCCAATTTGGTACTTGCAACAATCCATTGTCAGAGATGAGGAGGTGCTATGGATATAGTTAGTAGTTTTTTTTTTTTGTCTATATAAGTGAAATTAGTTGACACCTCACAAGAATTTTAATGTAATAAACAACAGTCAATCCTAAACACTTGTGTTTTGACAAGCCCAAGATTCATAATCATAAAAAAAACCTATTCATATTTTAAAAAATTTCAAAGAAAATACTCTCCCATAGTAAGGAACTGTCATGCAGATTAATAATTTTGTCATTCAGATACATACTTCATACAATAACATGGCCCATTCAAATGTCATACTTTTACAGATAAATTATTTTCTTTATTAAGAATGACTTGCTTACAATTAATGGCAGCCTTACATCTAACACAATCATTGTATTTTACCTAATTCATAGTTGATCAAATTAGAAACATTAGTAGTCTCACATTACAAAAGTGAGGAGTAGTGGGGAGATTCTGTTTGCACAATCTTCTTCATGGGGACCGCGGTAGCACAGTGGTTAAGGTGCTGTGCTACAAATCGGAAGGTCGCTGGTTCGATTCCAGATGGTGTCATTGGAATTTTTCATTGACATAAAATACTTCCGGTCGCACTATGGCCCTGGGGTGACTCAGCCTCTAACAGAAATGAGTACCAAGAGCATTTCCTGGGGGTAAAGGCGGCCGGTGCGTAAGGCTGACAACCTTACCACCATCCTGGGCCATTGTCATGTAATCTGGGAACATTAACTTCCTGGAACCCTCTGGGCCACTCCAGGCCTGTAATGGGACTAATTTACCTTTGATTTTATCTTTACAATCTTCTTTATAGCCACATTTCCCTATAGGACGTCTATGTTGCAATATTTATGTCCAAAATACTGAAATTTTAACACTGTTGTGTATAATTTAGAAACAGATATAAATACCATGTTATTTGTATTTACTTTCCTTCATTGTGGTAGGTACATTATAAGAGATGGTGAAAGACTAATTGTTCACTGTTAAGATGTAAGGAGCAATTAGTGGATATACAATTTAAAAGATATTGGAAAATCATATTACCCCAGTGGCAATAGAATTACCTAGTGCTTACGTTTATTATGAGGGGAAATGACAATGAACATATACATAACATCACCAATATCTACATTTCATACCACATGGTCAATGTCAGTGCAAGATGGCAGTGAATCTAAGAATTACACATCTTGCAAAATGTTTACAAACATTAAAATACTTCTGCAGAAAATAATTAACATAAAATAACTAAGAAAAACACAATGGATTTCACTGCACAGAGATTTAAGAGATTCTACACTGTCAATTCAAACAGTGACCAAGGTGACATTACTTTTAGATGGAAAGTTTTGTATTATTTATAGTTAAGTATGTCAGAACCTCTGTATATCCCATCAGATATATCTGTAAAGGTAATCAGCTAAGAAAACTATTCGACAAGAATTATACGTGTTTCATATCCCAGTACAGTATATGTGTGTGAGTGTGTACAGTTACAATTCTTATTTATGAGTGATTAGAAATCCAGGAAGATCTTCTGTAATCTAACATCAAGTTGTTTCATAAACATGTGTCAGTTTTATGGAAAAACCTGCTGCCTGTCTATTCAGCTGTCACTCTTCTATGCTCAAGATGGAGGCAGCAGGTATTTAGTCATCTGTATATGAAACTACATGGTGTCATATCTCCAAAGGCATCAATGTTCACAGTCACTACCACAAGAACCTCAGATCTCATAAATGAGATTCCAGTCTCCTACAGTATCTGTTTATCTTATTATGAAATTACTATTTAGTAACAATATTCAGACCTTCATATTTTTAAAAGTCCACAAGCTGTCACCGTTGTATTTTCTCTACTGACTCCTTCCTTTCTAGAGAGAATATTATGTTATTATGCATTATAATGCTTGTAAAGTGTATGAATAAAAAAAAGTAATAAAACAACATATTTTTCTTTTGAGTGGCACATTACATTCCTTGTGTACAAATATTTTTCATTACAACAGATGACAACGATCTGCCTTTCACATATTTTCTACAGTCAGACATCATACAGCATAGAATCCAGACATCACAGAGTCCACAAATTTTAAGTGATGAGAAAGGGAAAGAGGCACATTGTTTCTCTGCGCTTGTCTGAATGATGTTTTCTTATTCATTCGGCAGCGAAAGAGTATGGTTATCACATCACACATTAATTATAGCCTAGAAGTAAAATAATTTATAAAAACAATTAGTCAGGAACACATGGAAAGTGTCTTGGCAGAAAGCATCTTGTGTCCAGTTATAGCAGTGAAAATAATTGATTTCAAAGATTGTTATTTTCAGTATGTAGCAGCGCTTTGTATTGCAACCACATACATAAGTAATTAACTTATTTATTATAATAAGGTAACAGCATAGACATTTATGTTGTTTTTGAACCTGAAGTGTGGTCTCTGAATATTCTTTTGAGACTGTTGTGCCTCTCAGGAAATTTTTGCTAGCCTCTCACCACAGAGTTCCAAGCTTAATCCCAGGTCAGTCAATATGGAACTTGTGGTGGATAATGTGGCACTGGAACATGCTTATCTAAGAGTACTTTGGTTGTATGCTGTTAGCATCATTCAACCATGGCTCCACATTCATATTTCATTTGTCTACCATCAGTGTTGTATAATCTTAGCAACTGACAAATAACATTAACTATAACACTTCTCCCTGATCTCCATATGTAGGACAGATTTTACTTATATTCATAGCATTTATTGCAGTGTATGGGTACAAAGTTGCAGCATCCTTTGCAAAATACATTGCAGTAACTTATTTCCTAAAAAACAATAAAAGATTTTACACATTTGCAAGCTTCTGATTTTTAAATTTTAATATTCGAAACACTATATCAAGTCAAGTAATGCAAGTTATCAACAACTATCATGTAGCTCATCATAAATGTTTGAAAATACACGTATTCCACGTGTTCAATTATAAAATACGGGCCAATTTGTACTAACATATCAGGCAATAAATAAATTAATGTATTTGTTAAACAGCCAACTATAAATATCAAAATTTTATATGGAATTAGAATCCATAGTTTCTCAGAGTAATTACATTAATTCTCTGGTTCAAAATTTTTTCTAAAGAGGAATCTTACAGTTCAGGCTTCTGGTATCTAAGACTGTGCAGAATAATTAAAAACTGTCAGTAGTACCATGAGATTAGTAGGGCATGTGGAATACATCAGAAAGAGAACAAATGAATACGTAATTTTTATTAGAATACCTGAAGGAAAGCAATGACTTCGAAAATTTAGGTATAAATGCAAGGATAATATTAAAATGGATCTTAAAGAAATGTGGCATAAGTAACTGCATTCTTACTCACAATATGGAGCAATGATTGATACTGCAAACATGCTATGGCACTCTCAGGATTAATAAAATGCAGGGAATTCCTGAGCCTTTCCAGAAGGACTTTGATGCATGGAGTTAGTAACTAGAAGACTAATAGCTCCAATTTGTAAATGAATGTTCTTCAAATAAGAAACCTAGTTAACTGTCATGGTGATACATATTTAAGGCGAACAATTAGGGTCCAGCTGACAGACTGACAGACAAACAAGCTAATTATGGACAGAGATTTCCGCAACTTGCTGTCAATGTGTATTTCTAAGTTAAACCATTCCTGTGTGAAAACTGCACAGCTGGAATGTAAGGCTGTGAGAATGCGGTTCATTTATACAGGCAAATTTCAAATAATGTGGCCAATCAGAATTGTGGGATGAAGACGGACAATAGGGACTTGTCCAGGCTGCTAACAGGCATTGTGAACTGGGATGATATAAAATAAGGAAGCAAAAAACTCCGACTCAGTCCCACAATGAGAAATGTTAAATAAAATTTACCTATATACCACCCTACCCATGCTCCAGTGATGGACTGGATAATGAGAAATGATGAGTTTTATGTATGATGGCACAGGTTAGGTAACGTCACATCAGAAGGATGAATTTATCCTGACCTTCAGGAAAGCCTCTTCTTCATTTTCTTCAGGAAATAGATAAGGTACTTCCACAACCTGCTTAGACAGAACCCATCCTGCTGTTTCAGCATATTTAAGTGCAACCCATTCTCTACTGCTTCCTGTATGAACAAGTCTGTGACTATCAACTTCTTAACCAGAATGTTTGTGTTACAGAGAGTATGTAATTGTCAGTTTCCCTGCCATCCGTCTATATAATCCATTCACGGTCCCACCTGATCACATCAGTGTAAACTTGGACCCACCTCATTCAACCTTGAAGGTGGGGGCAGCATGTTGCTTCTGTCAACTTACACAACCACATAATGTCAAAATCCAGAAGACTACAGCATGAAGTTAGTTATAACTGATAGGTTCATATCTTTGGTGTGAGACAGAGGAAACAATTTTTACCTGTGAATTTCCATTCCATTTCCAAGACACTTTCTAGTGTTCCTGTAACAAAGCTAAAAAGCATGGCACATGACTAGACTAGTGGGGGAAGGTCTGTGGAACTACATGGGCCTATTTCACCCTGATAGCTTGTGATGGCACCACCCTCATTGCTGCTGCTGCTGCTGCTGCTGCT
>Ga0123354_10005582_pt1 | contig 18346 bp, 8 predicted proteins | sample TergutLab28metaG_2_FD_97872 | JGI IMG/M metagenome (GOLD analysis project Ga0123354, IMG submission 97872) | Labiotermes labralis P4 segment gut microbial communities from Petit-Saut dam, French Guiana - Lab288 P4 | ecosystem: Host-associated > Arthropoda: Insects > Digestive system > Gut ...
ACCGGAGGCTGCGGTTACAGTTTTTAGTACTCCTGATGATGGGTGCTGTGACACCCGAAACATGTAGAGTGACTTTGCAGTAAATAAATATCTGCATACTGTTGCATCTGGTTGGATTTTTATCAACATACCAATCACTGTTTAGAAGCGTAGACTCGCAGCGCAAAGTACGAGGACTGTCAACTACAAAAGCATGCATTGCTACAAATATACCCCGTAACCAGCTACAAAATTACATCAGTGTACGACACCCTTTTGTATCAATCCTGTCAACATAGCCACATTAATCAACCAAACAATCATATCACACTGGCTTTAGTAAACGTGTGCAATCGAAAATTAAAAAGAGACACGACGAATGCATTATAAATACGCAGCTGTAGTGAAGTTAGTTACAGATACAGCATGTGGTAGCAATACATAACTTCCAGTACTTCTGACCATCTCCACAGACTCCCTTGAGAATATACCAGTCACTTTCTAGTCAAGGATATCCAACCTCCCAATGATTTATGGTGTCTAAACATAATTTTTTCACAAAAGACCACCGGTCTGTCACACATAGGAATCCAGGACACACCGTAACATATCATTTCAAATCAAATTTAATATTATTCTCCGACGTAAGTGCAAGAATCCACTGTGGTCTCTTCACATGCTGCAATTACAACTGCGTATGCACTATTCACGCAAGCTGCGCGTCGGGGAAAACCTTCATTGCGGATGCATGATAATTATACAGCTTCTAAAGACATTTACCCTTGTAAGAAACCAACAGGTTTACAAAAACAAACCAGCGACCTCTGAGCTTATCCGGCACATAAAATGATCACACTGCAGTAAAGTTTTGATTCTGGGTGTGTGTGTGTGTGTGTGTGTGTGTGTGTCCGTCCATCAATTACAAGTACGAAGCCATGCAAATGATATTGAGTTACATTCTGTACGGACAATATTAATTCAAGCCACGTAAATTTCAATTTATTCTATAGGGTTTAGTATCACCCTTAGCCTAATGTCATATACAACATACAGCAAAACACAAAATAAATTAACAGGCATAAAGAAGCCACACAACTTTAACTTGAAACAAGTTCCTGTGTATCGTGCACTTAACGAAATTCAAGGCAGAACACTGTCTTTTCTTTATTTCCAGTCACTTTGCTGTCAGTTTTACGACAAACGATTATTTCCAACATAAAAATACCAACACTAATGACTGAACAGAAGTGGAATTTGTAAAATGTGCAGGGCCACAGCTCATGTCGTTTTTACTCCGCATTCGTTTAAGGATTCGTGATCTTTCGAAATAGCTGTTACTGACTGCGAAGTCTTAACGTACACAGTTCAAGTCCCGGTCTGCAGAAAGATATTCTGCAGTAGGCTTGTCGTGATTAGGTTACCATTGCTTCCTTCCGACTGCTTCCCTATTCATCACTTGTTATTAGTATTCCATATCACTCGGAAGTAAAGCAGTTGGAAACTTCACACAGGAAAACAATCTAGAGATGTGCAATCCACCCTTATAAGCGTGTAATACACTGACTTGAGCAACAGAAAGTTGGAAAGACAAAAGAATGAGAAAATAAAGCAAAGGTAAGCAATAAGGACAAAGAGATATAAAAAGAAGTAAGAAGTAAGTTTTCTTCCTGTTCTATCAATTAGGCAGTTAGATTCAGTAATATACCCGAAACCTGGTGGGGAAGGACGAAGTAATCCGGACATTAGATCAGTGAAAATTGTAGCCTCTAAAATTACATACGGAATTCTGTAAGGGTAGCGAAATTTGCGGCAGTAATTGTGGGAGAAAAGGACGTGGATACCAGAAATCAACAAACTGTCTGCACAATGGAGAACGGCGTGGCAAAGCAGAAGTGACAGCATAAGGTGCGTCACGATTTGACTGCTCAGTTGAAGCCCGATACTGATAGATTATATAAGTGCATACAGCACAGCCATCCTTTAGACGACAATACAGTTTCGGCTAGATAAGAATTTCCGCCCTTGTTTGGGATCCAACGGCTTATTACTTTGAGAAATTTGAGCTTCTCACATCGCAGGTGATAAAATACCCAAATCGTCTAGAATGTTTCGGCGTGTCGAATGGTAAACAGTTACTGAAGTTTCGGAAGATTCGTATGCAGGGTCAATCTTGAATTGAATCCTTATACTGCTAACGTGGAAATATGGTGAGTTCCTAATAACACTAGCAGATGGCAGATGGGATTTAATTTGGCGTTTGAAGGGTTAAAGCAAATGACGTGACACAGTTGTTAATCCACTAATTCATTCTGGATTTATTTAATATAATAATAATAAAAATAAAATAGCATGAAATCGAAGTAATTTCAACACCACGTCATAATCAAACACTTTATTATCCAACTAATGCACAATGTATAATATGTAGATAGAATTAAAATTATAAAATATTTAAAAGTGCTCCCAATATTTTTCGATCACAGAGGATCCATTATCAGGGAGCCTTGTACAGTGCTTGGCTAAAAATTACAAGAATGATGCTATCGTGTCCGTTGACATGGTCAAGGTCGGTGTTATGGCAGCATATTGTGACCCGACGGGTCGGAATATGCTGTCATAACAGAGGATAGAGACCGAAACGACACATCGGCCAAGACTCTGTAGTTTTCTCAAAGAAAAATGAGAGACACGTTGCAAAGTGAAGTGTATAAAAAAACGACATTCAATACCAGTCATTTTCGTTTCCTAAAAACACATTGTTTTCCTTGAATAGCCAATAAACGGCGTGGCTTTGATAACACTTCTATTAACAAAACAGATTTTAGTAATTACGACTGTAAGATGATTCTTTACGTCTATAAAATGCACGCTTTCGAAGCTAAATAACTTGTTTCGGAAAATCAAGGCGTCTGTCCGGCTTTATTTATATAAAAACGAATAAAAATCATGGAATTCGAAGTGATACACATGCAATAAAAATAAATTAATAGTGTTTATAAGTTATAATTACTTTGTCCTATTTGGTCGCATAACGTAAATAATTCCCGCGAAATACCAGCATATTTGTATTAAACCCCGTAAGCATTTTATTCGCCCAACTTCCTTTTAGTGTTATCTTTCCACGAACTTTCAACAGCGATACCCTGCATGAGTGCCTTTCTTGCCCCACACGATCCTAAACGAATTGGATTCACTAACCTGAAGTGTGGGTGATCTGTGTGAATCATTAATCTTTTTGTCAAGCCACACATCCCACTGGAATTCAGACCTGACAACACAAACTTCAAATTGCAGTGACCACAGAACTAAAATACCTCTTTCACGAGACATATGTGGGGATACACTCGTTCCTTTGAACTGATATGCACTGGTGGCAAGCTCAGTGTTTTGTATAATCCCATTTTGTGTGAAACGTTTTATTCTCATGTCGAAATCAACAGCCGTGCGGTAAGAGAAACGTAAAATTGACGCAAAATTTCCTGCTATATCGATGACTCAGGACGTCACTAGCGGTGTGCCTTCGGAGAAGAGAAGGCAACAGGACACACAGCTGCGTAATCAGGACTATTGTCATGTGTTTAAAGGGGCGTTATTTGTAATTACTGGTCTAACTGTTAATATTCCTTGATATACGAGAATCTCTCTTCTAATATCCACCGAGATATCTAACATTCTGATTCAAGTTCTATTACTTCTTTTCCTCTGTACCCTTATGACGATACAAGTAGCGTATCTCATTTAGAATTATATTCTGTATGTATGAGATTTCACTAATAATTATCTTGCCTGCCATATCTTACTGCCTGTGTCTGTGGATGTTTGTTGTTGTGTGATGCCCCTTAAAGAGAGTTATTTAACAACAGTGTCAACTGCTAAGATTATATAGCCTCGGGGATGGGTGAATGAGTAAGTATGAAGCATTACTCGAAATATGCTTTCAGAGGAAAACCGAGGTGCACAGAGACAAGCTTCTGGCAGTGACATTTCATTTTCCATAAAACCCACCTGCATTGGTCTGGCATCGAATTCGGGCTTCTGCTTTGAGGAGTAGGAGACTAAATGCGTGAGCCATGGCAAGGCACACAGCACATTGGCTCCACATAGAAGTTTTGAGAAACAAAATCTACATAATAATACTGGTAGGAATACCTGAATAGAAGAGAACACACAGGGAGAACAAGATACGTATGTGTACGTAATAGTAAGGTAAGGGATTCAGCTGGATTTATATGCCTTGGGATAGGGTAGGGCACAGTGCCAGGCTCCTGTGTAGGCGGTAAAAGGCCTCAGAATTCTAAAATTAGTGGAGACATTTTGACCAGCTGGTGACTAGCAACTTTTCAAGAACGACAGTGCTCCATAGTATTTCTTCATCAGTTTTCGGGCGTTTTAGCAAAATTACGAAAAGCGACTATCAGATTCGCCATGTCCGTACGTCTGTCTGCCCGTATGGAACAACTCGGCTACCACTACACGGATTTTCATGAAATTTGATATCTGAGTATTTTTCGAAAATTTGTCGAGAATATTCAATTTTCATGAACAACTAACAAGAAAACGGTTACATTATATGAAGACCAACACACATTTTTGATCATATCTTGCTGAATTCTTCTTAGAATTAGAAACATTTCAGGCAAAAGTTATAGAAAAAATAAAAATACATACTATTAGTTCAATTTTTCTTCTAAAATCGTACCGTTTATGAGATAATGTGGGAAAATATTGTAAAGCCGGACAGGCCACAGATGACAATATGGCGCATGCGCAAGGCACGCTGCATACCTGAGGCTACAAACAGACACTACGAATATGAAATACGTATTCCTTTTCCATGACAACATTGGTTGAACGTACGAGCCTCAGTGTTACGTTACATTCAAAGAAAAGTCTTCATTTCATATTAACTCGATGAACAGTTCGAACAAAAAACAAAAATGTGGAAATGTAATATGACTCAGGGTTTAGGCGAAGTACACTCGCCGATGACGTCTGAATACATGTCAGGAGTGAGAGATTAATCCTTGGGGTTCATTATTAGAATATAAAAGCCTAATGGCACCTGTAACTACACACAGAAAGACTAATCGAACAGTAATGTTCCAAAGCAAGTCCATAGAGTAAGCTACAATCCCAACGTATAATTGTAGCAGGAGAGGTCATAGATCTCCCAGGGCCTGGCATTATGTCCACATTGTGGACTGCTGCGGGTTCGCTCTCTTTCTTGCTCGTTTGCAATGCCGCTGCACCACGTTTCTGTATATCAAAGCCATTAACTTAACAAAGGCAGCCTCCAGGGATGAGTCCCTGTTGGTCATCAGAAGCTTCGGGTCACAATATCAGATTACTGTTCATCCACGATGGAAGGAAAAGAGAATTTGGTGAGAGTATAAAAAAGTATTACAAAGAGTGGGGTAGTAGGGTTTTTATTGGGGATGAGAAAGGATGATGATGGATGGATTATAAGGGAAAAGAGATATCAAGATTGATGGGTGTTTTCTTGACCTACATGAAGGTCCAATACGAATCAGTAAATACCTTTCTCTGTTCTTTCATTCTCTGGGTTTTCTTTAGCTCTAATACCGAAATAAATTGGCGATCAATCTTTTATCGGATTCTTGAAGAATGGTAAAACAAAGAAGATGGTTTTCCTGATGTTAAAATGTTAGGCAAACAGTAGACATCAATGTGAATCATCAAGTACTCTGAGAAGACAGCAATCAATCTTGTTGCAGATTCGTATTTCGACAGATTAAGAGCGAAAGAGACAAATTACGTGCAGCGGAGACGACGAATATCTGTCTCCTCTGATTACAAATAACATGTTCGAGTTTAATTCCAATATTGTTCTTACATGACGACTGCAAATTATTAAATTTGTTTATTATTATTATTATTGCATATTTTGTATGTTCTCAATGCAAACCTGTCTCTGTTTGCCTCTGACAGCATTACATTATTGGTCAGTAACGGGGAATACGACTGACTATGGGCTGGACGGTTCGGGATCGAATCCCCGTGGGGACGAGATTTTACCCCCGTCCAGACCGGCCCTGGGGCCCACCCAGCCTCCTGTAAAATGGGTAGCGGGTCTTTCCCGGAGGTAGAGTGCGGCCGGGGCGTGCTGTTGACCACTCACCCCCTTCTAGTGCCGCGGTCATGGAGGAGTAGCTATAACTCTACCCACCCTCTGGGCCACACCGGGCCTGTAACGGGATCACTTTACCTTTATAGAGGAAATATGAGATTCGTACAATAAAACCAACTAGATGCACTAATTTCTCAAATTTGTTTTTGGAATAAAACTCTACATGTTTCAGACAGTTCCTCTGTCCATCATCAGGAGTTTTTTTTTACTGTAAACACACAGCAATGGTATATGTCATACAGGTTTGCTGACTGCTGGCAGCAGATCTGTACGACATACACCATTGCTGCGTGCACAGTAAAAAAACTCCTGATGATGGACAGAGGAACTGTCCGAAACATGTAGAGTTTTATTCCAAAAACAAATTTGAGAAATTAGTGCATCTAGTTGGTTTTATTATAAGAATTTATCACGAAGCATGGTCACCTGAACGGGAAATACGAGACTTTACTTAGGGGTCAAAACTTAAATACAGTTAATACAATGAATATATTCGTAATTGAATAACAATGTCTGGTTCGTGTTCGTATATCCCAGTTTCAAACCTAAGATATCGAAATGATTGGCCTCTTCCTTTATTTTTCTAAATAATCACGAGAGAGTATTCAACAGAAAAAAAGGAACATTTTTTTTACACCCTTCTCAACACGTCCTTCCTAATCAACGTAAAATTTCAAGGTAGGTAACTTGCACATGATGACTCGTCCTTTAGTTGAATGGAGCTATAGGAAAGTTCCGTTGTCTGAAATACCCTGCATCGGTTTGTGAGAGCGCCTTATGGGCCGGCAACATCTCCGACAAACGTGTTATGCACAATGCAAACTAATGATTCTCAGGCGATGTAGCAAGTTTGCGGTCAGTCTTTGACTACCCGAATGGGTAATAAAATCACACATTAAAATTAATAATTATTAACGTTTAATATCGCATTATTACCCACAATATGATATAAATCAGCAGTTACGTGTAGCACAACAATACTCAAGCAGAAATTGGTAACAGGGATAATATTAGGCACTCAATTATTTTACCAACCACTGCACTTACATAAATTTATAAAATTTACACCTTAAAACATTAAAAACGCTCCGACATGTTTCGGTCCTAGGACCATCATCAGGGAGCTATATCGTACTTGCTAAAGTTACACTATTAAAAGTCATATTAATTTCACTATTCCAGCTGCCACAAAACCAACTGGAATAGTGAAATTAATATGACTTTTAATAGTGTAACTTTAGCAAGGACGATATAACTCCCTGATGATGGTCCTAGGACCGAAACATGTCGGAGCGTTTTTAATGTTTTAATGTTTTAAGGTGTACATTTTATAAATTAATATAAGTGCAGTGGTTGGTAAAATAATTGAGTGACTTGACAACATGCACGGTGTAACAACGAAAAATAATAATATTAGGCACTTTTGCTGGTGGTGTAACAATAATAGCTAGGTTAGATACCTCACTAAACCCCTTGCCGGAATCCGTCTGTTACAAACTTCTAAATGAACAATAAATATCCCCCCTTGCCTACTTTAACATCCGCGTCGCTAAGTCCGCACTGAAGTTGTGATGAGTGCAAAAAAGGTTCTGATTAATCTCATAAGTAAAATATTATATTCATAAAACCTCTCTAAACATTTCTAAGAATAAATTTAGAAAGAATTTATTTTAAAAATGTAGAACTGATAAGGAGAGACCAGAGGGAAGAGCCAACTTGCCTATATAGGAGGGTAATAGTAAACAGATCTTCAAGAGAACGGTTGGAGGTCGTGGACTGGATTGATCTGGCTCACGACGGGACAGATGCCAGGGGTCACGGGCCAGGCTCTAGTAAATGTCATGATGAATCATCGGGTTGCGTAAAATGGCGGGAAATTACTTGATTAGCTGAATATATACAGCTTGTAAACAGCTGCATTTACATCAGTTTTTTTAAAAGTGGTATTTGTACAGAAATTTATCACCTTCCTACTTTACGAAAATTTAATGTTTCCTTAAAATGAAATGTGTTATTTAAACAGAGGCACACTCTTCATATATATATATATATACGTATGCATATTTGTTCTGTGTTCCAATTTCAGTGTATCGCGAAAAGTAATGAATATCCCAAACTTATTTGCCGTTCAGGTGACCGTGCATCGTGAAAAATCCTTATAATAAAACCAACTAGATGCACTAATTTCTCAAATTTATGTTTCGGACATTTCCTCTGTCCATCACCAAGAGTTTTTTTACTGTACACACAGCAATGGTATATGTCATACAGGTTTGCTGACAGCTTGCGAGCAGCATCAGGACGGAATTACAGTTCCGTCCTGATGCTGCTCGCAAGCTGTCAGCAAACCTGTATGACACATACCAATGCTGTGTGTACAGTAAAAAAAACTCCCTGATGGTGGACAGAGGAAATGTCCGAAACATGCAGAGTTTTATTCGAAAAATGAATGTGAAAAATTAGTGCATCTAGTTGGTTTTATTATAAGAATCCCAAACTTACCAAGAACGCCCGAGTTTGAAAACCACTAGTGCAAGCAGCCATCAACTGGCTGAACAGACTCCATCACAACAGGATAGGCAATGCACATACATTGAAACATTGAGGTGAGTTCCTGTTAACCATGTTTACCATGGAAAAGCAGTAACTATTAAATATTATAAGTGTGTCTGTATTCTTTGCCATCCAGCATGCAATTTTGCATCTTTTCAGGGCCGTATTATATTGTCATATGTAGCCTGTCTGACCCTACATTTTATTCAGCATTACCTCATAACAGGTACGGTTTTCGGAAAAAAAATACTGGGTATGAAATGTGTGTTTTTATTCTCTCTAAAATTTTTGACTGAAACAGTTCTCATTCTAAGAAGTACTGAGCGAGATATTACCATAAATGTACCTAGGTTTTCATGTAAAATACCGGTTATTATTTTCAGATATTAATCAAACGCGATTTTTATAGACATATTTTCTAAAAACTCTCAAATATCAAATTTAATGAAAATCCGTCCCGTGGGACACATGTTGTTCCAAGAGGACCGACAGACAGACACGAAGGAGCTAACAGTCGGTCCTCGCAACTTTGCGTACACGCCTAAAAACTGAAGGCTTAGTTTGTCAGTTAATATCAGGGATGTGTTTGTTGTTGGCTTGATACATTCTTTCTCCCTTCTTTGTTATTTTGTGTTCCTGCACGTTTCCAGGAACAGACTGAAAAGTTCTTCCCAGTAATTCGAAGCCGCTAAAACGCATCAGCTGTTGGAGCGGGACGAGGAACTACCAATAAAACGAAAAGAAAATTGAACTAGCAACCCAAAAAATATTAGGCAGTTGTAAAATAAATGCAAGCTTGGACCATCATAGTTACCACTAAGCGCGTAATTTATCCTTTGCCTTAAACCACGCTAGGGAAAATGCACGCCGCTTGGTTTTAGACCGGAGTACAAACAGCTGGCTGCTGGATTTCACACTCCTGCCGCTTCGGCTAAGGGAAACAGCCGCCTGTGTCCTGTGTACAGGACACTGGGTGGGCCTAGGGAACAGTTATAACACGGCGTTGGAGAAGAAAATCCTTGTACATTCCGGGAGCCAATTCCCGCAGTCCAGTGCCTAGCCTGACACTATACTCTTTGAGCTTCCTCTGCTCTCATTTATGTCTAGGGTCTCGAGGTTTTAAAATGGCCCACTGAAATAGTTTCCTTTACGGCGCAGGAGATTAATTTTAGGGGCACTATATGCAGGATGAGCAAGGCATACAGACAAAAGCAGGAGAGATTTAGACCCGATATTTGCTAATTATATGAGCGACAAAATAATTAATCTGTGGCATTACATGGGCACGTGTCTGCATTGTAGGACCGACTGACTGACCGAATGACTGACTGACTGACTGACTAACTAACTAACCAACCAACTAACCAACTAACTACCCGACTGACTGACCAACAGACCGAGTAACCAAGAAACCAAACCAAACCAACCAACCAACCAACCAGCACCACTGAGCAACGTCCTTCTTGCGAAGCCAACGAGTCCTCACGTAGTTAACAAATACCCGTCATCACGTGGGGCCTGACTGTTCATAGCCGTGCTCACAACAGCCCGCCACTTGCTCCTGTCATGAGTTTGACGAATCCAGTCCAGGCCCTTACATTCTATTCCTTTAAAATACATTTTAATATTATCCTCCGAACTACACCTATGTCTTACAACAGGAAAATTTCCTTCACGTTTCCTCAGCAAACCGCAGTATGCGTACCACAGGCCCAACCTATCTCATTCCCTTAATTTGGGTACCCTGACCATATTCTGCGAGCAGACTGGAGAGCGGGTTGCTCATGTGCTTGTACTCTGCATGAGCTCTTAGTAACACCGCTGTATTTCTCAAGATAAACAAATTACTGGTCGTTATACATCCCCTTGAATATGTGTATTTTATCGACACATATCCCGTTGATGTGTCATTTGGATATAACTCCACATGTAATTCAATATTGGACACAAATTCCCTTAGACAGTCAGCCGTAAGCAGTAAATCCTCTTCCCTGAACTCAAAGGCGCCTGCGGGAGCACTTACAAAAATTAACTTTTAAGACCTTTAAGACACACATTATTAAAAGTTCTTCGTTCAGAACATTAGGTCCTTACTTACTTTCGAGGTATGAAAACGCTAACATCCCTATTAACCATAGTGCGATGTGGCGTCATTCCAATGTTTTCTTTTTCATTTTTCCCTACGGGACTTGAATGGGAGGAGATGTACGTTTTCTTCTTTTGAACATCATTCAAGTTGTATAGCATTCGCCATATTTTAATTTAGCACAGCCTGTAGGATGACATAAAAAGTGAGTTATGGGTCCATGCAGAGCGAGGAGAAAGAGATGCGAGAAGGAATATTTTAGAGCTAGAGTGACACAAATCGGCTACAAATTTTACGCATAAATTTTCCTCCAATCAACACTTCATAAGTCAAAACAGCGGAAGGAAAGTATATAATCTTGTGGTATTACAGCCTAATGAAATTACAGAATGGTGGTTGTTTATAAGGTAAACATTTTACATGCACATCAGTAAATAAAACGCCGGTGAACGTTCTGAGAAACGAATTAAACATGAAGTTAAATTGATGCAGTGTCACTTTATGCTACTGTTTTACAACAAACTGAACGAAATATTACACTTTACACAAAAATGTATGTCAGAACTGGGAAGAGAGATGTAAACGCAAACACCTCAACTGTAAAGACGGCAAAATAGCTACGGAAAAGTCACGCCTCAAAACACTACCAGTGCTGGTGCATTAGTATTCGTTTGAGCTTCGAAATTACTCTAAACCGTCCCACTTCTGTCCTCTTACTACCTGTCTACGACCATTTCTCTGTGTCTACAAATTTCTACGGCTATGACAGGCTGGACACGTACGTCGGATAGGTAACAGAAGAAAGGCGTACTGAATTTTGTTGAATAAACTACTTGGAAAGCTACAATTTAGAACGTACAGAAAGATATGGCAGGGGATTTCATTAGTATGGGCGGCAGCGTATTACACTGCGAGGCTGTGAGGTTGACGGACCTGGCCTAGTAACCTATCCATGGCGAGCCATGGTATTAGTGGTACTGTAGCCTCCGTTTTAAAACCAGAGGGTCTGCAACATCCTCAAATGCATGTACTGTGGGATTTATGGTTCCGGCGGGCAAAAAAAAAAGTCATAGTCTCACTGTTAGTACGAAATAAAGAGTGACGAGTTACCTAATACGCTGATTAAAGAAATGTAAAGAAGCTTTTGATGGCCAAATCCATTCGCGAGGAGATGAGTAAAAGAATGTAATTATAACTAGGGATAAAATGAGATTGACATGAACTTTAACCTTTTAAGGATGAAAATGTATCTCTCTGATTTGAAGACCCCGTCCGTACCGCGCAGTAAACAATCTCTGCCTCGGTTATAAAAACCGATAATTAAATGCTGTATAGAGAAAATGTCGCTGTTTGTTATGAGATCCACATAAAACATGTAAATGCAGTGTGGGCAGAACAAAGAATTTCTGAATGTTAAAGCTGGGGGTACATAAAGTAAGTCTTGGGCACTAAAAGGTTAACAGTTGTGAACTGTAGTGAACTGCAGTGAACTGTAGTGAAATGTAGTGAACTGCAGTAAACTGCAGTGAACTGTAGTGAACTTTAGTGAACTGCAGTGAACTACAGTGAACTGTAGTGAACTGTAGTGAACTCGAGTTGAATGGGCAGATTTACGATGACTTTGATGAAACTTCGGGTTTCCTAAAATTAAATTACTTGAAATAATTCAAACAGCTCACAAAAATCTTGCACTTCACTCTTCTGCCAATCAATCATTTCCTTTGGCGTTTTCAAAACCAAACGGTTGTGTGGATTTGTCATTTGCTGCAGATATGCCACATTTCCAACACAGCTCATCACACATAATTTAATTAACCTGATCATTTGGAGCGAGGACACAAGTATGATTCTATTTTTAGTGCTTATTTTTTCTCAGTTAATTCTTTGTTATTTCATGTCCAACCGATTTGAGTTTATACCTTAGATGCGTAAATAACAGATAAATGAATCGGACTTTAGCAGCTAATAGGATATGTTATGTTTATCAGAGAAAACACACCTACAGAATGGAATAGACTCATAAGTGAGCATTTATTGTAATTAGCTTGCATATCACAAGCGAAAAAAAATATCTTATTAAATCAAACGCAAGGAAAACGGATCGTTGAAAGAAAAAAGTGGTCATTTAAGTCAGTCCTGGATTTAAGTATGACGCGGATTTTTCCGGAGATTACGAGCGTTTTAGCATGCATAATAAATTTCTGGTTTATGTAAGACTCATTTTGCAGGTGCATACATCAAGCAACGTAGAGTGTCAGTGTGGATATCAGCGGTGAATTGAAAACGATATGTTGGGCTGTGGGAGTGACGTACTGCGAGGTACTGTCGCATGCTCATAGCTTGTCTGGAGGAACTCAAGGAAATCAGTAGGAAACCCTCAGAACAGACGGCCTCTGGGTTGAGGACCACAGCGGTCATTTTTAGAAAAGGAAACAAAATTATTAATTCTACATTTTAACTTGATTTTCTTCTCATTGTACAATTGGATGCTCAATTATTTAAACATTTATTGTAAACGATATGGGATCCCATAGAGTGCACACTTTTATTGTACCTTGTATATGTTCTGTATTTGCCTGATGATGGCCGTTTTACAAACGAAACATGTAGCCCTGATGTAATTGATATTTCATATTTCAAGTACATATTTTGTGTTTTTGACGGTAATATACATAAACATATCAAATTATTAACCATCGAGCGCAGAGTTTTGTCTGCATGCTTTATGCCGCTCTAGCTCTCTAAACATTGTGTGTTATATCGAATATTAGGAGACGATTTCTTCCTAAGAAACAACGTTTCCTTCCATTGATGTATTACTGAAGGAAGTTCCGTTACATAATTTCATTTTTCACCTTATAAAAAGGGATACTTTCCAAAATGTATGTCATTTTAAGCGATACGTTCAGTTCCGTAAGCATGACGAATAAACACCAGCAGCTGTTCTGTAATTATCTAGACAGTTCACACCTATTGTTCTGAACTAAATGCATTCACTGCTCTGCAGGCAATGAAATATATGTGGTGATGCCTCTGGCGCGTGCGTGTTAAGGTCTGTTGAGTTACATGACACTTGATGTAGCCTTCAGAAAGCCAGGCTCTTATAGAATTTAAGGCAATAGTCATTTTAAACACAATTCTTTCCCAGAAATTATTTTGGATATCTACAGCACTCTTGATAAGTAAGTGGATTAGACATAAATTGTACTTCCCATCCACATCATTGCTCTACCCACATTCAAGTTCATTCCACTGCCTTAGTAGCCTCTTTCTCTGACACCCTACATTGTAGTCGGCTTCTTAAACGAAATGCAATGGCCTTACAGAGAACATTAAAAGGCTGGAAGTGTTATTCTGTGTTAATGACGTAGAATAGGTAAGTAGATTTAGTTTGGAATTTACTTTGAAAAAGAATGAGAGAAAGAGAGAGAGAGAGAAAGGATTTGTCATTAAAAAAGAGTACTATGGTGGGTCGGAGGGAAAGAGGCCAACCACCAGTCAATGAGACCGAAGTCTCTTGCACTAGAGCGGTCAGGAATGTATAGAAGGCAGGGGTTTGAACTCCTCAGCAGTGAAAAGTTAGAAGGAAGAAAGTGCATAATGTGTGTGTGTGTGTGTGTGTGGATATGTGTGGGTGCAGAGGCAGGCGAATGGGAGGCGGTGAAGGAAGTTATTGGATGTCGACTGCAGTAAATAGAAGTAAACGGAGAGAAAAATACACATACGCTGAAAGAATAAGTGACTGCTGTGGTCAGAATATATTTTTAAATCTTCTAAAGCCTTCAAAATATTTAGGAAGGTTACGGCATTGCGGGGTATGACGTCGTGTTAATATGTGTATTTTATTTTGTATTTTTATCAATTATATATTTCAGAACACATGGATCCGTATTGCAGGAAATTGAATTTAACACGTTATTAAACTCAATATGGATAATTTAGTAAGAAGCAAGTTTTTAATAAATTATTTTATTGCCACTCTATGATGCGTAATATCCCAGCAGAGCGCAGATATTTACTAAATATTTTGGTACACAAATATAACATAAATAATTCTTAAAACCTTCGCAAACTTTCACAAGTCGTTATGTGTGTACATGTGTTGTTCCCTGATGATTTATCGTGTAAATACGTAGTAACCTATTAGCTAAAAGTGCTGTGATAATGTACTGCGAGTTACACAAACACAATGTCCACAGGCTGAAATATCATACTGTGGACATCCCGACGATTAAATTATTTCGAATCTAGGGAACCTAACGCTAAAGAGAATCTAAGCTAAACACTTAAATGTGACAAGACGAAGAAGAATCTTCGGAATTAAGAAATCTTATGGAAGCAAAGTATTTAGTAACCCACAGCCTCGAGAAGTGAAAGCCGTGGTAATTCAGAGACTCTTGGTCCTGACTGCATAAAGGGCTTAAAGAATTGCACATCTTCTCGGACAATGCACAGGTTTTTGGAGCCGTTATTTTCCTGTAGAGTTGACAGCAGTAATTTTGTTACATACCGTAGCAGCACTCGTACGTTTGGGCACGAATGAACACACACTCACCTGTAAGAGAGGACAAAAAAATTTTAAGAATTTGCCAAATAAAACACCATTTTGAAATGGTTTCAATTTACGAAAATAAATTAGACGCAAAGTCACCAATGCTATCACCGATTACGAATAATCCTCTCCGGATGGAGATTAGTACGTCATTGCCTGTTTCGGTCTTTTTTTATTTTGCTGCCATTATGAACTCTAAATGATCGCGGATTTAGCAAGACAGTGAGATATTAATTCCCCCTATTATCTTTACAACTGTAGGCAGCATAGAATAAGGTAATAAGACATTCTGCGGATAAAACTCAACCACGACTATGGCAATTATGCTGCTTCGATCCCCTTCCTTTGCTGAGGCATCACTCCAATTTCAAATGATTAAGTTACAAACAGGAAAGATTCGATTGAAAAGTTAATGAAAGTTTAATCGTGTTACTGCATTATCAGTACAGAAATTAAGCTTTTCAGCGTTCATTATGGCTTACAGCTTAAATCCAATTAAACTTCGGGAATATTAGACGATGGAAGGAGATACATTTTATTGCAGATCGTTCTTGGTCACAAGGCTATATGGCTTTAGACAGTGGTATTGCAAAGTACCAACTTTAGAGGGATATATTATGTGGCATTCTCAAATTTTCTTGAGGTCATATGAAAATTTACTTAAGGGAATGCTGCATGAAAACAGAAAGAATAAACCGGAAGAAATTATTTCACATCTCTATCAGTCCCATAAAGGTTACATCCCTTTTTTTCATAGTTCGACAGGACACGTGGGCCCCCACTGTTGAGGCTTTGAGATGGCTATCACACACACCACAGTAGGTAGGAATCCTCTGGATGAGGGATCGGCCCGACGCAGATACCCCTACATAACAACCCGCAATCCCAGGAAGCGAGCGGCTGCAGACCCACGCCTTAGACCGCGCAGCCACTGGGACCGGCCTTAAAGGTTACGTACGAGAAAGTAACAAACTGTAAGTCGTAAAAAGACTATTGTGTTATTTTACCGTAAGTTTTCAGTTATACAGGTTCGGTATCTCGAAGTATGGGTCGCTTGTGATAACGACTTACAAAAATATTGTACAATAAAAAATCCACACAATAAGAACCAACAGGATGCACTAATTACTTTCAATTTATTTCAATAATTAACCTCTACATGTTTCGAGGAGGTTTACTGTTCATCATCAGGAGTTAATACTCTGTATATACAGAGTATTACCTCCCGATGATGAGAAGTAAGCCTGCTCGAAACATGTAGAGGTTCTTATTGTACGGATATATCACGATGCACGGTCAACAAAACATTAAATTTGAATTAAACAAGTAGCGCGCTTCTCAACATAGTATCCTACACACTATATTACTTGAGTCTGAAGTATACAGTAATATATTAATAGCACAGCATGATGCAAAAGTAATGTCTAACACCTTCCCAGAATTTGCCTAAGGGGACTGAGAAAGTTTACGATGATCGTTAGTCCCAGTCGGTATTTTGTCGGCATTCAGCCCGCCATCTCTTCAGCGTGCAGGATTGCCAACCGCTCCACTGTGACCGCTGTTATAACCAGGCAAGTCAAGACGCTGAGATGCAGCCTCTCCGTCTAGGCTATAGTTTCTCTGTCTGTAACGCGACGGAATGAAGTCGACGGAGGTGGCGAGGGGTGGGGGTGCATTCTGACTTTCTCAAGCAAACCCACACTCAATGAATCGGTGGCACCACCTTCATTACTGCAGCCAGCAACTGGCAGGGTATAAAGGTCGTGGTCAGTGGGACTTTATGGCCTAATCCACAAAGGTTTTCAAACTGTGACCAGGCGTACAGGTTGTGTGTAATACGTTAATATATGTTCCAAATCAACTACGTGTCTTGTGCAAGCTTTTACACCCCTTTTCCTTACAGATTTCCTTCTGTTTTCATTACACCTAACACACAGAAGCAATCTTACATACTATGCCGGCTTACACGCTCACACACATAGAGCGGCACAGAAGTCACTGAAGGCATTTGACGCAAGAAGGTATTTCACTGACACAAAATCCTTCTTTTGGACTTTGTCCATCGTCAAAATTAAAAAAAATAAACACGCGATGTTTCAGAAGTCGACTCGCTTCCGTCTTCAGACAGAGAAGCGCCTGACCTAGTGGACCCTTCTATAAACGAACACATGCGCCTGAGAACAGATCAACTTCACGTGTAGACGCACTTCTTAACAAGCTAAGTTTTCCTATGGCCCAGTGACAACAGCTCATCTAAGGTGTCCACCAGGTTACGCGCTTCAGTGCTCGAAGACGGTAGCAAAGTCGGCTCCCGAACCGTTGTGCTGTACTTTAAAAAAAAAATAGACGATGGACAAAGTCCAAAGAAACTGATCGTGTCAGTGAGTCATAGACAATCGTCAAAGCCCTACAGTGTTGCATACAAAAGGATGATGTTTCAGAGTTTCACGTGACTTTCGCTCTGCATATCCTATGCCAGAGTGATGTGTGCCGTTGTTATATATTCGTACATAAAACGCCACACAAAATCACTCTGTAGATTCATTTGAATAAATAAGTTAATGTAAATTTCGTTAGCTGACTAAAGGCCGATAAAACTATAGCTCGTAACTGTCAGAGCAGAGGACATATACCATGTCCATTAGCTGTTTGGGAAACATTCGACTTTTGCTGCCAGAATCAAAATAACATTCCAAAAAGCGATAGTCAAAGATGCAAAGTTCCTTGATTATACAGCAGGTGGCGCACAGAGTTACCATTGGGCTTTACATGTTTAATGTTAATACCTGAAAGATATTCACACACAAAAGAAAATTTAAGTTACAGAGAATAATAATAATATTTATTAACTGCAATTGGGTTGTTACCCGGTGGGAGTGGTTACTTTACATGTATACGAAACATAAAATCAGTTACTACTGAATTTAAGTCGGGAGGGCTACATGAGAAGCATGTAGTGGCAACTTGGAATCTTGGGAACCATCTCAGCATTTGCTTATAGACACAGGGAAACCAAGAAAAACCTGTG
>Ga0123354_10005583_pt1 | contig 18345 bp, 19 predicted proteins | sample TergutLab28metaG_2_FD_97872 | JGI IMG/M metagenome (GOLD analysis project Ga0123354, IMG submission 97872) | Labiotermes labralis P4 segment gut microbial communities from Petit-Saut dam, French Guiana - Lab288 P4 | ecosystem: Host-associated > Arthropoda: Insects > Digestive system > Gut ...
AGCCAAAGAGCCTTTTTATAGCCAAATGTCAATATATGAAGTAAATGAATATGGGAGAAAGAATAACTGGAAAAACTTTTTAATAACAGGTGATTTTTAAATTTTTAAAACAATGGCAAAATATACAGCAAATTACAAAGCAAAAATTCGCGTTGATGGAATAGAAAAAATCACTAAACAAACGTATGAATTTTCATCTGAAACATATCCTTCGGAAAATGCCGTTATAAACGCGATTAAAAAATATATCGCTTTTCTAAATAGCGCAACAGGTGAAAACACCTACCAGTTTATTGAGTTGGTTAATATTCAAAACGTGAGATGAAAGCGCAACATACCTTAGCCCAATGGCAACGCTTTGGGTTATAATATAACAAACCCGGAGAAGCCGATAGCCGTATAAAAGTGGAGGCAAAATTAAAAAATTTAATACTATGGCTAAATGTAAATGGTGTTCAAAAGAGTTTAAAGTTGGCTCAGGTGCTCCTGGATCCGCCTCGTATTGTTCAACTAAGTGCAAGGTTGCACATGAAAACTCAAAAAAGAAAAAGTAAACTTTTCGCACAATTACCCTCATACAAGGTGTGAGGGTGATTTTTTTAGTGATTATTAATTAATATTATGGCACAAATCATAAAATGTAGCAATTGTGGGAAGATTCTTGAAAAAGATGTTTTGCATCCTTACGCACCATTTTGCTCATATGAATGTGAATGGGCTACACGAGATATAGCATCTTTAAAGACAAAACTAAGAAAATGTGACAGATGTGAAAAAATTTTTGAAGATGATCAATTTGATATTGAAATAAAATAGCGGAATCAAAATTAGCAACTACATTATTATGGGATTTTTTAAAGCATTTAAAAACGAGTTTGGCAAAAAAACCGGCAAAGCGCTCGGTAATAAAATGTACGGTGCTTACGCCGATGATAAGCGAGTTGGTGTAAATCGCGGGAAACTGAAAGGAGAAAGCGATGGCGTAAAGATTACTTCTGAAATTCGTCAGTCGGAAATTGCACTTGAAAGAGAACAAACTAAGCATAAAAGGGAACAGGTTAAATATGAGAGAAAACAGGCTGAATATGAGAGAAAACAGGCTGAGTACGAAAGAGAACAGGTTGAATACGAAAAGGAGCAAAAGCAACTTGCCGATGTTTTAAGTATTGAATTAAACCCATGCGACAAAACCGCTCTTATTGAATCCCTGACAAAACTCTCGGTATTTGTGGATTTAGGTGCGAAAGAAAACAGTACTGATGAGCATTTTATCGCTGCAAAATCGAAATTCGACACAGGAGTAGCCATGTTGCAAGCAGTAGATCCGAGCAATCCTATGGTTTACTTTTTTCTTCAAAAGAAAATGGAGTGGGAAAAGGACAAGAAGAAACGAAAAACAGAATTATGGATTTTAGTTGGCGTATGTATTGTTCTTTTTATCGGTTTATTCATATATCTTTACGTATCAGGCGAAATGACAAAAGAATCCCCTTTGGAAAAGTTGATTAACAAATATCTGTAATCGTTAATATGAGAAGGTGGTTGGAGATTGCCAAAAAAACAGTAAGTTTTATAACATATATTGAAGGTCTTAACACAACACAAGATAGTATAAAATGGTATATTGATTTTGGTAATGGCTTTGAATACTATGAACCGGCATTAAAAAAAAAAAAAAGGATTCGAGATTTTTCCACCGGAAACTTTCCTATCAAAATGTGGGCACGTTTGGAGAACGATGTTGAAATAGAAATCGAAAACACCTTAAAAATGGAAATTCTTTGGATAAAGATGAGGAATGTGCGGTATTGAAATACTGTGTCGTCCTGAAATAGGTTATCATTTATTTGTCCGTATTTGAAAATATTGTATTTTCGCCGCTGATTAATTAATGAATTATGGTACTCACATTACAATTGAAATTACAAACGCAACACAGATAAAATAGTGATAAACAAATACATAATTTTTATGAACGACATTTTAAATCTCAACCCCAAGCGTGTTTTTTATTATTTCAACGAAATTTGTAAAATCCCGCACCCCTCTAAAAAAGAGGAAAAAATTATTGCATGGTTGCTTGAAACCGGCAAAACATTGAACTTGGAAACCAAACGCGATAAAATTGGCAATGTCTTGATTTCCAAACCTGCAACTCAAGGAAAAGAGAACGTTACCCCCGTTATTTTTCAAAGCCACGTGGATATGGTGTGCGAAAAAAATAACGATACGCTTTTCGATTTCGATAAAGATGCCATACAACCCTATGTAGAGGACGAGTGGCTCAAAGCAAAAGGGACTACTTTAGGCGCCGACGACGGCATAGGCGTTGCCATTCAATTGGCGCTACTTGAAGCCAAAGATATTGAACACGGACCCATCGAATGTTTGTTTACAGTGGATGAAGAGACCGGACTGACAGGCGCATTTAATTTAGAATCAGGGTTTATGAAAGGTAAAATGTTGCTGAATTTAGATTCGGAAGATGAAGGCGAGTTCTTTATCGGATGCGCCGGCGGAAAAGATACAACAGCTACATTGGAGATTGAATGGGAAGATAAACTCCCGAAGGACTATATGGCATACAACATCTATGTGAAAGGGTTACAGGGCGGGCACTCCGGTGATGACATCAACAAAGGACGCGGAAATGCCGTGAAATTATTGAACCGCATCTTGTGGAACGCCTATCAAGATTACGACCTTTTTATTGCAGAGATAGACGCCGGCAATTTGCGCAACGCTATTGCCCGCGAAGGACGTGCACATATCATCATACCCAAAGCAAAACAAAAACCGTTTGAAAACTATCTGAAAGAGATGGACAAAACTTTCAAAGAGGAATTTAGAATTACCGATTCGGGCGTTACCGTAACGTTTGAAGAAGCCAAAATGCCGAAGAAAATTTTGAACGAACTGTTGCAAATAGATCTTATGAATGCGTTGTATGTTTGCCCGCACGGCGTGTTGGCAATGTCGCAAGATATTCCTAATTTTGTGGAAACTTCTACAAATCTGGCTTCTATCAAGTTTAAAGAGGGAAAGATTATCATTACTACCAGCCAACGCAGTTCGTTGGAATCTAAAAAACAGGATGCGGTGGATATGGTTTCCTCATCGTTTTATACGATTGGCGCCGACGAAGTAGAGAGCGGAGATGGATACCCGGGCTGGACACCAAATCCCGATTCCGAAGTGTTGAAAGTGTTGGTACAGGCTTATCGCAATCTGTTCAAAAAAGAACCGGAAGTGAAGGCTATCCACGCAGGGTTAGAGTGTGGACTCTTCTCTGAAAAATATCCGGGTTTGGATATGGTTTCCTACGGTCCCACTTTACGCGGCGTACATTCACCCGACGAAAAACTTAAAATTGACACCGTACAGCAAGTGTGGGATTTAACGGTTGAGTTTTTGAAGATATTGAAATAGATGGAATGATTTATTATGCCTTACGAAAGCTATCCTTCCCCTTGTTTTGTATTGTTTGAAGAAGCGTTGGAAGCCAATCTGCAACTGTTGGATTTGGTGCAAAAAGAAGCGGGAGTCTCTATTATCTGCGCGTTGAAAGGGTTTGCCTTTTGGCAGTCGTTCCCCCTTATTCGTCAATATCTATCGGGTGCTACTGCAAGTTCGCTCAATGAGGCGCAACTGATTGTGGAAGAGATGCACTGTGAGGCGCACACCTATGCGCCTGCCTACTTGGAAGAGGAGTTTGATACACTTCTGTTTTATAGTAGCCATTTAACCTTCAACTCATTAAGTCAGTGGGCGCGATTTAGAGATCAGGCGCTCGCTTGTCCTAAAAAAATCAGTTTTGGATTGCGTGTAAATCCTGAATATTCGGAAGTTACTACCGATTTGTATAACCCAGCGTTACCCGGCTCACGGTTGGGTATCTTACCAGAAAACATGCCGGAGCATTTGCCGGAAGGTATTGAAGGTCTGCATTTCCATACTTTATGCGAAAACGATAGCTTTGCGTTGGAAAACTGCCTGAAATCGTTTGAACAGAGATTCGGACATCTTATTAGAGCATGTAAATGGGTGAATTTTGGCGGAGGCCATCATATTACTAAAAAAGATTATGATGTGGAACATTTGATTGGGCTACTAAGGGATTTTAAGCAACGTTACCCCAATATTGAAGAGGTAATTTTAGAACCAGGTGAGGCAGTGGGCTGGCAAACTGGAGTGCTCATTTCTACAGTGGAAGATATTGTAGAAAATAAAGGGATTAAAACAGCAATGCTCAACATCTCCTTCTCGTGCCACTTGCCCGATTGTTTGGAGATGCCCTACAAACCCGTTGTGCTGGGTGCAACCGAACCCCTTCCCGAAAGTAAATGGGTGTACCGACTCGGCGGAAGTTCCTGTTTGGCAGGAGATTATATGGGTATGGGCGACTTTGCTTTCTCCGAACCTCTGGAGATTGGCGACCGAATTGTTTTTGATGACATGATTCATTACACCATGGTAAAAACTACTTTCTTTAATGGTGTTAAACATCCGGCAATTGGAATGGTTACTCAAGAGGGAACATTTGTTTTGCTATCTGAACCCGGAAAATATGCAGATTATAAAGCAAAATTGGGATGAAAAATGGCAGAAATTACCATTAAAACAATATCCTCTCCGGCAGAAGCCATTTATAAAGAAAAGCGCAGTAAATTTTTATCTTTTGCGTATCCTGTAGAAAATGAAGCAGAAATTAAAGAAAAAATCGCCTTTTTGAAGAAAAAGTATCATGATGCGCGCCACCATTGTTACGCTTACATTTTAGGCGCTGATAAAGCAATATTTAGAATGAATGATGATGGAGAACCATCGGGTACCGCAGGGCGCCCTATTCATGGTCAGCTCTTGTCGAAAGAGGTTACTAATGTGCTTATTGTTGTAGTACGTTATTTTGGCGGCGTAAAATTGGGAACGGGCGGCTTAAGGGTAGCTTATAAATTAGCTGCAAGAGAAGTGTTAGAAAATGCAATCATTGTTGAAAAAAAACTATTATTTTAAAAAAAAGTTCAATCATGATAAAAAAAGTCTATTTTTGTGCACTTTCTAATCTAATACTAAATTCTTATGATTAAACCCGAAACTCCTGTTAGCTTCTTCAGATTTGAAGATTTGCGCATTTATGCGAAAGCCTTAGACTACATTACTTGGTTGCACAATGTGGCGAATCAATTTCCAAGCAACGAACAACCTACCCTCGCGCATCCTTTTTTAAAAGTAGCGCAAAGTATTGCACTTTTTCTTGCAGAAGGTTCTGCAAGAAACAAACCCCAATTCATTTATTACCTGAAAATGGCAAAAAGTTCCGTGCGCGAATGTGTTGTCTATTCGGAAATAGCCTCTCGATTGGGGGTTATGAATGACGATGAAAAAGAACATTCTGTAAATCAAATGATGGAACTTACCAAAATGATCGGCTCTTTGGTTACTTCTTTGCAGCGCGCCATGCCTAATGCAAAAGAAGAAGACGAATTTGACGATATGCAACTACCCCCCGATTTGGATTAATTCAAAGATTTAAAATTTAAAGATTTAATGTGGTAATGCCGGTTTTATAATTGGTGTAAGGCACTGAATATTACGGCTCCCGATAATGGATTGTTCATTCTCGGGAGCAATTTTACATGTTACAGGATAGGATTTTAATTCTATTAAATGTAAAATAATACTCTTTATAGTAACATCTTTTGAACACAAAATCAATTCATTAACTTTATGATGCTGAATAAAATTCTTAACTTCCGATGAAGAAGTCTCCTCAATAGTATAGATCATCTCCGGTTTTTGGCTGCCTGTTTGCGCAATCATTGCCACTCTTTCGGTTTCTATAGGGTTGCCCATGATAAGAATCCGCCTCTTTTGAGCGTTTGCATATTGATAGCCTTTTAGTTTGAATGAATGAAATAGGTAGCGCAACACATTCATAGCAATGGCAGTCCACACTGCACCAAAAACAGTTACTGCACGCGAAAACCTGTACGTTTCAGGAAGTAGGGCGTAAATGAGTAAAATAGCAATCGTGCCAAAAATAATGCCACGGTTTGTTTTGCTTGTGGAATAAGGTTTTCGGTATCCTTTGTTTATGGCTACAGAAGAAATCCAAATTGCTATATAGCATGGGATTACAATCGAAAAGTAATAATCAGGGAAGTGACTTTCTCTGTATTGTAATACTTGAATTTGCCAATAGAGTGCTAACAGTAACATCCCTCCGTAAATAAACAAGATGTCAAGAAGAGGTAAGAGCAAAGAGGTTGCGATCCTTTTTCCAATCGCCAGCGAGGCGCGTAACCATATTGCCAAATTGAGTATCCATGTTAAAAGCAACGATTTTTTGTTGGTAAAATGTTTTTTTGCAAATATTTGCATTGCCTTGTAAAACACTATTACATAATTGATAGTTCCTTTTTTGGTACTCTCTCCTTTGTAATGAATGATTTTTGTTTCAGGGAGATAGTAGTTTTTATATCCGGCTTGTATGATGCGATACGATAAGTCAATATCTTCTCCATACATAAAAAAAGTCTCATCCAAAGAGCCTATTTCATCTAATATTTTTTTTCGGATCCACATAAATGCGCCGGACAGCACTTCTACCGATTGTGTTTTATCATTATCCAAATAGGTAAGGTGGTAGCTGCCAAATTTTTTAGAGCGCGGAAATAGTTTCGAGAATCCGAATATTTTATAGAAAGCCACAGAAGGGATGGGCAATGCTCGTTTTGATTCAGGGAGAAATTCGCCGTTTCCATTAATCATTTTCACGCCCAACGCTCCGGCATCGGGCGTTTGATTCATAAAATCCATACATTTTACAAAGGTATCCTCCTCCACCAAAGTATCAGGATTAAGCAACAGCACAAATTTACCTTTGGCAATTCTAATCGCTTGATTATTTGCATAGGAAAAACCCATGTTTTCAGTATTGGCTATGAGATGAACCCATGAAAATTTCTCTTTTACCATTTCTACAGAATCATCAGAGGAGGCGTTATCCACAACAAAAACTTCTGCTTCAATTCCGGCAATAGATTTTTGTACCGATTGCAAACATTGTATCAAGAAATGTTTTACATTGTAGTTTACGATGACAATACTGAGTTGCATAGAGTAGCGGTTATGAGAAATATGCTATATGGGTAATTTTTGATTTTACTTTTTCATTCAATTTTACATTGATTTTTGAAGATAATGGCAGAAAAAGATCTACCCGCGAGCCAAATTTGATCATTCCCATTTCTTTGCCCTGCTGTGCATCTTCTCCTTTTTTTGCGTAGCTCACAATTCGACGTGCCACCGCGCCGGCAATTTGTCTAAACAGAACCTCTTCTCCGTTTTTATGTTTTTGAACTACTGTGTTATGCTCGTTATCTTTTGAGGATTTGGGCAAATTGGCAACCAAATGTTTGCCTTTATGATATTTTACATAAACAATCTCTCCATCAATAGGATATGTATTTACATGGACATTAAGTGGCGACATAAAAATGGAGATTTGTATTCTTATATCATTAAAATATTCGGTTTCTACTTCTTCTAAAATCTGGACGATTGTTCCATCTGCCGGAGAGAGGATTGCGTTTTCATCTCTTTCTGTTTTTCTGTAAGGTATTCTAAAAAAATAGATTACAAAACAACAGAAAGAGAAAGCACATAATAGGATGAGTACTGTAAGCCACAATGAAATTTCGAGATAATGAATGAGCGCCCAAGCCGGCAGAAATACAATAAGAAACGCAATGATTATGGAGGCAGTTCCTTCTTTATGAAGTTTACAGGTTTTTATCATTTTTACTCTTTAATGGTTACAAATATATTATGCACTTCTCGATTGGATGAACTATAAGCCGCTGCGGTAAGGTAATAGATTCTTGCAGAAAGAGTATCGGTTGGGATAATGAAATGGAAGGGAGGTTCGGTAAGAGATCCCATCAAATTGTCATCAAGAAAAACTTGTACCTGAATTATAGCCCCCTTGTTCGAAGTTGCTTCAACTGTTACGGGGATCTCTTCTCCTCTCCAAAATTCGTCGCTATCTTTCGGGGAGGTGATTTCGCAAGTAATAATTTCATTTTTACAACTATTAAGTGCAATAATGGAGATAAAGCATAGAAAGAAAAGTTTATATTTCATAATTGATATTATTAAATAAGTTTATTTTTCAAAAAGAATCTCTTTACTTTGGTGGTCAATAGTATATTTTCCCCACTCTTCGGAAATAAATTCGAGTCCGATTACAAATGGTGCGGGGAGGTTTTTTTTAACGATCACTTTTACATTCTCGGCGTAATCGTCTCCCATTGCGAGTTCGCGGAGGTAGAGAACGGAATTTTCAATAATGGATCCGTCGTCGGGTTTAAGTGCTTTTTCGCCCAGTTCAAAATCTTCAATATCAATGATAATTTCATTCAATAGATTTGATGCGGTTTGATAATCAATAAAAATATCTTCTGTTTTCTTGGCGCTCAGCACAAAGTTGAAATTTTTCCCGTTAGCTCTACAATTTCCGGCAACAAGATCGCCGTTGATTTGCACAGGGATAGAACGTTTAGTAACAACGGTAATCGGTTTGGGGATACTCACAGGAGCAATGCTATCGTTTTTCGGCACATAATCATCACGAACTACAAAAAATTCGGTACGTCGGTTTAGTTGATGGGCAGGTTCCTGTTGGTCTTTTGGCAATGCATTAATATAGTTGTTATCCAAAGTGATGCCCCTCTTAAACAGATACATTTTTCCTCCATATGGAACCATAATATCTTTGTCTAATTTTCTCGGGTTTCTTTTTCCATACCCTTTTGGGATAATTCTATCGGCATCGATTTTCATCTCTTTTACCAAAAAGTCAACACACGACTGAGCACGTTTTTGAGACAGGAGGTCATTGTGTTCATCCGAAGCTCTGCTGTCGGTATGAGATCGAAGTTCAACTACCAAATTGGGATTCTGCAGCAACACAAAGTACAAAGTCATCAACGAGTCTTCGTATATGGATTTGAGGTCCCATTTATCCAAGTCGTAGTAAATATCCGGCATCACAATCGGGTCTTTTGGGATTCGTGCAAGCAGGAAGTCTTGGTGGAGGTCGGTATCTTCGTTAAAACCGATGGTAGTTTGCACGGCATCAGGAATATCCCAGTATCCTGTTTTTTTAACTTTAATTGTATAAGTAGTATTCATCAGGATTTTAGTTCTATCAAAAGCATAATTTCCTTTCACATCGGTAAAGGCTTTGTATGAAGTTCCGTCAGAGCCGACAATTTCAATTTCAGCGCCGTCAATCATTTGTCTATTAGATTCATCGCGCACGTTTCCAGCAAGTGTAAAAACGGTAGGTCTCAGTTGGAAGAAGTAGATGTCGTCTCCACCTTTTCCGCCGGGTCTATTGGAAGAGAAAAACCCCATTTCCAAATAAGGGGCTTTTGATTTGGGGTCAATGACCTCCTCATCGTAAAAGATCATTCCAATTTCATCCCAACAAGAATTAATGGGATACATCATATTTTGGGGTTCTTGAAATTTGTCGTTTAGCAACACCGAGTAGAAGATGTCAAGACCGCCCATTCCGGGGTGTCCATCGGAAGAGAAATAGAGCACAGAGTCTCCGCGCATTGCAGGGAATACCTCATTTCCATTGCTATTAATGAGTTCTCCCAAATTTTCCACATTACTAAAAGTTCCACCTTTATTGGATCGGGTGGCTTTATACAGGTCGTATCCACCGTATCCACCTTTCATATCGGAGGAGAAATAGAGTGTAAGTTCATCCATAGAGAGTGAAGGATGGATACAATTTACCAGCGAGTCATCACAAAGTTTAAGCATCTCAGGTTCGCCGAAGGAGTTTCCCTTTTTTTGAGAAACAAAAATATAGCAGGCTTTCAAAGCTTTTTTATCTATCGGGCATTTAGTAAGATAGATTTCGGATCCTTTTCTACTTCCGGTAGCTTCTCCTTCATTTACAGGAGAATTTAAGATACCTTCTTCATCAAAAAGTGCAGGATTTGTCCACTCGCCAATCCATTCATTGTTTTTTCCTTTTGGGCGTTCAATTTTGTATATATCAGAAAATGCCTGACCTGTCCATTGGTCAATTCCTTTTCCGGTGGAACCTTCTCTATTTGAAGTAAAGATCATTTGATTTTGTTTTTCCAGATTGCTCCATCTTGGCGCCCACTCATCCTGTTTGGTGTTTATTTTCTTAAAGTTTTCCACTTCATAGTTGGTGGGGTTGTCTATCCATCCTTTCGATTTTCGCACCCCCTCAATACGCGAAGCAATTCTAATGTCTTCGGGTTCTTTTTCCTGATATTTTTGATAATAATTCAAGGCTTTCTCATAATCTCCTTTCAGGTGGTAGATGCTGCCCAACTGAAAATAGAGTAGCGGCTCATCTTTTTGGTAGTTCTTTTTTTCTAATCTGATATATTGTCTTTCTGCTTTATCAAAGTCACCCCTAATGCGGTAACACTCTGCAATTTGATACGTAACCCGTTTTGTTTCAACCGGATTGTTTTTAATTTTCTTTAATCCTTTTTTATAGGCTGTAAGCGCTTTATCAAATTGTTTACCGGCAAAAGCATTGTCGCCCGCAGCAATTTTTTTTTGTCCTAATGCATTAAAACTAATGCAAATAATTAATAATAGAGAAAATAATCTATTCATTGTTCATCAATTTTTATAAAATATGGCAAATAAACATGATTTTTTTAAACGAAAGGGTTTTGGGAATATTTTGGCTAAGTTTTTTTTTGCATAAGACGCGGTAAACATACGAACTCAAAAAAATACTTAACCGGTTTTTTAGCTAATGTAAAAATAGATAGATATGGAAACATATATACATGTACTTGGAAAGATACCTAAAAAATTGTATGTAGATGTTTTCTCCCATTATCTAATCACGAATCGTGTATTTTTGCCGCTCAAAAAAATATACTATGGACAAACGTCTTCAATCTTTTCAGAAATTGCTTGATATTATGGATGAGTTGCGTGCCAAATGCCCTTGGGACAGCGCACAAACTTTTGATACGCTTCGGTATTTAACGATTGAGGAAACTTACGAGTTGTCGGACGCTATTATTGATAACAAATTTTCTGATATTGGTAAAGAACTGGGTGATTTGCTGTTGCACATTGTTTTTTATGCAAAAATAGGAGAAGAGCAACAACTTTTCAACATAGAAACGGTAATTGATGGTATTTGTGAGAAATTGATTCGCCGCCACCCACATATTTTTGGAGCGGTTCATGTTAATTCGGTAGATGACGTGAAAGAGAATTGGGAGAAAATTAAGTTGAAAGAGGGCAACAAGTCGGTGCTGGGCGGAGTGCCCAATTCATTGCCTGCCATGGTAAAAGCGTACCGCATTCAGGAAAAAGCGCGAGGTGTGGGCTTCGACTGGGAAAATACAGATCAGGTTTGGGAAAAAGTTCAGGAAGAAGTTGCCGAATTCCACCGAGAGAAAAATGCAAACTCCCAAAAAATGGAAGATGAGTTTGGAGATATTTTGTTTGCACTGATTAATTACGCCCGTTTTATCAACATTAACCCTGAAGATGCCTTAGAAAAAACCAACCGCAAGTTTATTAAACGTTTTAATTTTATAGAACAAAAAGCAAAAGAACAAGGCAAGCCCTTGCCGGATATGACATTAGATGAGATGGAACTGTTGTGGCAACAAGCAAAAGAAGAATTATAGATTTACGATTTGCGATTTTGTGGGTTAGGGAATTTTATTTTTATTTATTTTGCAACCTTGCTTTTGAACCTTTATAAACATTTATTTATTATTACAAACAAATCAAATATGCTTATTATGAAAAAAATTATCTTATTATCCTTTTTGTGCTTGTTATGCACTCTTGGCTTTTCTCAAACGAACGACATTACCGTATTTTCAGAAAATGGTGAGGAATTTACACTTTATATTAACAGTGTGAAACAAAACGATCCACCTGCGGCTAATGTAAAAGTACGAAACATTACCGGAGAGACCTACCAATTTCGGCTTCTATTTGCCGACAACTCTATTCCCGAACTAAAAGGAAGATACTGGACAGAGGCTAAAAATGTTGAAATTACCATGATGGCAAAACAAAATAAGGGTAAATGGAACTTGGCATTTAGAGGGGAAAGTCAAAGGGTTTTTGAAGAACACAACCACTATCCCACTCATCATCAGACTTATGTTGTTCCGGTTGACAATAATATGCCCACAGGTAGTATTTCAATGAATATAAATGATGGCGGCGAAAATGTAAATATAAATATGAGCGTATCCGAAACCTCTATGGGTATCCAAGCAGGGGCAGGATATGAGTCCGTTAATTTGAATATGAACATATCAACAAACGCTACTACCACCACTTCAACAATGTACGGTCAATATCCTCCAACAACCTATAGATGCCCGCAACCCATGTCAATTTACGATTTTAAAGATGCGCAAAATTCCATTCAATCAACATCTTTTGAAGATTCTAAAATAACCTTAGTAAAACAAATCTGCAAAGGCTCCTGCGTAACTTCCGAGCAACTTAGAGAATTTTTAAAAATGTTTACTTATGAAGTTTCCCGTATAGAAATCGCTAAGCATGCATACGATTTTGTGTTTGATCCGGAAAGATACTATATAATTAATGAAGCTTTCCAATTTTCGAGCAGTATTGATGAGTTGAATCAATATATTGAAAACAGATAACTTTAAATCTTAAATTGCTGAAAGCAACTTCGGCAGAGGGGTTCGTAGGCATCTTTTTCGCCGAGTAGAACTTGTTTGTCGTTGGCGACAGTTCGGTGGGAGTAGTGTGCAAGGTCGCCGCAACGGGTACAAATGGCATGTACTTTTGAGACGTACTCAGCGATTGCCATCAGTTTGGGCATGGGCCCGAATGGGTTTCCCAAATAGTCCATATCCAATCCTGCTACCACTACTCTAATACCTGCATTTGCCAACTGATTACACACGTCAACAATACCTTCGTCGAAAAATTGTGCTTCGTCAATGCCCACTACTTCAACGGTATCCATAGAGACATAGAGTAATATTTCGGCGGCATTATGTACGGGAGTGGAAGGTAGTGCCGTTGCGTCGTGCGATACCATTTCTGTTTCGGCATATCGTGTATCAATAGCAGGTTTAAAAAGTTCAATTTTCTGCTTGGCAAACTGTGCACGTCTGATACGGCGAATCAACTCCTCCGTTTTCCCCGAAAACATGGAGCCGCAGATCAGTTCTATCCATCCTTTTTTATTTGAGCGATTGGCTTTGGTTTCTAAAAACATATATTAATTTTAGATTTACGATTTACGATTTTAGATTTAAAGGTTAATGATTTACGATTTTAGATTTAAAGGTTAATGATTTGATTTGCATTTTCTATGGTAGATAGTCGGTGGGTAATGATAATTACGGTTCTTCCTTTCATAAGTTCATCAATGGCTTCATGCACTTTTCTTCCCGATTCCATATCTAACGCGCTGGTAGCTTCGTCTAAAATGAGAATAGGGGCATTGCGCAAGATAGCGCGGGCAATACTAAGCCGCTGCCTTTGTCCGCCGGAAAGCGAAAGTCCTCTGTCGCTTAAAACCGTATCAAACTGATGTGGAAGCGCTTCGATAAACTCTAAAGCATTTGCCGCTTTCGCTGCGGCTCTCACACTCTCGATAGACACATTTTGCAAACCGTAAGCTATATTGTTGTAAATGGTATCGTTAAACAATACAATATCTTGGGTTACCAATGCAAACAAGCCCCGCAAGTCATCTATTACATAGTTCTTAATATTGATACCGTCAATTAAAATTTCTCCGGAGGTAATGTCGTAAAATCTAGGGAGTAGATCAATAAGGGTACTTTTTCCCATTCCGGAAGCACCTACAATAGCGCATGTTTCTCCCTTTTTAATAGTAAACGACATGTTATCAATAACTTTTACATCATTATTATATGAAAAAGAGACTGCTCTGTACTCAATTTTATCTTTAAAATCGTTTACCGGAATAGCATCTTCGGCTTGGATAATTTTTTCATCTGCATAAAGAATCTCTTCCACTCTTTCCAACACGGCAGCGCCTCTTTTATAGTTTGCAAAAGCGGCAGCAAAATTCTTTGCAGGGTTAATAATGAGGGCAATAAGGGCGATATACACAATAAAGAGCGATGCCGTTAAATGTCCTGTACCGTTCATCACCTGCCAACCTCCAAAAACTAAAATAATCATGATTACCGTTATTCCCAAAAATTCGCTCAACGGAGAAGCCAACTCAATACACCGCAGAATATGCTTGTAGAGTTTGGTGTATTTTTTATTTTCCTTATCAAAAACATCTGCCGCATGTTGCTGTGCATTAAATCCTTTCACAATTCTTAACCCTGATAATGTTTCTTCAAGATGGGAAAACAGATTTCCCATTCCTTCTTTCGATGCTGCCGATTTTCTTTTTAACGTTCGAGATGCCAAAGAGATAAAAAATCCTGCAAAAGGAAGCAACAAAATAGTGAAAAGGGTAAGTTTATAATCTATTAGAAAAAGAGTTACTAAAAAAATAAGGATAGTAATAGGTTCTGCAAGAAATTGTTGCAGAGATTTCAATAAGGTATTTTCCAATTCCTGCACATCATTTACTGCGCGAGAAATGATATCGCCGCGTTTCTTTTGCGAAAAATAGGAGAGCGGTAAGATGGTAATTCGTTCATAAATTTCATTTCGAATCTTTTGAATAAATTTGCTTTTGATGGTTGCCATCAACCACGAAGAGAGGATGGTAAAGAGATTTTTCAAGACAAAAAAGAGAATAACCAATCCCACCATTGCCGCTATTGAAGAGGTTAGCTCATGAGTATCCATAATTTTGGACAGCAGTGATACAAAGAACAAACTCAAGGGACTTAAACCGTTTAAATTACCTACAAAAAGTGTTTCAATGAAAGGCTCTAATAAAAACAGAGAGAGTATGGAAAAAACCGCTGCAACAAAGTTGAACAAAACAATTACACTAATTCTTAGTTTATAGTTTTTTATTCTTGAAAACAGCGAGTTTTTTGAAGGCATTGGTTCACAAATAGGAGAATTATTTTTGTTGTATGGTTAGCAACAACTCTTTAATATACTTTTGATGTTGATTCGACACTCTGGAAAGCGGCAAACGCAAGTTGTATTCTATTCTGTTTTGCAACGCCAAGAAGGCTTTAACGCCGGCGGGGCTTCCTTCTTTAAAACAGGCTTGGATAATATCTAAAAGACCATTATGGAGGGCGGCGGCATCGTGAAATCTATCTTTTAGTGCGAGGTGCACCATTTGTGCCATTTCAGAAGGAAAAGCATTGGCTACTACAGAAATAAGACCGTCTGCTCCCACTGCCATAAGCGGCAAAGTAACGGCATCATCTCCCGATATTACTAAAAAATTTTCGGGTTTATGCTTGATCAAATACATCATTTGGTTCATCACTCCGGAAGCTTCCTTTATGGCTATAATATTGTTATTTTCAGCTAATTTTAAAGTAGTATCGGGTTCTAAATTACAGCCGGTGCGACTTCCTACATTATACAAAATCATAGGCAGTGGCGTATGGTATGCCAATTCTTGATAGTGCTCTAACAGTCCCGCTTGTGTGGGTTTATTGTAGTAAGGAGTAACCGACAAAATAGCGCTCACATCCGAAAAATCAAAGGTGTTCATTTTTTGTACTATTTTATGGGTAGAGGGACCGCCCATCCCTACGACAATAGGGACACGCTTTTGATTTACAGTAACAATCGTGCGAACAATTTGATCTTTTTCTTCAGCGGTAAGCGTGGGGGTTTCTCCGGTCGTTCCAAGGGCTACTAAATAATCTGCCCCGCTTTCAATGAGGTGGTTTACTAATTTTTCCAAATTTGGATAATCCACTGCTCCGTTTTGTAAAAAAGGAGTAACCAAGGCTACTCCCAAGCCTTTCAATGAGTGAATGAGATTCATTTTCCTGTTAATTTAAGTAAATAATCGTGAATGGTTTTTAAAAGTTTCAGATGATCCATTTTGTTTTCATCTTTTATAAAAATATCATACAAATTTTGAGCATATTCGTTTGCGCCAATTAGAAGTTTAGCGCTTGTAGTTGAGAGAACATAGCGTAAGGGAGGCAAATCATTGCGCGAAAAATCGATGAGTATGTCAAATTCTTTATTTATAAAATCTTGTAATTGAACAAACGAAGGTTTTCCACACCAATTCACTTCTTTCTTTGAAAAATAATCTGCCGACAATTGCTGCAAACAATAATAGGGAACTCGTTTCTCGTCGATATACCCCATAAGCCACACACTTCTTTTAGGGGAATGAAGTTTTGAGAACAACGCATGAATATCTTTGTAAGATTCTTCATCTGATATTTGACAGATTAATCCCATAGTTTTTACTTGATCCAAAGAGACCATTTGTTTCTCTCGAGAAGGTTTATTCTTTTTTAAACAACGTTTTAATAAATAATTTTTTAGGGAACCAATCATAAAAACCACGTATAATACAAGCGCACAAAAATATTAAAATATTGATGTTAATCTTCCATCATTTTTTGAAGAAAAATTTTCATGAAGTATGGAAAACAAAAATAAAAATCTACTTTTGCAAACCATTTATTTTATTTATAAAACATGTTGAATAGCACCAAACCTTTCCTTTTAGTATTCTCTATTTTTCTATTTTGTACTATTGTATGTTTTTCACAATCAAACGTTTCCTATATAAATTTGATAACGGAAAACAGCAGCAAGTACCAGCCATTTCAAAAAAACTTCAATCCGCTCAAGTATAACCCCGATCTTGTTAAGAGTTGTTTTATTGAGATGCTCAATGATGTTCGTCGGCAGTTGTATGGCTGTTCGGTTTTGACCAACCTTCCCATGTTAGACTCGGTTGCCCGCATGCAAGCCGATTATCAAGCTACTTACGACAAATTTACGGCAGTGAATGTAGCTCCGTTTCAATATACTTCGCAACGATTAAAAAATTATGGTTTTACCGTTCAAGGCGATGAATATGTTTCAAAAGCGAAAGCACACCAGGGCGATAATGAATATTCCTATTATGATTTATGTTTAGAGTTACTAAAACCATTGTTTAAAACCTCTTCCGGTGTTCCACAATTTTTGTCTCCACAATATACTATTTACGGTTTTGCTTGTGGAATTAACAAAAACATGAATTTAATGTATATTTCATTGGTATTTGGAAATGATCTTACAATTCAGGTATTCAACTCTGTAACATCCAAACAAAAAGATTTGCCTATTAGCAAAGGAAATGCCGGACTTAAGTTTTACGATCCGGTAATATGCAAGAAATGTGCGGACGACCATACATTGGAAGAGATTTACAACATGCTCTCATGGAATGAAGATGGAGATGTTTTTTTGGTGTCTGATGACGCCAAATGGGTTAAGAAAATACTTGCCAAAGCAGGCAATGCTATCGTATTGGATTTCATCCAAAAAGACCAATATACTTGTCGTGTGCCTACCGTAGATCACAACAAACCTTTTCGTGGGATTGTTTCCAAACCAATCTCTGTGGATAAGATTCTCGCATTGAACGATTCTACCGTTAAGTCGAACTATTTTCATGCAAAAATCGGCGCTATTCCTCAATCTATAGAATTAAATAAGGAGATTGATATTAACATACTGTTGCTGAGCGGAAAAAATTATGTTTGCAGAACGTTGATTAAGAAAAAAGTAGATGATATTAAAACTTCAGACATAAAAACAGATTCTTTGATTCAGGCACAGAATTATGAAGGGGCTTTGTATCGTCTTTCGCCTATGCTTTCAGATTCTACCATTCATGAAGACCTTCTCTTTTCTATGGTGCAGTTAGCTGCGCACAAAGAAAAAACCTACCTCAGTTCAATTTTTACTCGATCGGTACAAATGGCTGTACTCAGAAATCCGCAAAGACTATGCAATCTGTTAGAACAATTCTCAATATCTGTTTTTGATAACAAAGAAGTGAAGAAGATCTATTGCGGAAAGTGTAAATAATGATTCATCTCTTAACTTCTTAACTTCTTAACTCCTTAAAAAAATAAAACAATGAAAAAAAATCTTTTAATTTTAATCATCGCCCTCACAGGCGTAGTAGCAACCAACACCGCACAAGCACAAACAAACGGATACGACCCGCTGGCAGTGCAGAGAATTAACGACCTCATTGCCAACAATGGATTGCAGGCAACGCCTGATGCACCTGAAACATGGGAGTTTGCTTATTGGAATGATGAAACGCCAAAGCAAATTAGACAGTTGTATTTACACCAGAAAAATTTGTTCGGAGATATTTCA
>Ga0123354_10005584_pt1 | contig 18344 bp, 19 predicted proteins | sample TergutLab28metaG_2_FD_97872 | JGI IMG/M metagenome (GOLD analysis project Ga0123354, IMG submission 97872) | Labiotermes labralis P4 segment gut microbial communities from Petit-Saut dam, French Guiana - Lab288 P4 | ecosystem: Host-associated > Arthropoda: Insects > Digestive system > Gut ...
ACAAGCGTCCGCCACCTGTCCCTATCCTGGGCCAGCCCAATCCAGTCCATATACCCACATCCCACCTCCTGGAGATCCATCCTAATATTATCCACCCATCTACACCTAGGTCTCCCCAGTGATGTCTTTCCCTCTGGTTTACCCACCAAGAACCTCTACACCCCCATCTCCTCACCCATATGCACCACATGCCCAGCCCATCTCATTCTTCTCGATTTTATCACCCGCACAATATTGGGTGAGGAGTACAGATCATTTAGCTCCTCGTTACAATGGTACAATACATAAGGTATTTGACACAACAGCAATGCTACAATACATATGTCAATTTTCATGCTAAGTGTTTGAAGAACATTTTTATCACTAATAATTAAATTTAACACAATAATGCCACACATATCATACATTAATAACAATACACAGCCAAATTTCTTCGCTCCAAAATGCACTAAACAGAACTGTCACTTGACAGTGAAAGAGGCCGGAGGCCTGGTGTTCACCACACACAAAACAGAGAGTTCCCACTACCACGAGGCTATGCACAAAACATGGAGAATGCACTAGAAAGTATATCAAGGTTTCAACTCAGCTGAGCTGTATCATTATCTTGTTTTAAGTGAGTTATTTTCCCAGTTATCAACCACAAGTTTTCTCTGTTTTCCAGAAGCATCTCATTACTCAGACATTAACAGCCATTTCTGTAAGTTGAAAATATGTCACCACTTATAACTACATTTAGATTTGAATTACATTTGTCACCTGATTATCTTAGCTTACATCTCTCCTTGTTATAGTATTGGGACTGAACAGTCTAAAGACAAAAACATGTATTTCAGTGAGGAACCCAACACATCTCCTATAGTTGAAGGGCCAATACCTAAGCCACCCAGACAATACAATTCATTTTCATCCTTTGATGATTCCTTCCTGCAATTTTGTAGAACTTGATGGGAAAATTTCCCATATTTTGTGTAACACGCTGGAGTCCCACCATTCCACAAACTGTGATTCTGCGATGCAATATTACAAAACTCACCAAACTCTCTAGCCTTTTAGCAACAATAGATGCAAACCGCCGCTCGCCTGCGAGGTCGGAGATCAGGAAGATGTACTCGGGAGCATTCACTTGGTTACTTCGGTGGGTTCGCCCTGCAATAACAGGTGCATGATTAAAAGATGTGCTGAAGTGTCCAGTCTTGTGGGATGTGACGCTGTGTTGTTTGGTGTGTAGTTCCTGATATTTTGAAGGATCACAGTGCCTTCATCTTCCAAATCAAGTAGACATGAGGTCATTCTACTTGGCCTAAATAGCTGAACATGAAGAAAATATGACCCTACAAAAAATCACAAAATACTCACCAGCTGAATAGCGTCATATCACACAAAACTGCGATCTCTGGCAGCATGGCTGTGGACATCTCAAGTCCTCCACCAGGTGTACTTCTCCAAAGAAGTAAAAGCAAAGCAATCCCATTACACGCCTGGACAGGCCCAGAGGGTTCCAGAAGGTTGAAGCTCCCAGACTTCATGACATTCGGCACATGAAGGTAGTAGGGTCGTCAGCCCTCTGCACCGGCCGCCTTTACCCCCAGGAAAGATTCCTGGTACACATTTCTGTTAGAGGCTAAGTTAACCCCAGGGCCATAGTGCAGATGGAAGGATTATGTCAATGAAAAATTCCAATGACAACATCAGGAATCAAACCCGCAACCTTCTGGCTTGTAGTGCGGTGCCTCAGCCAACTGCACCACCATGTGCCCCTCTCTAAAGAAATCCTGCTTTCAAAATGTGCACACAGGAATACAAAGGTTTTTTTCTTATAAAATGCTGTAACCACAAATAAACATTATTTGCTGGCATATTTCACAGGTCGTATTTTCTTTCTCACATTACGGTGCAGAATTTATGCCCGTACCGCACACAACAGTTTATGATTCAATTCAACTACATATGATGTCTGGACACAGAATGTCAACAGCCAGCACAGCGAACAATTTGACTCACCAAACTGTTGGATTGCTCGGTCAGCACTCCATGGTAATTCTAATGTAATGTGGACCCTGCGTCTCTGGTTGCGGGCACGTCGGTCACTCTGCAGTGAGATGCCACTTGATGCAGCCTCGGATATGATGGCCACATCCTTCTCACCATCCATAAATCTCTGTTTTTCTGAACACATTAGTTTAAAAGAGTAAAGATCATTAACTGAAGTACACTGCAAAAGCAACAGAATGGGCGATTTTAAGGACACTATCATCTCAGCAAAATCACCGACACCATCAATGTATCGACGTCATGTACTTGCATGAATCTTGTATACAAGTATGCTTTATATAGCACATTAATTGTAACAGGTGATATCTAACTGTGACTGCCTTCCAAAAGTTCACACAACAACTGTATCTGTATTGCTCTGGAAGCAATGTACATCTGCTAGTCCATAACGAGCAGTACAATGTCAGGATTACATTTTTGTATAACATATTTTTACATCTCGTCATGTTTAAAGAAGGTCATATTTTAAACACAATAAAGCTTACCATGCAGGAATTTAATTATGGGTCTAATTTTTTTATTATGGTACCCAATAACTTTGTTTTTCCTCAAGCCATTTGCCAATTGTGTTATGTAAATAAAACACCACTTTTCAAGTCTACACTAATCACAAGAGATGCTGATGCCAACTCAATACCATGACAGAGATGTCCCTACAACATGTACTGCATGCAGTATGAAGGCTAACCTGTCAAATTTAATGTCTCTAGAGGAACATCCACTTCTGAACGGGATTCATACTGGACACCATCCTCCGTCTGAACCACTCTGCCCTTTCTTCCAGTCATCTGTGCAACACACAAAAAATACAAATTGACATGAAAACAAAATCCTTACAAAGCAGAGCTGAGAAATTACTGAAGTCTACTCCTGACAAACGAACCACACATGGGTATTCATTGTGGTGACAGATGTGAAGAATGTGTGGACTCAGCATGGTGATATTAATAACATCACGTGTCACCTTTATTGCTGGAGGCAACAACAGACAAATAGCAAACACTGTAGTTACAAATAGAGGTTTTCACAGCAGTGCAGCTGAAGACTCAAGTTGGGTACTACTTGTCGTGTGACATAGTGTCATACTCCAAAAAACTTGATTCGGCACAAAACAATCTATGTAGTGTATTTTAAACCAATTCTAACATGCATATTACAAAAATAAATTAGTAAATTCACTAATTAATAAATAATAAATAAATAAATCGAAGCAACTGACATGAAAACAAGGGATACAATCAAAATAACAATTTTGGAAAAGAAACTGGAATTCAGAATCTGCCAACACAAACAAGAAGTGGTTACAATTGGTTGGTCAAGTAAGAAGGATGAAATAACGATACTGAAAGGTGGGTCACAACCAAAATTTAAAAAAGAATGACAAATGGAATCACCCTGGAAAGAATGTTCCGTCTGGAACTGTAAGACATCATGAAGAGAGAAAAGACCGCAGGGACTGGAAACTTTTTGTCCACCGGTCTCTTCAGAATGGGCACAATGCTAGACAAACAACGTGACCTAAACACAATTCAATCGCAAGGTAAAATCATGCACAGAAAAATAAAAGCAGTGACCAGCCAAAAGAACCAGACAGTACAAATGTCACATGATATAACATTAATATATGTCATGGTAAGCAATCAACCCATCTTTTTCTGTTATTACCACCCCATCCGCTAAAGGGTGACCATCATCCAGATATAATCAGCCCCCTCATCCTGCACTGACCAATGGAGGAGAAAATAACATGACTATATCTCAGATTAATTTGCCATTATATTCCAGCAGTTAAATAAATGGGACGCCGTTTAATTTCCCAGCTGACAAAATATATGAAGTTCCCAATGTGATACATAACAACACACAGTAGCTGGAGCTGTTCCTGTGGTTAGTTAATTCACTGCCACAAAATGAAGACTTAAATCCATTATCCAGCCCATGCCCTTGTCACTACAGTAAGCTACCTTGGCACAGACAGCTGACATCATCACTGGCCAAAAATACACCCACGATCAATATAAGGATACTTTAAGTGACACTTGCCTCAGCCACATTCTCGGGCCCACCAAGCTCATCGATTAGTTGATCCAGTGTGTTGGGTGGCAGTTTCTCTCCCAGTTCCTCAATCCGTTGAAGCAGCTCTTCCTTCATGCTACATGCCCGTTCAATAGCATCACGAGGCGGAGGAGGTGCGGCCCTCTCAGTACTGCCATGGTTACCATTACCATTACGTTTCCCTTTGTGAGACGTTTTGTGAGCCAAAAGAGAGTTGATTTTATCCTGTGTTGACTGACCCTTCTTTGAAGACTTGTGCTTCTTTCCTTTCTTTTTGCGTCTGTCCCATGGATCTGAAGATATGAATACACAAGCAAAATGTACAGTGTGCCTGTACAGGCCAGTACAACAGCCATGTCTTAGTGCAAACTGCTCAAGACCAGAGAAAAGTGGTTACATAATTTCATCACATACTCAAACTGATGCTCACAACATCCTGACAATCTCTTTTGAAAGAGCAAGTGTGTTCAGAAATACTCCTATAATATACTACCCTCACACTCTGAATTTTTTTTTTATCTTTTCCCAGTATTAACAAACACAAAAACTGCTGTTATAACCCTGCCTTCATTCCCCTCACAATGACACATCCACACTACCTGCATCTGAGTCAGTATCTGTGTCGAAGGGATTGAAGTCCGAGCTGGCGTTGCTGTCTTCTGTGGGGCTGTCAGTGTCCACAGAATCTGAGCCAGAGAGTTTAAACTCCGATCCAGAACTGCTGCCATCCTGCTCTGAATCATCATCCGATTCTTCCGAAGAGGACATCTTCACCCGTTTCGATGCCCGCTGAGCTGCCTGTCGAACTGCCAACACACACACACATTATCATATGTACCACAACCCAACACCAGCACATAATGCCAAAACCAAAATCACATTAAAATAAAAATACTTTTCATCCAGCCATCTGCTGCAGATGATGCTATCATGTTCCTACAACAATGCTATCCACCTCAATGACTATGTGCTGTCACAACACAGAAGAGAGCAGCACTTATAATTCAATTGCACATTATGTATTTCTAAAATTCGTTGCCGGAACTGTGCAACACATGAGTTATCTCTGTCACTACCATTTCAAAGTTCCTTTATCATCTGGTTGCAGCACCATTTTTACAGCATTCGTTACTTGATGTACCTTTCAAGCACAGTTATCTTCACAACCTTCAGAAGAATACCTATTTAGAACATATTTAACTTTGTGCATGATTAGTACACTCTGAGTGTGTGAATCCCATTTTGTGTGTGTGCATGCATGGCTGTGTGCATCTGTTCACAGTTACAGGCTGTGCACCACATACTTCTTGACTGATAAAGGCAGTCAACAACACTTTTGTTATCTCCAAGGTATAAAATACCTGTAGAAATGGCTTAAAATCCTCTATTCCTGGATGGTAAGTCTAATAAAGTTCCAAGAAATACTCACTAATAACAATTTCACCAAATGATCTGAGTGGTTTTCAAAACTTAATACTGACAAATTTGATTACTGAAGCTTTGAGACAAAACAGCTTCCCACATATGGGTTCTCCAGATTTGCAATTTCGAAATTAGAGACCCCATGTCAAACATTATATTGAGAGATTCACTATACCTGGTTTCCGTTTCCCACTGGAACCACAAGCTTCAGCATCAATATCACCATTGTTATTCAATTTTGAAGAATCAGACTTGCGAGGAGGATCCAACCCAAGGAGGCGGTGAATTCTGTTGCGATCTGGAGCAGGGAAATGTTTTTCCACTAAGGTCTGCAGGACTCCTCTGCCAGAGAAAAGAAACAGGCAATTACATAAAATATTTACACTGCTCATTCCTTAAAATCTAAATAACAGACAGTTGTACATAATTCACTGTCCTCACTTTGGATCATTTAACAAAATACAATCCAGAACTGAATGGAAGAACAGTGAAGTATAAAATGACAAAACTAACCACCAGCCTTGCTACATGATTTTAAATTATTAGTAAAGTCAAATTAAACTGAAAGCACATGCTGGAAGGACGTCAAATTGAAAAAGTAACTGACATGTCGCACAAAACCCAATTTTCTTAAATGGCGAACTGCTTCCTCTTCCAGCTTCATTCAGTTGTGGAAACTCCTGATGTGGATCTGATATATGAATTGTAGTGCGCTTCTGTTGTCAGACTACAAAACAGCCTAATTCCACTGCGAGACACAACACAGTTCCTTGGAGCATATTACCACCCACAACTTGGACGTGATAATATTCAATGACGCATTAAGTCAGACTACACATACAATCGGGGACCGCGGTAGCACAGTGGTTAAGGTGCTATGCTACAAATCGGAAGATCACTGGTTCGATTCCAGATGGTGTCATTGGAGTTTTTCATTGACATAATTCTTCCGACTGCACTATGGCCCTGGGGTCGACTCAGTCTCTAACAGAAATGAGTACCAGGAGTATTTCCTGGGGGTAAGAAGCAGCTGGTGCGTAAGGCTGACAACCTTACCACCATCCTGGGCCACTGTCATGCAATCTGGGAATCTTAACTTCCTGGAACCCTCTGGGCACCTCGGGCCTGTAATGGGACTGATTTACCTTTTTACACGTACAACTTGCTAATGCAGGGGATTCTGTATTAAGTAAGTTTGTCAGCATAAGTGGTAGCAGTTGTGGTCAACAGCAGAACACGGCAGCAACAAAAGGCAGTGGTAGGAATACTCAAGTCACAAGGGATACTCAAGTCACAAGTTAGAGTTGCTACGTCAACCTTGATGAACAAAGTTCATAGCATACCTCCAGACAGCAGCACTAATCATCATATTCAGCATCTCAGTATAAACTGGCTGTTGGCACAAGTGTTCCAGCTGACATTCAGAAAACTGGGGCACTGAAGTGTCCCTAAGGGGCTATATTTTATAAGAGTGTATGGAAATGAAACACGTTAAGTGTGGCCAAATGTGACACTGGTAAATGGAATAATATGCTGATGAAAGGTTAACAGGACTTATGCTAGGAAAATATAAATATCCTGACTGCTGAAGCCAGATCAATACATCATCAAGGAAATTCCACAAGCTAGTGTAATATTTGGCATTCACATTTCTTATACAATTAGTGTCCAAGTCAAGTCCCGAATCCTTTTTAACTATTTTTTACACAAATATTTCTGTCACTCACTTCGCAGTAGACACAAAATCAGAGAGCTCTCCATCATCTCGTTCCAGCTGCTCTAGGGTGCGGGCTTCGCCTGTTGACTGCAAACCAATCACTACACACTTCCCACATTTCACAGCCTCCCTGAAAGCAAACCACTTCAGCAGCAAGAATACAGAAAAAAAGGCATGCTACAATCTAATGGCTGTGAAAAAGGCAATGTGAAAACAGCTAAAGGTTTCACAAAGCTCGTAGAAGACACCTCCGTATCATCTTGAACCGACACACAGGTTCCTCCAAAACATGAACTACCAAACTACACAGTGTCACATCCAAGACCAGAAGTGATTTTAAAAGTACTCATTACAAAATTCGCTAACTATAAATAAAATGTTTAGACTTTGAATTTTATGTTAAAAAGATTCCAATCTGCGACTTCTGAATTCTCACAGTGGTGTTGCTTAAGGTTCAGCTAATGGGCTGTGTCCATGGGTGAGTGGTTCGTAACATATGGAAGGATTTCCAGGGACAAGCAGTCCAAGAAGAGCATACACAGTGGTTAGGATGTTGGTGCTTGAAGGTACAAAAGGAAAGCATGGGTGGCAAGCCAACAGTGGTGACGGTGATACTGCCACCCACTCATCTCTCTCTACCCTTATCATTGACACCAATAAAGTAAATATACCATTCTACCTGCTATGGTTACCCTTCACAGTCTGACTGATCCTGAAGTTAAATGCAATACCATTCTGCAAAACACCAGTAGCTACACATCCGGTGATACATCACATCCCAGAATAACTCATCTCCAGATTCAGCTTTGCTGTAAAGTTGTATCCACAACCAAAACTTACCTTGCAGTAACAACAGCATGGTTCACCTTCGCTGCTATGCATAGGTATTTAAAGAAGCGCTGATGGGAGGACCAGAACTGCCCCCACATTGTCTTCTTCATGCGATTCTCTGCATCCACCAGCTCAGCAGCTTCCTGGAACTTTTGCATGGCCTCCACCCACTGAATAAAGGAACAGATCACAGTAGTGAAGAAGATGAAGTCTGCACAGCAAGAAAAATGTTAAGTATCTCGAAGGCATGAGATACAAGGTGTTCATGGCAATAAGATATATACCATGGTCTGCTGCAGTGCTTTCCAAGTGGAGTCCTTGGAAACCTGGGGTTCTGCAAATCATGCTGGGAGTTATGGAAAGCGCTCCTAAGAGCTGGGTATTTTGCAAGTTCTCATAGTCATTTTTGTCAAACTATTTCTATAATAATATTAAACTACGAATTATGTGAAGTTAAAAACAATTATATTACATTTCGAGAGGGAAAACTTCAGAAAGAAAATAGGTGCATAACTTCAGAACATTAGAAAACTGCTAACATTTCCAACCACTTGCGTGTGAATCTGGATTTTCATGATAAATTACGACAAAAAATAACCACACTAATAAGCTGTACGCTAAGCCAAATCTCAGACAGCAACTGTCACCCATTATACTGATGTGTCCATCAAAACAGCCTCATCTGTCACACTCAGAAATCAACACATTTTAATTTGCGCTGTTTTATTGATTTATTAAACTGACAGTGAAGTTTTATTGTTATTTGATTTGCTTACAAGTAATAGAAAAAAAGAGCCTACAGTCTACATGCCCAACTTCCTTTTAAATTTCCCTAGACTGCCAATTCAAAAACAGGGGTGGGGTTCTGTAAAGTATTTCAGTTTGGGAAAGAGTTCCATGGATGAAAAAGTCCGAAAAGCTCTGGTGTGATGGGTTATGACAATCTCTAATCTGTTAAGCAGGTACCAACATTTTGGAGCAACACACTGCCCCCCATTTTCAGTATACAAAATGGAGGCAGAATGCTCCTCCAAAACAGTGGTACTTACCAAAACTACAAAGCATCATATCCCAGTACTACAGACAGAATTCACCCTCACCAAAACAAGTTATGTCAAACACAAGCACATTTTCAGGAATTAACTTACCAACTTGACAGACTCATCATACACTATAACAAAATCTTTTGATAATGCCACCTCTTCTATTTTGAAGGCAACACCATGGAAACTCAACTGCCTTGCGATATACATCCCTCTTAGCTTCATATCCATAGCGACAATCTCCATTGCACCCACACCTCTGCAACACACACAATGGGATAGTAATTCATTAAGATATGCAACAGAACACAAATACAAGCAGTTACAAGAACTGCATACTATGCACATTAAAAAGGATTCTGCCTGTACTGTGCATCCACATGCCACAGACTGAATCCACATTTTGATGCTACAGTAGCAGAATGAAAGCTGTTAAAACAAGTCAAATACTCAACTACCAGGCAACTGGCACACCAGGCACTGCATGTAATGTACGCTAAATTTAAAACACAAAACAAGGGTATCAATATCTAACTGACCCTTACTCATATGCAATGCGGATACACTAATTCATATCAGATTTGATGTTCTGACAGCAGCACTGTTGAAAATGGAAGATTTCTGGGATGTAATGCTGTGTCATTGGGCAAGCAGTTCCTGACGTTTTGAATAACAGTAGTACTTCCATTTTTAGCACAAAGCAGTCAAAGCAATATTCTTACGGACTGCCTGAACATAAAAGTAGAGACACTACGGTCCTTCAAAATGCATGGAGCTACTCATCCAACAACACTGTTCATCCCTGAAGACCTGGATATTCACATTACTTTCTATCAGAAATGAAGCACTTGATATTTTTAACTAAGGCTTTATCAGACTGTGTGGGCCGGGTAGTTCAGTCGGTATAGCGACTGGCTACGGGCTGGACGGTCTGGGGATCGAATCCTGGTAGAGGCGAGATTTTCCACACCCATCCAGACTGGCCCTGGGGCCCACCCAGCCTTCTGTACAATGGGTACCGGGTCTTTCCCAGGGGCAAAGAGTGGCTGGGGCGTGGCACTGACCCCTCACCCCCTTCTGGTGCCGTGGTCAGGAAAGAATACGGCTATACCTCAACTCCCCCTATGGGCCATACGGCCCGTACAGAGCCTCAGTGCCTGTACAAGGGTGCACTTTACCTTTTTATCAGAATGTACCTGAACACCATGTGATGTTCAAAAATAATAACACCATGAACAGAAGCATCATATTAGATGTGAAGAAATAAGTAATTGCAGCACCAGGCTATCTCATAATATAGCATCACTCATAATACGCACCACAGTTTGTTTCATTAACTATGCCTAGAAGACACAAGGAAACTTACAAGGAAAAACATTATGCAGCCTTGTTATTTACAAGATGTATCTCTAAAGTTACACTTCAGGGAAAACAAGTCATTATTCAATAACATCATCCCTCAACTTTACATAAGTTTTCTAACATGTTATTGATTTTGAGAAATAATGCAAATGCAGTCTTGAATAATGATTTATTAGCTGAATGAGTATGTTGCCACTGCATTACCAGGTTCACAATGTTCCACCACATGGGGCACTATGTCACCATTTCTCAAGAAGCCAATTGGCCATTTTGAACAAATGAATGTACATCTCTTCACAACTTCACTATCAGTGGCCAACTGTGGGTGTCTCACTGCAATGACACTATCAACCAAACAATGTAGTTGATGGAACACTCCAACTCTTTCCACCACTAAAATGGGGGAGAAAAAAAAAATCAGCACAATAATTTTTTGTAACTTTGACATCCTGCATGGCACATGCCGAAAATGCCAGAATTGCTTAATTTCCCAGGCCTCTACACCTCAATGTCAATAGAACGCACTCTGCTGTAACACATCACCAAAAAATGAGCAGAAATGTAAAATGGATGTTCTCCTTCATCACGACAATGCATGCTAGTATACATATTTTCATACTTTGTTCATAATTTTCTGCAGAGAAAAGTTATCAGAACCGTACCACATCTTTCCCACAACCCAGACTTGGCAATGTGTAACTGCCGGTTCTGTCCATAACTGAAGAATGAACTGAAATATCCACCATAGACATGGAAGCAAAACTGGGAGTGCTAGTTCAGAGAGATGGCTTTGGACCCTGTGTTATATCAAGCACAGATACTTGGTATAGCTTATCTGGAAGACTAAACATATCAAAATGCAATACATGGGCTGAACACTTTTTCCAACAATCTATGTGGAACTTAAAAAATACTTTTAATTCATGTTATTGACCAACATCTGTGCTCACGCTTCACAGTACTCGCTACCTCCTGCAAGCACAAGCACAACTAGCATTTTAAATCATAAAAACATGTGTAGAAATCAGAGCTCTCTAATGAACATGGCATGTGTAGTAACAACCAATTTTGAATTTTGAAACTGCAATTACTGAACATGAAGTTATAAAATACAAGTAGTGTGAAGAACTATTAACCTGTTCCTGACATTCTGTGATACATAAATAAAGAACTGAAACAATACTGTAATCCATCTCAAAGCGTTCAACTTGAAATGCTACAGACATAGCCACATCTAGCAGTACACATTACACTTCCATGCTGGATATTAAAACCAACCTCTTCTCTACAGCAGAGATGAAATCTGTGAACTCGGAGAAAGGCGTTCCTTCACCCCAAATACCCAGACGAGTCATGTATGCCATATTGCGAGGCTCTGAAGCACCAGTGGCAGATGCATAAACTACCCTAGCCTTTGGCAGCTTGTTCTGCAGCTCCAGCACAGTCAGGCCTGTCTTTGTGGGCTTTGAAGAGCCCACTGGGCACAGATTCTTTGCCCTGTGACACTCATCAAACACAATTGGACCATCGAAATCTTCCCCACACCATTGCAGCAGCTGTTTCAGCCGTGTCTTGTACTTGCCGCCCGACTGCGTAGACTCCCCAATCAGTGCTGAATAGGTTGAGAAGATGACACCCTTCTTCATATTTCCATTCACAGCTGAAGAGATCTTGGCATACTTGAACTGCGGATTAAACACACCAACTTACATATCATACTGTGATGCTCTGAAAAGGCACACATACCTAAATAATACACATGAGTCAAGAACCAAATAAACCCATTTACCTTGTTCAGAGCGTGAACTTCTATCTTTGAAGCTCCGATGTCACGCAGGTCCCTCTCAGAATCATACTTGAGATCATTCGACACAGACACCCAGATTGCTCTCTTGCGACCCTTCAGGTAATTCTCGAATATCACACCAGCAATAGTTCGTCCTTTCCCAACACCTGCACCATCACCTGCAAACCGCAAAAAAAAAACCACAGTCAAAATTATTAATTCACAGGGTGACACTGCAGCGTCTCAGATGAAAGTATCTAACTCACACATGTAAGAACATTCTACACCTGTCTGTCCATTCATCTCATATACATTACAAACGTATGCCACAAAGCAGGCCATCTCAAACAGCTACAAGCTGTTCGGCTAGTCAAGAAATTTTCCACCTTTCATGGAACTAAAGTTCCACAAACATGCTCATAAAAGCACAGCAGCAAGCAGATGAATCCAAATGACATCCCCATACGTTATTTCATTAGCCCTACACATTCCAGTATTAATACCTACAATGCCATGTCAGAGATTTAGGTTGTCAGAACTGCTCTTCTTTCACAGGAAAACAATGTATTAGAACTTCCTACAAAAAGATTCTCTTCAAACCTTCCTTGATCACATGGTTCAGGTGAAATACAACCTCTGCTCACATCAAACTTATTCTGAGTCATCCAACTGTGTTACAATGCTGTATGTGAATTGCATGATGATGATTACTTTGGAATCAAAATACGCAGCAATGTAGAATACCGTTCCTTAAAATACTGATGTGTCTATTTCATTTTTATGTGAACTCTGCTCATTTGCTGTCGGAGAGATAACTTTTAGAGGTAAATCAAAATTTTCAACTTGGGCACAAGTGCAGACTACATAAGGTTGAAATGTTTGACAACTGGCACTTGTAGGGTTATCATTCATCTTAATATTATCCACCTGCTTATGTCTAAAGCTCTAAAGTGGCCTGCTCCTTCCAGGTTTCTGATCAAAATTCTGTACGCATTTCTAGTCTCTCCTGTGCATGTTAGATGCCTTGTCATCATTCCCCTTAATTACTGAGCCTAATAATATTGGTGAAGCATACAAATTATACAAATCCTCATCAAATAATTATATCCTTTGTATTCCTCCTCTGTACATCCAAATATCCTCCTCAGCAGCTTTAATTTTGATTGTAAATTTGCCCATAATATTACCACGAAATCTCTTCAGGCACATTTCACGTTTTCCTTCTAATTTCAGATCTAACAAACAAAAAGTCACCTCCAGCAATTTACAACTCCTCCAACAGCACAGAAATTATATAAATAGTTGGCATGACTGCTGACTCACCAACGAGGAAGCCGGCTCGACTCCCATCAGGCAGGAAGTGCTCGTGCTGCTGAGCGGCATAAGTGATGGCCTCCAACTGGAGGGCAGACAGTGCACCTGTAGTCACCGTCTCCTCAGGGAGTGACAGCTTGTACCACACGTCTGTGGGGGCAACACTTGACAGCGAGGCAGTCTCTACCACTGGGTCTGGGTGCTTCTTCCCCATCTTCACTAAACAGAATTTTAAAAAGATAATTTTCATGGAACAGACAGGTGTTCGCATACTGAAATCCTTTGTTGTACCTTCATGTACACTGAGTATGTCAGTACGTAAATAAAGGATTCAAAATGACAGAAATTTAAATCCATCAACATATGTGAGAATGACATGTGCACTGATGATGTGACTGGTATTCCTACAGTGTGATGAGATTACTAACAAGAAAGAATTAAGACGAAAAAGCTGGGAGGAAGGCAGGAGGAGGGAAGAGAAGTGCTCACACACATGAAACACTGTAGGTTTTGTACAGCACAGTTCCAACACCAGGCCATTTTTGCAAACACGTCTCTACTTAACACAAAAACAGTTGTGAATATTTTCAGTACTTGCCTATCATCTACTGCCAAAACCACCAAGGTACACAACCTGCACGTTAAGACCAACCAGTCAGCAGCACAATGTCCATTCACAAATCCTGAGAGAAGTACCGCAGGCATGCCTATGTCCATTCCAGTTTATTTTCCAATCAAGAACATGTGACAGAAAAGACAACCCAGCACTCAGACACACCTGGCAGAAATGTGTGAAGAACAAAGTATGTAATACTCACACTTGGTTGGCATATAGTCAGCATATGTTTCTGCCACACCCATGTCTTCATCGTCAACCTCCTCCTCTTCCTGAGAAGCAGCCAAGGGGTTCAACTGTTGAAACACAAAAACCCGTATTCAGACACTATGAACACTGCTACAGCAGATTCATCACAGTTCAATGCATCTTCATCTATTCAGTTCTACAGCATTATCTGGAAATTGGGATTTAATCTTCTGGCACTAGACAGTTGGCACACAATGATATTCCAGGACGAAAGTCACAGTCTCAAAATGGTCATTCTTAAATGTCTTGCACCTCTCAGTTCACAGACACATTTAAATACAGTAATTTATCAAAGAAGGGCAGAAGCAATTTAATCTCCCAGTGCTCAAGGGTTGGTGGTCATATTTCAATACACGAGTACCAACATATTACACAGGAATAAGAGACACAATTTTACAGAGATAACAGCCATATTTTAATTTGAAGTACAGGCATGAGTATCAAAAGATATAACAATCACTTGGACCATACACACACGCATACCAGCAATTATGTGAAGCGCAACTGGTAATGTTACACTAGTAATGGAGTTTCTGTGCCATACACTGTACCACTATCCAAACCCACAACTTTGGTCTTAATTCATGATTTTGAAACTCTTACCTGACAGTAAAGGTACAGTGTAAAAGGTCAAAGGAAAATTGTCATATTGGCACATGAATGGGTGCAATTCCCATTTAATGAACACAGGTTCCAGTTTTTGTGTCAAGATATCTGATGGTCTAATGCACAAACTATGTGGACATCAATAAGAATACTAGTATGTGTTTACATATACATGGTGTGGCTATAAAATAACCGAACTGATGTTAGAACATTTTTTATTCGAAAAATTACACAACAGAAACGTTGTCACCCTCACTGTACTCCCCTCCCCGATCCCTACACCGCTCCATGCGAATCTTCCACTGTTGGAAGCAATGCTGCAGGTCATCTTCTGATAGCTTATTCATGAGCTCCGTTGCTTTTGCCTACACTGCATCTACGGGCTCGAACCTGGTTCCTTTTAACGCAGACTTGATCTGTGGAAATAAAAAAATGTAACATGGAGCTAGGTCAGGTGAGAATGGTGGATGTTCCAACACAGTGATCTTGTGCTTCGTCAAAAACATCTTGACAGACAGGGCATTGTGTGTCGGCGCGCTGTCTTGGTGAAGAACCCATGTGCTGTTCTTTCACATTTCAGGTCTTCTGCTTCTCACTCGTTCATGAAGGTTTGTCAAAACCTCCTTGTAGTAGACCTGGTTAACAGTCTGACCTTCAGGCACCCAATCCATGTAAACAATCCCTCAGATGTCGGAAAAAACAACCATCATTGTTTTAAATTTGGATTTGCTCTGCTGTGCTTTCTTTTGCCTTGGTGAACTAAGGCTCTTCCAGTGCATGGATTGACACTTACTTTCTGGGTCACATTGAAAAAACCATGATTCATCACAAGTTATTACGTTCTCTAAAAAGTTTGGGTCATTTTCAATGTTTTGAAAAATGTCAGCACAAATCTTTGAATTTCCTTTTGTTCAGGAGTGAGTCGTCGAGGCACCATCTTCGAACACTCTTTTTTCATGTTGAAATTGTTAACGTAAAATCCGTCAAACAGTTTCCATGTTAATGTTAATTAGCTCAGCAACTGCTCGAAAGCTCAGGTGACAATTTTGTCAAACAATTTCACTGACTTTTTTGGATCTTAGCGCTGATCAACTCCGATCCCTTCCCTTTCCTCTTTAAACCTTTTGAACTGCTCGAAAACTTGAGTACGAGTTAGACACTCATTACCATAAACTTTCTTCAACAAATCGTATGTTTCTGTAGTGGATTTTCCAAGTTTAACACAGAATTTCATACTGACGCGCTGCTCTACATTAACGCTTAACGTGATTCTGATGGAGAAAAAGAACACGATCCACTTCAAGCAAAGGCTACTGCCAAACTGTTTCCTGCACGACCTTGAAATTGTAACCGTGCATGAAGGGGAGAGCACAAGCCAATACCACACACTGCTCACTGTTGCCAAATTTACAGGGAAGCGGAAAAAAATTAAGTCCGGTTATTATATAACCAAACCACATATTTGCCAGTTACCAGTACATACACTATGCATGGTTGCAGTCAGGCACTCAAGAGAGCAAGCAACCTACCTTCGTCTCATCATTCATCCACAGCTGTGACACCGTCTTTCCTGACAGGCCCCCTGCCCAGCCCTGGTGCATGGCTGCATTCATCCCAGACTGCCCAAGCAGCTGGTTAAGAAATGCACCATTCTGGCTGAGAAAAAATGGGTTCATGGCGGCCAGGTGACCCAGACTCATGTTCATGTTCATAGGGTTGTAGCCACCCATGTCAAGTGCTGAAATTGCAAGAATCTTACAACTACTTGATAACAAACTCTGCTTTGCCCCCCCCCCCAAAAAAAAAAAAATTCGAATTGAAACTCCAAAACAAAATTTGGCATCCAACAAGCAATCATCTCGCACAACTTTATTCAGCATTTCTCACTTACTTCGGCAGACAAGCTTCAATCCTTATATCATTTTCATGGGCTACGCAAGCATGCGCGCACGCACACGCACACACATGTATCACAGGTTACTGAAAATTTATGCTAAGATTTTATTTGTAGTGAACCCTTCAAACATGAAATGTAATCTGATCTATATAAGGACTCGGTGCATACCATGCAGTAAATGCTCTCCGTCTCAGTAATAAGAAACCGCTCAGCTAATGATGTATAGGGTAAAAGTTGCTGTATGTTCACAGATCCATACTGAACACGTACTGGAATTATCACAGTTACTTATGCATCAACAAATGCACAAGTGACTGTCTTAAAAAACAATATTAAAATTTACACTAAAATAGCTCTGACATGTTTTGGTGTAGTCACACCAACCTCAGGGAACGCATTATTCGTGCTTGCTAAAGTTACACTTGTTATAATAGCCATATATGGTACACTGGTGTGTGACTAAATTGGTGGTGATGTGGCTGCCTATATTAGTAGGTCCTTGTTGGTGTGTGTATGTTGCACTGTTCAGAAGTAGACTGAGTCAGGGAATGTGCAGCTTGTGGTTATGTCAATGAAAATGTGGGTGGGGGAACTTACTGCAATGTAAGCACCATGTAGAATTTTTGAATGTTAAACCTGGTGGTACATAAAGTAACAGCTAGGATTTAAAAGATTAAGCTATAATATGAACAAAAGCTCCAATTCTTCTGGGATGTCATACTGCGTCACTAAGCAAGTCGTTCAAAGCGTTCTAAAAGACTCTAGTACGTCTGTCTTCGGGATCAAGCAGTCCAAGAAAAACACTGTCTGACCCGGAAGATGAAGGCACTATAATCCTATGAAATGCTAGGAACTACTCAAGTAATGACACCAACTCACATCCCACAAGACTTGAATCTTTGGCAACAATGCTGTGAGAGTCTAAAATCATGCATAATATGAACAGTGTTGGAGTCATTTCAAATTTAGTATTTCAACCCACCTGTACCCCTATCATTAAAGACATCTGTAATGAAGTACAATGAACTCTACTGTTCAGTTTACTCAATTATTACACTAACCACTGCACATATACAGGGTGTCCCAGGAGGAATGTGCCAGACTTCAGGATGGTGTTCCTTATGTTAAAGTATACCGATATAACCCAAAACACCTATATCCAAAGTTGAACGGTTACGGAGATAATAGCCAGAGAAAAGTGAGGGCTTCTTGCGGTTCCAAATACTGCAACCTGCACAGCTGATACGTCACGTGACAGTGCTAATGTGCTTGACAGTGGAATGCAGTGTTCACTGTGCCTGCGTGACGCTTTGCGCAGTCAGCCATGTTACGTCACCGCTGGGCTTTCTCATGTATAGTGCTTGTAACCCTAAGGACAACTATGACATGAG
>Ga0123354_10005585_pt1 | contig 18343 bp, 11 predicted proteins | sample TergutLab28metaG_2_FD_97872 | JGI IMG/M metagenome (GOLD analysis project Ga0123354, IMG submission 97872) | Labiotermes labralis P4 segment gut microbial communities from Petit-Saut dam, French Guiana - Lab288 P4 | ecosystem: Host-associated > Arthropoda: Insects > Digestive system > Gut ...
TTCTGTCTTTTTTGTGTTCTGTTTGGTGTTGTGGCTCTCGTAATTTCATTATTTTTAACTGTTTTCCGAATTTGTTTTGTTTTGGAGGGTCGTTGGGATTGGGGGGGGGGGGGGGGTTTGAACCCCCCCAAACACCCCCCTCGGTACGCCACTGGTCTCTTTCATTCTTCTCTGCACATGTTTAGAAAAGCACATCAACAAACCACCCATTTTGAAATGGAAATCATGAAAGTTCCAGCTACTTGTTCCCATAATGCCTTTGAACCAGGTAATCTCAAGGATCTTTATGTGTTTATGTGCGTCATCCCCGTTGTGTGATATACAATTAGCATGTAGTATAGCCTACTCTAGGTCGTGATAAACCTGATGATGGCCCAGGAATAGGGCCGAAACATGTTGTTGTAAACCTTACAATAATTAACCAATAAAATAGTTGTGTTTGACGGTAAGTGCCACACACATATATTGCCATACTAATCTCAAGGACTTGCCACTAAGACAGCAAAGCATTACAACTTCTCAGTCAACATGCGTTATGCGTGTGAAATCATCAAATCAAACCTTTTCACAAACACAACTGTAGTACTCTGTAGTACTCTCCCAGAAGAACTGCTCAAATAACATGAGAGAAATTCCATGTCATAAAAATTCAATCCAGAAAAAACAAATCAATATAATCTAATAACTAATTATTTTGGGTTCTGGGAATTACATGGAATAGAGATGGCCCATATATCCTTAAAATCTTCAATGCAAACTGCTGGTGGAAATTCAGGTTCTCTCAGAAAGACATTCCACCAAACACGACACAACAATAATGACCTCCATCAAACACTTCATCAAATATGACAACAGAAGTGACCTCTAGAAGACATCCCTCTCACAGAATGTGACAGTGCACCAAACATCAGCAATGCTGATGGCCTAAAAGTAAAACATACTTAGGGTGGATTACATTACCTTTTTTACGTGGGAAATGGGGTAGTGACCAGGGAAGGACAAGAATTTAGGACTTACGCATAAGAACAAACAATGACAATATACTTTCTTCAAAATTCTGTCAACTGAACTGAGACTTCTGTTTAGTGTTCCTAATAACCTCTGCCAATTAAACTGTAACTTCTACATGTAGATAAGATGATAATAAGGACAATAAAGAAATAAATAAACAAATATTTTTACTCTCTGTGTGTTGTCATAATTTTTATTTCAGACAAGCCACTTTATATAAGCTTCATCATTATAAATCTGCAAAGCACCATTAATTCAGTTTTTCACTACATTTTACAAAAATTTTGGAAAACTAGTGCTAATTATGGTTATATGAATGACAATTGGCTGCAAGAAAGCCATACTTGTGCATTTCTATAAATTTGGCACTTCTAATATATATTATATAAAAAGATATATGACACCATAAGAGACTGGGGAAGAAAATTGTTATTGCAAGATAAAAAAAAGTGGAATGATATGAGACTAATAATAAAAGCGTGTTCCATCATACTGACATTTTCAGGGGATACTGAATACCATTGTGACTGTTCAAAATGAGCATGCCTAATTTTCATTCTATTTGTATATAAAGGAGAATCACCACTCATTATTGACATTCCAAATGGTACCAAAAATGGCATATTCATCTGGTGTCAAAATATACATGCACCATATCACCTTTCAGCTAGATTTGCACTTCTATTAAATTTAAATTAGCAAGGAACAATAAATCACTGTCGTTAAAGCCTAGTACTGAATTCATTATGAACAAAATGACAGTGATATGTGTATCTAAACCTTTCCTTCAAGAAGTAAAACTTATTTGTAATGAAAATCAAAGTACTTTAGAAGTTATCATATTGTGAGTACAAATCAGTTACAAAATTATGACATATTACTCGAGACTGAAATAATGCAGTTGTACCAAAGATACATATAAATACCAAACGGCAACATTATCACAAAGAATATTGTAATGTGATTTTGTTGGTAAATACAAACATTATCAACACAATATGACGTGTGACTAGCAATACAAATTATTTAGACCACATGGGTAAATTAAACTCACGAGATGATTGTTTATCTCTTACATTTAGTGTGATACTGACAGTTGCTATTAAACCCTCTCTCCTGCAAATATAGTACAATAACTCGGAATGGACAAAAAAAACATAAATCCAATTTTAGAAGGCATTTTTACAACACACTAATTGTATGAGTTGTATTTATAATGCTAAAGACAGCCACAGTTTTCAAATTGGCCAAATGATGTAACAATATTTACCAGTGACACAGCAAAAGCAAGTTTTGGAAGCAACTTGCTCAAAAATTGACGAAAATTTTAAGATAAAACATCATTACCCCACACCATCATGTGAATGAATTAATCTTAATTTCAACTTCATGGCTATTACATTAGTGAGTACAATAAAAATTTATCTTTCATAATTGGTACAGATCATTACTTCAAGTTTCGGCTACGATCAGGCAGTAACAAGTCAAGTTCAGTATTTATATTCCATAACATATTGAATATAACGCATTTAACAATCCAATCCACCTCGCAATTTTTGAATCAAAATACTGTCTTTGTACTCTACATTCGTCAAATCGACTCACGTGTCAGTTCGCAAATATAATATTAGTAATAATAATAATAATAATAATAATGGGCCATGGGGTGGGGAATGGAATTGTCCTCACCTACTCCAGGGACATACGAAGCCCCGCTACGCTCAGAACCGTCCATGTCTGATGATGAATCACATCCTGTTTAACAGAACACGGCGGAGATACAGGGGTACACCAAAACAGTGCCCGAGTCCAGGATGTGCACTACCGTACTGAAGGACTACAGGCACATCTGTGGTGGGGGTAAGAAATCAAGAACGGGGAACTCCGACAAATGGCGACCATTGATTTCAAGTGGCCTTACTGCGACGAGCAAGACAATACCGCAGCAGAAGGAATACATCCCTAGTCCCTCGTGGGATAGTGATGGACATAAGAACACAAAAAGATACAAAAACAGGAAGAAGGTAAGGGCGTAGGTCGTCTAACAACACTGAACATAATGATACCACACCGAGGGTACTATCGCAAATACCACCTTTCATCGGAGACAAGCAAGAAAAAGGAAATGAATGGAATAAACGAATCCGATGGAGCCAAGTGGAAATGGAGTAACTGCTGTTGTATTTCATGTGCATCGAAGAAAAGACATTAAGGGAGAACTGTAAGGCATGGTACAGACTACGGAGAGACAGAAACCCAAAGACGAGGATAAATGTAGCCGCGAAGTTGTTAAAACAGAAAAACTCCATTTTAAAAGCATACAGAATAACAACTGGAACTGATGAGACAAAGGAAAATATCCGACTGCAGATACGGAATGATAAATAAATTATGTAAGAGAAATGGAAGCAAATACAAAACGGTTACGATTGATGCAGAGAGATCAGAAGAGAGAATGAGACAAAAAGTGTTCAAAAAGATTTTAAGGAGGTTTCTCCTGGATAAGTGTTTTTATTCCATGAATGATTTTTTTTAATTTTAAGCAATAAGATATGTTCTAGTTTATAACAACTAATGATACGATGTATTGATAATTTATTATGTAAACTTTGTACACAATTGTATGGTTATGACGTCTGTAATTCAACAGATAGTGTATTATATTGCGACTGTCTCCACATCCTTGGGATGCTCCTGTTAAGTCGATATATGGAAGTAATAAAAACTCAACTCAATTCAGAAAAAGAAAATAACAATACGGGCTTAGGCGCAATAGGCACCAAACACACAGGGACATAAGTAGGGCAGCACATGGTTACGGATAAGCCAAAGAAAAGGCTTCAAATAACGTATCAGCAGGCAATTATAGACGTCCAAAAGGCAACGGTTACCAACACTGAAGGAGTAAACTGATAAAAGCTGAAGGTTGAGATCAATGGCTTACTTTAAAAGAGAACGAGTCGGACATGACAGATATAAATTGATACACGCAGCAGCTACAGTTAACACAGAAACGGTATATGTCTACCAAAAGAAGCAGAAATAGAAGACAGAAAGACTTTTGGAGAATAAGACTGCAAAGACAATCAACAGGAAAACGAGATATCAGTATTTGCTGAAATGGGAAAAACAAGATAATTCTTCAAAAATATAAAGTGTCAAATACCAGAGAAACAGCACAGTTCACTGAGACATTGAAGCAGAAACCTGAAGAATCAGAATGTACGAAAAGGGGGAAAACCAGTACACCCAAAATAAATTTTCAATCTACACGCCAAAAAGTTTTACAGATACTGGGGCGCGAAGAACATACAGGCCAGAGAGCCATCCCAAGCCCGATGGAAGAAGTATAGCCTCCTGGAAATCGCTAGGGGTGAAAAAGCTCAGACTAGATTACCCGAGAAAGTAGAAAATGTAATAATATGGATTGGGTGCCAATAAGAAATACAGAAACTTAATTCTTGCCAAAACAACAAAACTGAACATCTCCTGGAAGTTATGAAATACAAAATTACCGGTTACAAGCATTCCCATCTCCCCAGAGGCATATTACAAGACACGAAATAGACGTGTAAACGTTAACATTGTGGCGCGTTTGCGAAACCATCGTTACCGTGGAGAGGCAATACCTACTGCATATTCCGTGTGTCTGTAGCCTTAGCTATCCTGAACGCAATGCGCAGGCGCCGGTTTGTAACCTGTCAGGCTCTTACATATTTTCCCACATTATCTCATAAACGGAATAATTTTCGGAATATATGTATTGAACGTAAAATGTGTTTTGATTTTCTCTCCAACTTTTGACTGAAACATTTCTCATTCTCAGAACTGAGTGAGATATCATAAATGTGCATAGGTCTTCGCGTATGGTACCCGTTACTCGCGTCAGATTTTAATTAAACCTGAATTCTCTAGACAGGTTTTCGAAAAATACTCAAATATTAAATTCCATGAAAATTCGTCCAGTTGCAGCCGAGTTATTCCACGCGCACGGACGAAAAGACAGATACGAAGAAGCTAATAGGCTAGTCGCTCTTCTTCGAACGCGCCAAAAAACTTCAACGCAATAATGGCGGAGCCCAAGAAAATATCCGAATGTTTAACCAACGGAATAACTTAGGTACTGCCGCAGTCAGGGGACAGCAAGAAAATCAGAAACTACTGACCGATTACGTGGTTAAAACCCATGTACAAGACCCTAACAGGCACGCTGGCCAGAAAAATCTCTACACATCTAGAAGAGCAAAACTTATTACCGGCAGAGCAAAAAGGATGTCAACCTGGAAGAAACGGAGGCAAGGATTAATTAATACCGAAAGCAATGCAGGATGACTGCAAAATTGGGAGAGGGGATTAAGTATAGCCTGGATTGAGTACCAGAAAGCATCTGACAGCGTCGGTAGGAGTGAACAGTAAAATTTCAAATTTTGTATATCATCTGTGGAGAAGTGAAGCACAATGCTGCAGCTATAAACAAAGCGGAAAGTACTGCACGTAATACCCAGTCAGATAAAACAAGGAATTTTCCAGTGGGACTCTCTCTTACCACTACCATTTTGTATATTACTTAACCAACTAACACAGATTTGAGAGGAAAATACATCAGTTACTCCATGTGTATGGAAGGCCTGAAATTGCTAAATAGAAGTGAGGAAGATTTGGAAAATGAAATAAAAATTGTGCAAGCAGTTAGCAACATCTTCAATATGAATTTTCGTTTACAAAACTGCACCAAAATTTGTTTAAAAAGGTCCAGAGTACAACATACACAGGAAACACAATGGAGAATGGCATTAAAGAACTGGACCCAAGGAAAGCATGTAAACATCTAGGGGTTGAACAGAGTCATGAGACAGGTCATACGAATTAGGAGTAAACGCTGAAGAGGGAGAGACCTGAGGAGGCTGAGATTAGTTTTGGACACAATTAATTGCAAAGAATAAAATACGAGCAACTGGATCACTAGCACTGCCAGCAGTAAGATACAGTTTTGGAATAACTGGCACCCAGAAAAGCTGAAAAAATTGGATAGGAAACATGTAAACTGCTAACCATACTTGGGAGAAGCAAACTGTGTGTGAAACACACAAGAGTTAGCATGTTATAACATTATATATTTCCTGTCTATAGCTTTACGATATTTCAGTGTTTCACCTAGTGCCACACACACATAACAATCACAACACTGCAAAGTTCCAAGGCAAAATTTCCAGTTCTTTAAACTATCACTAGACCTGACCTCTGGATCAGGATATACCATGCCACTATCAGGTAGCTGTCATTCTCATATTTAAACCGTAAATTTTACACATGAGTAGAATTACAAAATGTTGTCACATGCTACTTTTCTGCGGGTAATTTCTTTAGACTTTCACCTCAGTGGAGTCAGGTACACAGGTCTTCACATGATACTGGTTAAAATTACTGAAATTATTAAAGTATTTCGTGTATTAACAACTTACCTTAGTATTAAGGGGCAGAGTCAGTTCCTACAACCACAAATAATCTCTATGAGTTTCTGAATTTTGTACAATGAATGCCAATAAATTAATATGCCTTTTGAACACTGTTGCTGTCTTCATGTCTAGATTTAAGATGCCATACAGTGAAGTTTTACTGGCCAGAAATTTTAAAATCCCTTTCAAGGGCTAATGATTAATCAGCGTAAAATATTCTGAAAAAGTAGTTTAAATTATGTGTTGTGTATTTAGGGGTTATGCCAACTGACACACTTCTCTGAAGAATTCCTCGAAACTGGGGTATCAAAATTAGGTAACATGATTAACAGTAATATGTATAATACGAATTTGGTAAACAGGTAAATTTGACGTATCAACCATAATGCTTTACTTTGCCATTTTGTTTACAATGAGGTGGAAACAAAATTTTGCCTTGGTGGGAGAAATCTCCAAATCCCAGTACAAATGTCTGAAAATCCTCATTTTAAAAAGGATATTACGTCAGCGATGTGTGAATTTTTTATTTTCTTGCATTCCGATTTCTTCCACAGACAGACACACCCCTACATACACAGTAGTTTGGTACCACACACAGAAATACACCCCCACCCCACCCACCCAGTGGTATTAAACATCTTAACACTATGAAAATTTGCATGAGCTTTAAATCTATGGAACCACCCACTTCTTCTTATTATTCCATTAGCCTTACAACCATTTATGGGTTTTGGCTTTCTCAAACAGGTCATTCCAAGCTTTCCTATTCAGTGCCAGTTCTTTCCAATTTTTTCAAATTCACCACCTTCATATCATTACACACATCATTCAGCCACCTTATTGTCAGGTTCCCATTGGTTTCCATTCTACTATTTTTTTTTACCAACAATAAGGAGTTCATTTTTTGTATGTGACCTAACCATCCGATCCTTTGAGCTTTAAAAATCTTATGATGTCTGCTCCATCAATCAAACAATCCAGCTAAGCATTACTTCAATATTCTCCAGGTATATTCCCCAGTTCATAGTGGGGCAAATATTTTTTTTAAGATCTGCCTTTCAAATATACCGATCCTACTTTTATCATGTTCGTTGACAGTCCACATCTCAGAGGCATATGTAACTACAGGTCTTATAAGGGTTTGTTATTCTTTTTAACAATTTTGATCTTACAAGTTTGCATTTGCATAGGAAGTTTTGTTTCCTTTGTAAATTCTCTCAGAATCTTCAGGTTACATATGGAACCATCCATTACCACCCACATACTTACCTTCTGGATCACTAGCCTTTACAGTCATGTCTTCAAAAAGACAAATTTTGCTTATATTGTTTTTCTCTCTTTATCGCTAACAGCTGAAGTACATAAATTGAATTCTCAAGGAAATTAAATTAGAATCTGGCCACTTTCAAACTTCATAATTTTCATTTGACTTCTAAACCTACAGTCCGTCTCTTATGTGGTGGTCTTCCACTTCGTCACTCAGATATTCTCCAGTCATTATTATGGGGAAAATGAAGGTCAAAATAACACTTATAACAGCACAAAGACACAGCTGATTAAACAATGTCCCCTCATCAACAACTACAACACAGACGTCAGAGGGAGTGACTGTGTGCACTACTTCCCAACAGTATTCCACTGCCATCTGCTCCTGCCTCAATGCATCATTTCCATATGAATAAATGTGGTGAGCATTTCAAAAGATTTTTATTTTAATTTCTTAGTTATTTTTGAAAAATTACATGTCTGAAATATTACAAGCTTAAAATGTATAAGTAGTGGTGTGTCTGTATGTAACAACACCTGATCACTCTATGCCTATGTGGTTGACATCCCGTTTTTCTTTCCATACAATATTTGAATATCAACATTTAGTAAACTGCTGTCTTTGAAGGTAATAAACTTCTTCTAAAATATAGCCTTCTTACATACTACATTATATACAAAATCATGTTTATAAATCACTGAAACAACTTCACTCCATTTGTGATGTTGCCACAGGTTGTCACCAATATAAAACAGACTACATTAAACTGATGACAATTCCACACTGACACTCAAAAAAATTAATGCACCACAACCTTATGGTTGATAAGTTAGTACATCTCGTGGTAAAAGAAGCTATGCATAATTTGTTCAAGACACTACAAAAATGAGTCCTCACTAATTTCAATTCATTTGGACTCACCTACTTTGATCCTTATTATTCCCTCATTAACTGCACACTTCTAATGGTTGCATTAAAATCTCTACAAAGTTTGACTGTACAAAATTTAACAACAGCATATCATGGGCATGTTGTTTATGAAATGTGAAAGATAATAGGCTAGGAGTTATGAGGAACAAACTGGTTTGTGAGCTTTTGCAACATAACACCCCAGTATTTGACAGAAAGACTGAATCACTAAATTAAATGACCAAGCATCTCACTTTTGTATTCAAGGAGTCCTGATATCAGCTCTTGGCAGGGAGGTCTACTACCATTATTGCCATTTCTCATGCTTTTCCTCAGACACCTCCAACAAATTCTCTGAGAATATAACTGTTTTCTTCACATTTTTCCCAGCTCACAACATCCTACCATCCTTACTTGTCATGCTGTACAGTACAGTACAACCATAAAGACCAGTAAAGACAGTCTCCATCAAGGTGAGCTCTGAACTAGCTAGCTCTCAATTCAAGCCAAATGTCATACTGTAATAAAAATAACTTTAAGATCCATAATAATCTGAAATATACAGTACACAAAACTTAAGTTTTACAGATAATACTACAGTCCATAATTTTGACAGTGATATACAGAAAAATTCACACGTATGTTCATATGAAAAAAATGTATCTCACCAAGTATACATTTTGAATACAAATCAAGAGGTTCTTATAATAACTAAACATACATTGACTGTTGAAACAATATAAAATATAATTATTTAGTAATTAAAAAGCACAAAAAATGTGGTCACCACCTGCAAACAGCATAAATGTGATGTACATCACAAATAATTTAATTCAGCTCTACCATCTACAAAAATTACTAAAATGGATAGCATCAATTCTGAATGGAGAGAACAGTACATATTGTTGTACACCTACACCCAGAACTGCTGTATTGTTATGATAATGGATGCTAACACTAGCTACCTTTCTGGTAATAGAAACTGATGGTTCAACAGCAGTGGAAGGGATCTTGTGCCAGTTCAGTCCACTTCACACGCTCACCATACTAATGAGTAGTAGGGGTTAGCATGTGGGAATCTGCCCATGAGTTGTATCTGGTATATTTTAGGTCTGATTCATGCAAGTGACACGCATGCAAATTTTGTCCACTTCGTTAGAAGCAACCTTATTCTTTCTGAGTCATAGTAAACCACCATAAAATGCTACAAATTAACATATGACTACAGCATAAACTATTTTACCATGCTGCAAACAACTTATGATGACCAGAACATCAGAATATACGAAGGTTGTAGGGTAAGTCATGAGCATACAGAAATTTTGAACAAATGCAAGGCAATATTGGAATGCACTACATGTGACTAATTTCAGCTTTTGTCTCACGCCAATCATGATGCTGACCCGGTCACATTCTGGCGCGAGGAAATAGGCCCCAATGTAGAAAATTTTTTAGGCCCCGCAGCAAGGGCGGACCCGCTAAAAATCTTTACACTAAATCGGAAAGACTGACTCTCAGCTGCAGTGACTTGGGCTTGGTATGAAATGGTTAGTTTGCACAATCGACGAATAATGATACTGTCGAGAAAGCCAAAAACATGGTACATAGAAGTGGTCCGGGCCCTCTTCCAGACCACCGGACCCCGGTATTTTGCACCGGCTTCCTCTGACTCTCGTCATCAATGTAGCTGGTAACGACATGTGGTTTCGACAACATGCAGGAGTAGCTTTCTTGTTAAGGAGAAAATCCGCACATCGGATATTCATTCACGAAGTCTGCGTGCATAAGGAGACGTTTGCTCTGGAGCTAGCAGTGTCAGATGCTGGAAGAGCATTTTCAACGCAGGCAACGCGGGAAAAGCGCCATCGCCGATCGGCGCCATAGTGGTGGCCCGCGAATGGCCTCTATCGAGACAAAGGGGAAAATGGATGAGCTCATCGCAGAACATCGACGAGTGACAATCAGGCAAATGACAGCAGAAACTGTAATGATGCAGCGTAGTGTCCACGAGAAGGCGGAATACCGCTAAGTTAGTGCCCGCTGGATTCCTTGCTTGCTGCCGTAGGGGAAAAAACTTCAGCGATACAATGTTCCCTCACAGTTCTTGTAACGGTATTCTGCAGAGAGCGACAAAACACTTCACAGTATCGTGACGGGTGGCGAAGGCTGGTTTCGTCGCTTTGATCCGGCAACAAAACGACCAAGAACAGGATAACATAACAAAGCATCGCCCACAAAAAGAAACCGAAAACAATGCCCTCAGCCCATAAGAATATGGGAACTGTCTTTAGAGAAGTGGAAAGATGCACACTGATCGAGATTTGCCACAAGAGGAAACAATGCTGCTCCTTACCTCCACACGGTTCAGGAACTTCCTCCTGCACTGCGAGACAAAGGTCCAGGGAAGAAACACATAATCCTACAACAAAACGCACGGCCCACACTGCTCCTGTGCGCGTGGCGAGGATTTAGACGAACAGCTTAACTTCTCAGCCCCCTATCCCACCTCCCAAGAGTTCACACCTCTTAGTCACCCACCGCCTACCATCTGTTGTATCCAGTAACGTATCAGATGCGCGGACAGAACAATGGGACGTTAGAAGTGGTCCAGGAAGCCGTAAGTCGTTGTTTACGAACTGCTGAAACGGTGTTATCGGAGGGATTTTCAAACTTCTAGAACGGTGACACAAATACAGCGATCTGGATGGGGATTCTGTATAGAAACGAATACTGTGCACACAGATTGCACTGATATGTTTTTTTTTTTTTAATATTCATACCTTTATTTCAGAATAAAATGATTTGACTTTCCATCCGGCCCTTGTATAATCAACTACGAAAGGACAATATTGGATGTTGTAGTTCTTATTCACCATCCCCGTCATCACCACCAACATATTATTATTATTATTATTATTATTATATTCAGTAACTTAAACACGAAGCTTTCAGGAATACAAATGCATTACTGTTCCTTAATTATTGCATTATGACAGCCAATAATGATGCACAGGTCAAACATCTGCAGTCATTCCGTAACAAACCAGGAAAGAGCAGGGCTTATTGAACTAGCTACCATACTTCCTGCATTGCAACTTTCACACACAGTACAAAGGCCTTATCATATATATCTTACTTCCTGCCTGAATGATAACTTGAAAAGAAAAACGGAGTGAAGTTTACAAGGTGAGAAGGAACAAGGTCAGTGGGCCAACATGCACCTTGTTTATTGGAATGTGGGGTACAAGGAAGGGGAAACCGCCAGATGAAAACATGTAACATTCCACATCTTCTGAATTACCCCCTAAGCTATACCACTTTCACTTATTACACTTCAGTAACATTCAATCCACTGTCACTATATATAACTATCCATGATGTTTCAAAACTCGTTTATGAAAATGAAATGTGAAGAATTCCCAAATAAATCTCAGCTTGCAGTGTAATTTTACTTGTAAATTTTCAGTCATATTAGGAATCATGTAACTTTCAAACCACAAGAACAACACTCAGGTAAAATTCCAAGCTACTAATTTAACTTTGTACTCCAGCTGGATGCAAATACAGATCATCCTCCACAGATGAAATGCATACAGTGACAGTGATCCCTCACATTCAGAAACAACATAGCTGTATGTCCTGAATCAGGATGCATGTCCACTGAAATGATCAATCATAAATTTGTAAAGGTGCTTGTTTCTTATATCACTGCTGGAACCAGTGAAAATCGACAAACGCGTCAACCCTTTACCTGCTAACATGGAGAATATGGGGAGCTCTGAATAATGCTAGCAAAGGGCAGATGGGATTTAACTCAGAATTTAAAGGTTTAGTCTCAAGACCTGCTCTAGAAAAATTTAAAGCATGCCACAGTGCAGCAGACAGACATAAAGCCCAAGAACATGAGCTACAAGTGGAAATCCAACTTTCAACCCTGCTTTCCAGTAGAATCTCTTCTCCCTCTCCCAACTCTCCTACTGGTAGTTACAATCATCTTAATCTGCTACTGCAAGACAGTGTGCATAATTCTGTCACAGTGCACAGTGATACTATCCAGTGTGAGCAGAATATAGCAGCAAAGAATGTCCTAGCAACTGTCACTTCCTTACTCGATATGGTTGGGGCACAGCAATTCACCACGATGTGAAAACAAAGGCAGAGCTCCAATCTCTGCCATGGGTTTCAGATCTGCTATTTCACATTGTTATGCACTGTCCACAGCACTAATTAGCGCCCTATCAATAGCCTTCATCAGCTGCTGTATCTGTGGTAATCACAATTCTAGGCCAGGTCATGTGTGTGTGCAAGCAGCTACCTATAAATGCTCCCTAATTATGTTCACTTGAAACATCAGTTCATGCCTGTAAGTTTTATTCAACAATGCTGTGTCAATTGCAAATGCCAAATTAAAAAAAAAACACTACAAGGATCAAAAGTCATAACAAGTATGGATGTGCGCCAATGAATTACAGAATATGTACCTCACAGCACTGTTGTAACCATTCTTTTGTATGGCATAAAATATAGTTTCTTACACTAAGTGAAGGTCAAGACTTAAGACATCTGAAACGAAATAATGAGAGTAACTGTATATACAAAATAGGGTGAATGACAAGAGGATGTTGTACTGTATGTGCTGAATAATAACTAATCGATGCTTGATGCATCCTTTTTATTATGTGTTGTGTGGGACTTGTGTTCGATGTGGCAAATTTGGCAACTTGGGGCATTTGCTACGTATTGCTTGCATTTAGTTATTCTGCATTTGCTTATATTTCTGGGATTGTCAACTTCATTACTTCCTTATTTTGAAATCCCATTTTCTGTTGACGAGCCCATGATCATTTATGTAACAATCATCAGGACGAAATAAAATACTATATTATACTCTACAAAAAACTGCATGTATAAGAAACAAAACACAATGTACACAAAATGCTAGTTGTAAAAACTCTTCGGAAGAAACCACTTGGGAAACAAAAGAACGAAAGAACCATATTAAACTTCTGAAATATGAAGTTTGGCTGAATGATACATACAAATTCAATTCTTAACTCATATCCAACACACATTTTGCTCCATTACAAACACCAACTGGTTAATGTTCCATACAGAAATAACTGCTGTTTACCGTAACAATCACATGAAATGCACAGATACACCCTGTAGGCAATATGCAGAGCTTCATGATGTCAAAGCAAGCTTTACTGTGCTTTCAATATATCAGTGGTACAAACTATCAAGACAACTTGGACTCAACTGATTCAGGACGGGTAAAATGATAGGTTCTTGTCTTAACTGTTGGTCTTTTGGGTTTCATATACCTCTAAACTCCTGCACCATGAGAGGCTTAACATTCTCCACTTCCCTTAAGGAACTGAGAGAAAAAAAGGAATCACTTGATCAAGATACCCGACTTCCTGAGCCAAGATACCACAACAGCACACAATTCAGCTTAGGTATTAGGTAGTTGTACCAGTTAACAATTAACCCTTTACCTGCTAACGTGGAGAATATGGTGAGCTCCGAACAATTCTAGCAAAGGGCAGATGGGATTTAACTCGGTATTTAAAGGGTTAATCAGACTGCTATTATTTTTGTTTAAAAGAATGTTGATAAGCTCACTTAGCAGCTTATGTGATAAAACAATAATTGAAAGTCTACAGATTTCAGGACACACCACCTACCATAATGGTTTCCTAAGCATATAGTTGGATTACCTCAGTCAGTATAAATTTATGTACAAATGCATCACCAAAAATGCATGTTCAAAGAAGGACAAAGAATCCAGGTTACATAGTAAAATAATTAAGAATTATGTGCTTATAATTTTATTTTGCATATGATCCTAGATATAGAATTATCACTGCGCACAATGGTAATAATAATAATAATAATAATAATAATAATAGCTGCAAAAGTATGACACTGTTATCATCAGGGAATTTGGTAAGTGTCCTACCAGGCAAAATCTTTTAATTACAAAACTACAATCTTCAAAACAGAAAAAATCAAATATTGATCCTCCACAGAAGTGAAATGAAGGTTTTCAATTAATGGTGTTACTTATCTCTGCTAGTATTATATTCTGAGTCATGCAGAATTTTACCAGTCCCAATACAAACAGCTACTTTTTTTTTTGTAACTTTCCAACTCACTCTTTATACCTCCTGCCAGGTTACCATCCTGGTTATACTAGTTATGGGGTGATGCAGCATTACTCAGCATGGTACATGATTCGGATGTACTAGTAATGCTATTCAGTCTGGGGGGGTGGTGGTGGGGGGAAGAACCATACCTAACTGTACTTCAGTTCTTCAAGTAGCTGTACCAACTGTGGTGATAAACGGTATCATTATATAAACAAATTAAAGAAAATGGATGTGTACACCAGCAACTACATCTTCATGGTCAAGCAGCTCTAGAGGATACGTTCTGTTAGGACTGCCTAACCCTGAAGAAGAAAGTGTTACAGTCTTTCAAAACAAGAGTAACTATAACAGTCACATGGTGTAATATCCCATTAGATTCAAAGCTTCAGCAACAGTGCTGTCAGAACCTCAAACCTTGCAACTACCTATCTACATTAATTGCTTCATTATCCAACATGATATGTGGCAAAAGGGTTTGTATTAACAGCACAGAACCCCACACCTTCATCACTGATCCTGCAGTCACACCTCCTCTTTCCAGCTTGCAAAGACAGAGAAATGATAACTGGTAAGAAATAGTCATTTCTTAACACTACAGATCTTTTCTTTGGTGTGTCATTCAAGATTCAGTTCATACTGCACTGCAAACATGCACACAGTCTTCATTATAAAACCTTTAGTTCTGCACATGGAAATAACAAGTGACTGTTCTGAGAACTGTATGAAGCACATAAATACACTGTATCATAAGGCAACCACCTGACTGTAAAGGGTTAATGCCATATACTTTGTAGTAACGCCACTTTACACAATAATTTTTCCGCTAAAGAAATCCACTACAAGTGCCCAAAATGATCACCTTTTTTTTTAACCAACTATGTCACATGACACTGTACTTGTTATTATGTTCTGCACTCTATCCATTCTTAAAACATATTTTCTGTGTGCAATGCAGTGTGGTATGGCAATATGTAACAAATTCCCTGTCAGAGGGAACTTACGGTAACCATTACAACAGACAGCCTCTACTTTATCTTCCCTTATATGGCTACCACTGAACATACAGCTGGAACTGTTATTTGATCACAGGGCAGTTATGCTCCATTTGGCCATTCAGTCTATACTTATGACAACTTGCATTCCTTTACTCATATGAACAAAATGTATTCCTTGTGGAAATGAATAAAGATCTCATAATTAAACCAAAGGCCAGCATGACAAAACTGGTGATTGAAGTGTATTTCCTTCCTTTGGCTTTAAGCTTAATGAAAACTAATCATCACTGCTCTCTTCTTCATGTAATGACAGTCAACCAAACATGTTAGGCAAAAATTATAATTAAACTGATATAAGAATTATGATGGTTTCCGTCATATTTTTGGGGAATGTCATGTTATTAATTATGACAAAACTTTGAGAAAGTTGAATTGCTTTTAACTGGGGAAGAGGAGGGCAGTTCATATTGCTGGGGCAGCATTATGCTAGTCTGATCAACTGCAATGTAATGGGCTACCTTATATTGACTTTAAAAATTCTACTGAAAATCTGACAACTCTCACAACTCCAAACTTATATATTACTAATTTTATAGGAGTATGAGAAAGAAGTTCCAAATGAATTTATACTTCACTGCAGCAGTGATGGAAACTTTGTGGGAACAATATTCTCAAAGGCTTGTTATTAAATATTTATACATCACGTGCTGGCAAGATTCATGCATGCCATATACTGGCCAGGTGTCTGACCCAACCTTCTTCAGTCTTACAGGTGCTGGTATTGATCTCTCAGTCTACCTCATACGGTTTGTGCTGGCTCGGGGATGCAGATTCAGCTACGGCTGTGGCACCTTGCAGCCCTTTACTTACCTCATCTTCTGAGCTAAACAAAATAAGAATGAAAAAATAATACAAACTCAACAAGTTTCTTACCTCTAAAGCTCTGAAAATGTACAGCAATTTGTATGTGACATGTGAGAAATGCCCAGTCTTATTAGAGGCAACATCAACATGTTATGAATTCAATGCTCTTAAAATGTGTAATACCAGAAGACTCCAGTCTTATGTACTGTTAAATGCAGGTGAAAAATAATACGCATTAATAATAATAATAATAATAATAATAATAATGGGCTAGTGAACAATACATAGAGATACAGAATAATGTACTCAGCTACACTTTACCATATGCAAGGAAACAGGCATAAAATTAAAGAAGGAACACTGGTATGATCATGTACCAAAATCAGTAGAAATATTTATGAAGGTAAGGTAACCCACCATGGAATCAACAACTGAAAACAGACAGAGCCATCCAAACAATAAACTGGACATTACAATCCATAACAATACAAAACAATCATGTCTGTTAATAGAAACTGCACTTTTGGGATATAAGAAATGTGAGCCAGAAAGAAGCTGAGAAGATTTTAAAATATAAAGGCCTTAAAACAGAAATACAGTACTCTAGGATTGAAAATAAAAAACTGATATCAGATGTAACAGAGACAACTATATCTATCTTAAAATCGTTCAGAAAATATCACAGCAAGACACATGGAAAGCACATCAAGGAACTACAAAAAACAACCCTACTGGGCACTGCACACATACTTCAGAAAGTATAAATGCAACAGCTCAAGACATTTATGAAGGGATATAGCATTACAGGTACCAAAAATTGTAACCACAGAATAGCTGTATCATTATATTCCCTAGGAACATTGTCTGTCTTAGGTATATAATTGTAAATACCCTGCATAATGGTGATAATGAACAACAACATCAAAAACTGCTGCCACCACTACCACAACCACCACCACCACCACCTCCCTAATCACATTATTACCATAATTATTCCTGTTGTTGTTTTAGTTATTTGAATGATATGATTATTAATTCTATAAAGCTGTCTTTCCAGAACATTTTTGACTTCACCATGCATAAAATTCATTGCGACTGTGCTATCGAAGTATGCCTCAAAGCCTACAATGTGCACAAATGGCTCAATGGAAGGATTTTGTGTGGAAACTGTGGCTAGAATGGGATTTGTCAAGTTGTTCAATTTTCAACAGGTATTCTGCTAAATGGTTAAAAAAAATATGTCAGTAATATGAGATGGGTTTACAAATTGCGAGTAATAAAAGAACAGTCTGTACAGGAAACACCACACCAAAGGTCAACACCATGCAGATCTCTCTTTTCATGTCAAAGCAATCAAACATTACAAATTTGTTCTTCTAAATCTGTGTATGAAATCTTCAAGTTTAAATTTTCCACTGTTTATCGGGGTGAATCCATCAAAACAGGACAAACTTCCTACCAGAAAAGTGGATTATGCATCACATTAACACTTTCATTAAAACAATTTCTGGGTGGAAAAACAAACGGTTAGCAAGAAGTCCAACTTCCTCAATCTGAACCCCTATGACACACTGTTATTTTCACATCTAAAAACATCTTGGGGGGGGGGGGGGGATCCCCCAAAGGGTCCCTTTTTAAATTTTTTAAAGGATTTCATAGAAAAAAAAAATTTTTCAAGGGGGTTTAAAA
>Ga0123354_10005588_pt1 | contig 18339 bp, 10 predicted proteins | sample TergutLab28metaG_2_FD_97872 | JGI IMG/M metagenome (GOLD analysis project Ga0123354, IMG submission 97872) | Labiotermes labralis P4 segment gut microbial communities from Petit-Saut dam, French Guiana - Lab288 P4 | ecosystem: Host-associated > Arthropoda: Insects > Digestive system > Gut ...
TCAAAAAATTAAATTAATATATACCCCGCAAAATTTCAAACAACAAATTCCCCCCTCGGAATTCCCTCAAAAAATTTTAAAAAGAAAAACCCCCCCCCCCCCCCATTCCGACCAATGAATGTCTAGCACGGAGAACACGACGTGTCTTCATATCCAATGAAGCTGCCAAACAGTCGTCAAATAAAGAACAAATTATGAAGAATTTAAACTGCACACAAAAGAATATCTCCTGCGCGCACATCTTTGTCACAGTGAGGTCATCAGAAATGGACGCAAGAGATCTCTATGCCTCTATTTACTGATGTTCTGCACTTACAGCTCTGGCTCTGATGTCGCAGCACTAATAAAGTACGGAGAATTTTGTTCACTTCTAAAAGGTAAAGCAGTCCCGTTACAGGCCTGGAGTGGCCCAAAGGGTTCCAGGAAGTTAAGGTTCCCAGATTTCGTGACAACGGCGCAGGATGGTGGTAAGGTTGTCAGCCTTACGTACCGGCCGCCTTTACCACCAGGAAATGCTCCTGGTACTCATTTCTGTTAGAGGCTGAGTCGACCCCAGGACCATAGTTCGATCGGAAGGATTATATCAATGAAAAATTCCAGTGACACCATCTGGAATCGAACCAGCGACCTTCCGATTTATAGCACAGCACCTTAACCACTGTGCTACCGCGGTCACTTTTATTTACTTCTAACATGCTCAATATACGATCTTCTACATCGCTTGCAATCTGAAAATGTGCATGTTGCCAGACCCTGACACTTTGCCACAGTGGATCTGATTTGTGCTCTCAGTTCTTCACTGTGCCAGGGAGAATCACTAACCCATAACAAGGTGCCAACTATGATGTGCTCTGTGACGTCACAACACTGAAAACTGGCCAAATGTAACTTAATACCTTTCTTCAAAAATATGGCAGCAGTCACAAGAAGTACCATCGTTTCCAAGGGACATACGTCATGATAGCTGTTACAAACAATAAAATTTGTTCCATAGCAATATTTTTCTCCTTCCCCCCACCCCCGCTGAAAAGAGAAATATAAGTGGATGAACGCCTCTTGTTTACTTCCGGAGAGACTTTTCTGTCTATATATAGTGCCTGTTGGCGCCATAACAAATTTTCCCAGCAATGGTAGTATAGAAGAAGGAACGCATTCCTGATCTTTCTTTGTGTTGTGTGTCGGTAGCTCCCCTGGGGTTTCCCCTTAATATTATGTGGTTGCCTATTTCTGAAGAGCCATTTATATCCAACGAGAGAAACAATTTGTTATACAAAATAAACCAACAAAACGCACTTTGTCTAAAGTAATATTTTAATTAATGATATCTTCTACATGTTTTGAACGCCGGGGTCCATCGTCAGTAAGACGGTTGTGCATACAGGTATGGGATAGTGTGTTTTACATGTTGAAGTTACAGTAAAAGGCTTTTAAGAGGTTATCTATGTATAAGCTTTTAATGCAACATCGTACGGTTTTATATTCTCGTGTTTTTAAGTTTTTTTTTATTATTATAAGATTTAACCACTATGTTCTATGTCCATATCGATTTATTTAGAAAGTTCAAATATTTTATACTTACATATCGTATAAATGCATTTTATTGTCATTTCACCATGTGCAACACACTATACCATACCTCTACGTACAACCGTCTTCCTGAGGATGAATCCTAGGTGTCGAAACATGTAGAAGACATCATAAATTAAAATATTACTTTAGACAACGTGCATTTTGTTGGTTTATATTGTACAATTATATCACAATTCACGACTAAAAAAAACATTTTAAAAATTTGTTGTATGAGCCGCCATTTTATTTAGCGATGGCGCTGATGTTCTGAATAGCACAGAAGGGACTGGTTACCAGACGTCAAACACGGTAACCTATAACTAAATTGAATATAACAAAGCGCTAGTTGGTATGTAACAATATAAAATATAACATATATAAATATAATCTATACAAACAATTCTAAGGACCAGGCTTCTAATACTTATATCGATACCTACAATTAAAAATGTCCATCGGCATTTCACGTGATCTGCGAAGAAGATATGATTTTTTTTCTTCTGTGTAAATGTAGGCCGCTTAGTTTTATTAAACCTGCCAAGTGAATGGTAGACAGAATCTTGGCATTGTGGTTCATAGTTAATGACTGGCTTACCAGTGGGTTTGGCAGAGACTACCTTAACAGCCACAGCCCCCTTACACCACACATGCAGCATCAGTTTCAGTATGTCCTCGAGTGCCTGTCGCAGGGAACCACGGAAATGTGTATCTGCTGACAGAGGCAAACACTTACGTCATCATTAACTCGTCACTTGCCCAAGTTTAACTGCATGCAGCCTCGAGAAATCGAGCATGACACACATTGCTGAGACTGGGGGGTTTGTGCAAGATAAGATCTTCGTAATCAGTGTAAGGTAATTTAGAAGCTAACTGTCATTAATGCTAATAGTTGCAATAGGTTCTGAAGCAAGGAATATTACTAAAATTTTATATGTATAAAATCTGAAAATTGTATGCGTTCATAAACCATTATATCACGGAAGGTTGTTAAATTTCGCAACAAAATTGCGGAATATTTTTTTTGAGACTTGACAAATTTTCATGCAATGCTTTCGTTGTATTTGAACTACTATGAATAGCAGGCAGTGTAGATTAATGGTGTTAGTATTTTAGTCGCTTCGGTGAGTCCATCCACTGCACAAAACCAAAGCATTCTGTTAAAGATGGGAACTTGAAATGTTACAGATAGAAAGATGGTACATACCACAAACCATACTGCTGGACTGTGACACGGTAAGAATGACCTACGGCTCCCACAGCCAGTCTCCAAGCTCACGGCCCGAGGTTCGACGTCCGACTGCCTATCTTTTTCCCACTGCAGTATGAAGTGCTGCGGTAGTGCAGGGGAAGTGGGGGGAGGGGAAGGCGACCTTGCTCAATATTCCTGTGAAGCTATTTTTACATTATTTTGCCTTGACGTAATGTTGTAGCTAAGCCAAAACTTTCTCGCACGCTCAACACTGCGACGCCCAAGAACTAAACATCTCAGAATAATTCTACTATTTTTCTGAAACATTCGCATGCAGTTCTTACAGCTTTGGCACGCACACAAGGATAAATTCTTAAGAAATGTTTCACGTACTTCTATGGGCAGCTTGTTTAAATCGCTAAGTCATATGAAAATTATGATTTTAAATTGAGTACGTTTGGCAATGACGATCTAGTATTTGGGTTTCAATCGTGGCCTCTTAACACGCATGGACGCAACCGGAAACGGGTATTTCCATAATACTTGATTGATTATTAGTAGACTAGCTAAAATAATAATCCTGGCGGTCAGACAGCTTAACATCTCTAATACCAAAGCCCATGATTGGACACGATCCTGCTCCAGTTCCACCCATCTCCCATACACACAACCTACATTAACTGACACTCTGGTAGCACAACTAGACGGTCCAGCATCGCTAATACTAAAGTCCGCGATTGGACACGATCCTGAGCCAGCTCCATCTACCTCCCACTCTCACAACGTAATTTCCCCAGGCCCATCTTACTAATTACACTTGAGGTTTCATTAAGTGCTGATCAAAGTTTTAATCCAGTTCAAAGAAAGATAGGAGGAAAAGATTAAATTTAAATCAAACAGACAAGAATTATTCCAACTTTTTGCACCGCTACATATCAGTACAAAAGGTACTCCAACATGTTTCGGCTGACACGTGTTACCATCAGTGGGGAATGCACAAGAGGGTCATGCTTGATTAAGAATATATGACACTGTCTGAGATAAGGGTAAAATGTACGTTCTAGAATAATTTGCAATATATTTGTATATAGATATTGACATATAGACACATACCAATGCAGTAATTTGGAATATATTATTGTTTGCATATAGACAGTTTCATGGAAGGAGTGTAACATTTCATGAAACACTTTAAATGCTGTAATTTCCCAAGTGCCTTGGAGGTGGTGTACCCAAAGTTATTGTACTTGAGATGTGAGAAATATTTAGGCTTAAGTCCAAGTCAGGCTACGTCATAGGAACCGGCAGTATCTGGTCAAGTATCCACATGGAGGCTGCAACTGCTTATGACAAATGGGCTTGTCCAGATGTATGCCTGTGAGAATGTTCAGAAAGAACCTCAACAAACACTTTTTTTAGCTGGTCGCATCAGCCAGTTACATGTCAGTAGGAACAAGTGATGGAGGGCCCCCTGTCTTCACCATAGTCTGAAGAAAGAGGCAAGGAAGTTCCTCAAAACTTTGGCATCTTTTTACCAGATTACTTAGCATCACACCTCAAAACAACTTTGCCTGGGTTCTTGCCTCCATAAAAAATTCAAATCTCATCACCTTTACTAGTTTTTCACTCTCAGTCAATCAAACACCAAATATACATTTGTTAATACCTGCAGGTAATGTGCAGCTTACCCCATCAGTTCCTAAGGATCCTACATGGATTGTATCTCCACATATGAACATTTTGGTTCTCCGTGTATTTGATAAATCATTTAACACAGGATCTTGGAAAGCTGGGTCATGTCAGATTCAGCTAAAATCTAGAGAAAAACTGATTTGTATATCCTTCACTGGCTTTCATTTTTCTCAATTTCAGTGTGACACAGTTGTTTCCATGACCATCATACCGAATTCAGAGAATATGGCACAGACAGACAGACAGACAGACAATTTATAATTGTATAAACATTTGTTCTGATAACACTACAGATTAACAAAAACACACCTACTTAACACGTATCCCTATGATACTGACTGATGAATAGTTAGTCTATATGGTGTAACAAGAAGTTCTGAGCAGAAATCATGAAGTTGAGTTTCCTGTTGCATAGAATTCCCTTCTTACATTATCTATCAGCATTATGCTGCTGTTGTTGTATTGTACTTCTGTGAAGGCTTTAGTACATATAGACAGATTTCAGTACCTAGCAGTATGTATTGTTGTGTAGCTCTTGCTTCACAAGTTTGTATGTCTGCCATTGAAACACAATATGTATACCACACTTCATAAAACAGTCAGCTGGTTCCAAGGTTTACACGAACACACACACACACACACACACACACACACACACATGCACACAAAGAGCATGGTAACCCCAAAATCCTATTTTTCCCCCTTTCATTTAGGAAGGAAAGCAGCTTAAAATGTCTTGAATGTAACAGAGAAGCAAACATATGTTTGTAAAATCTGCTTGGATGACAGTGCATGCACAAGTCATTTTAACAGTGTTCTTTGCTCCCATATCTGATGTATCTATGAGGGCTGCAGACTGCAAAAGTCATTACTAATGGAAGTGTTAAAATGTATGTAGTTGTATGCAAAATCACACATTCCCATGCCAAAAGCAGCAGGCCATGCAGAGAATTCCATGCATGTAACTCACCAAACGACTTCGATGCTAGACGCTTGTACATTTCAACACTGGATTTCCGGTGAACCATGCGATGAGTGATGGCCTGATACTTCCGTCGGAAGTCCTTTTCTGAGCCTGTTGATTCAGCAGAGTCTCTTCTTGCACCCCCAGCTTGAGGGTCATCCTCCTCTCCCCAATCCCCACTTTTATCCTCTGTTAAACATGAAAAATGTACACTAATCATTATGTTCAGAAAAGCACACAGAGGAAATAAGTGATTTAAAATTTTTTTAAATATTGTACTACTGGAATGACACATGATCACGTGTCTGAGTGTTTAATGTTCTCAGCACCAACAAAATGAAGCTTTGGAATCTATAGTACCACATTATGACAAGCTCAAGCAATGGTAGGTAAAAAAACATCAAGCAGACAAGAGGATGACAGACAGAAAACAAGCTTAAATTTGTGAATTATATGGCAAGAATGCTTACTAGCAAGGGAATGCAGGTTTCATTGTTGTTTGATTACTTACTTGTCAAGGTTGTACTAATTTTTAAATCTCTTGACTTCTTAATTTTAGGCATTGTATGTATTACCCTAATATACACTGTACATACATTACAATACCTTCCACCTAAACACAGATTGTAGGTGCATATTCAACAGTACATAGGAGATATCAGTTGCCCTGTGTTGAAGAAAAGCTCTTTCTGAAAGACCCAACTTGGAAGGAACCTCTCTATCCTTTCCTGTGAGGGTGGAAAAACTTCCACTGTCTGAAATGGCATGTTCTTTTTTGGATGTGACAGGCCAAATGAAATTGACACACCTAGTAATCTCAAGTGTCATATACTGTTGTCACAACTATAAAAATGACTTGGGATTTTCACAATCTATACTCCTCTAACATATACAACAATGCTTTTTTACCTGAATGGAGTAAACTGCAATGAATGGGAGGTGGGATAGCACAGTTAATGTAGTTTCTAGGCTATGTGGCAATCTGGGCTTAGTTTCCCAGCAGGGCAAGAGATTTTGTTCTTCCCCAAAGGACCCAGAAGTTCTCTGGGGCCCACCTAACCTCCTATTCAATGGGCACCATGGCCTATTTTCCCAGAAATAAAACAGCTGAGGAAGGAAGCCAATGACTCAACTACATCTAGTGCTGTGGTTAAGGAAGGGAAGCTACAGTTCCACTAATACCATATCACTTCATGGCATGCATAATGTAAAATAATATCCTTTATAATATCGTAGCTGTATTGAAGAACTGGGTAGAATAAGCATGGAATCAGTTGCAGCTTATTTTAAAATATCCTCCCAGAAATTGTCGCCAAGTTCTGGATCAAACTAAAGAACTTCTCAGTCATGGAGCAAGTTTGACCCAGGCACTTCTGAATACAAGTTTGACACACTGCTGTTGAACCAAATGTTAATTGTAAGATTCAGAATGCAGGCATTCATACCCTTATCTTCTCCTTTGGTCTCTGGTTTCTGCCAGACATGCATCTCTTCAGAATCACCAATGTAGATCCAGGTGGCATTCTTGTAGGATTCTGCATACACCCCAGTATCCTCCTCTTCACCATCTGCTGCAGCCAGGTCTGGCACGCTAGTGTCATGAACCATCACACTGGGGCTTGAGTCTGCAGCTCGCAACATCTCCATACTTGCATCTGTTGACCGTGCCAATGGCCTGAAGATATTTAAAAGAAACTGTAACTTCTAAACTCATAATTTGCAATACAATTACATTTCACTTGTTGACTAGGTCTGATCCACTGAATGTGCTAATGCCCCACATGGGCCCATGTAAGATAAAATTCTGCATCAAGGAAAAATGTTAAGTTTTTACTGAAACACAACATATATTTTGGTCAGAGATACAGGCTACATGTTTCATATTAATTAATCTGAAATCCTTCACCTGTACCTTAAATGAAATGTACCCTGTGTTTGACTAAATCTTAGCATTTCTCCTCCATTTAGCTGTACACAAATGGACATATTCCATTAAATGAAATTCTGCAACTTGCAGTGCAACTTTTAACAGACTGCTGGTAACCATTGTAATATTGGATGGTACCTGGGCTTGATTCGATCTTCACGGCCCCTTTCCTCTGATTTGGCACGTGCACCATCACACCGGTAGCGGGTGTGGTGTCGCCTTTCACCATGACATCCTCTTTCCTCGGACCTATATCGTTTTTCTAGCTTCTTGTACAGGCGCCCACTGGAGACTGCTTTGTGGCGCGGTCCCTCAGGGGAGTCAGCAAAACCTGCAGGGGGTTGTACTATGTCAGGTGGCTCGGGTTCTATTGTCTCACGCCCTCCAGGTTCTCCATCCTGTGTCATGACAAATATATTTTAGAATTATGTGTCTGCAGTTAGTCAAAATAAGGTCACCATGGATCAAAATCTACAAACTAATTCATGCTGCATATGCGTGTGCTGTTAGTAATGTGGAAGTATGTTGCACTGTGAGCCTTTTGTACTTCTTCCTTCAGAGGATTTATTGTGCTCATCCTTACTCAGTCCAGAAAATCTGGTTTTTCAGCAAAATGATTTGAGAATGGATATCCTTGAGATCTGATGTTCTTACAGTGGCATTAATGTTTGAGTCTTGTGGGATGTGAAACTCTACAATTTAATGTTTGGGTACCAACATCTTTAAAGAAAGATGCAACCTTTATTTACATCCTGAAGATGCAGGTGGAAGAATTTCATCCTAATATTAATTGCCATGAGAACTTCAAATCTGGCAATATTCTGTCTGTTTTGAAAGTACACCACCAAAAAATACTCAGTTATTTTCCAATGTGTATACCTACACCACATTGCACTGGACAGATAGGATGATTTTAAACAAATATTTTACTACTTCTTTTTCCAGAAAGCAGATTGGAAGGTACAAAACATGACAATGGCTGGTGCAGCATTGAACCACCCACCTCAAGACCTGAAAGAGTTGCATTCTTGTCCACCTCACGTCCGCAGTGGTGGCACAAAGTTGTGGTGTTGCTGCTGTGGTCTGCCCCCTCACTGTAGAAAACACTGTCACTCCCTGGACTAACGGAGCGCAGTGACTCAGCACTCAGTGCCTTTAGACGACTGGACTCAGGACTCATTGCACCCTGAGCCTGTGACATATACACTATCAGACATTTTCACAGCAGATGTGAGCCTCACAACACTTTGTTGTTTTCAGGCCTACTGGATACGTTTTCTCCCATAACTGAACCAAGCACATGTGTAAAATGAATGTGTAAAGAAGAAGAATTTCTATAAAAAGTTTTCTGTTATTGTTTAATCATGTCACAACACTCCTTTTACTTATCCAGTTTCAAAAATGTTCTAGCTGACACTTATTATCATAATAATATTAATAATAATAATCGTCATCGTCGTCGTCGTTGCTGCTGCTACTGCTGCTGCTGCTGTTGTTGTTGTTACCACCAAATTCAACAATCCAATTAAATCAAATCAAATACACATCTTTGGATGTAATGTGTAGTACCAAATTTTTACAGGATACATCCATTTTTTATCACTACTCGTAATGAGTAAAGTTTGTCTATTCTGTTTATCATGCCCTGAAATATCTTGATCTCATATAATTTATATACATAATAAAACGGGGGCAAGATTTTAATTTGTTCTGTACCAAGTAAAAAGCTGTAGTTCAGTCCCTGCCAGCTGGCCATTTTACCCAGAAGTTCATGCTAAAAATGTTTTACACTTTATACGACGTTTACTTGCATTTTAATTCACCTACCTACTCTTTGACACATGCAAGACAAGGTCAGACAGCCATCAACACAGCATATTGTCAGAGATACCACAGAAACAATAATGAAGGCTGGGGGTATATAAATAATGTAAATATCAGGATGCCTATGAAGAGAATAAAATGTTAAAATTGGAGATATCTTGCATTGGCAGGAAATGCCCTAATCTGAGGGCAGTGATATTAGTAATTTATTTGGCTGGCTACAGTACTCACATTCATTGTTTCAACAGGGAAATACACAGCCAGTAACAGTTAACTCATTTTCTCTCTTGACTTCACCTTATTGATTGTTGTGTCACTGGAAGCTGCCATCTGTTTTGGTGAGCCCCGTGAACGGTGCTTGTTACGACTGGGGGAGCTGCCTGGACTTCTGGAGTAGCGATGTGGACTGAGGTGGCTATTGCGTATTGCATCATCACTGCTCAGTCCACCTGTGGGTGCCTGTTGTGTTAGTGGAGACTTGGCTGGGATGGAGGAACGGCGTCGTGACAGCGTGGCGGCTGAACTCGGGACCTTCTCCTCTCCACTGCCACTCCGACGGCGTAATCTGATTGTGCATGAAGGCCCACAGTCAAACAGCCAACCAATATGTACCATAACTAATTCATTCAGCACACAGTATGTTCTAAGTAACTGACATGCACATGCATGCATATAGTATGTGCACAGTGAGGAGACCAAGGCCCACCCAGGGCTGTAGAGCCGATTATGATGATGATGATGTATGTGCATGGTAAATTTATGTGGTATATTTATAATAGTGCAGCTAAACACTAGAAGACAAGAAGAAAAAAGTGAAAACTTGACAACAAACTGAATAGGAAAACTGTAAGAAGGTGGAAGAGACCAGATACTTCTTATTCACTGACTTACATAAAAGTGCTCTAGAAGAAGGTGAAATGTAAAATCAGTAAAAGATACTGGACATCATGACTGAATGGCTAACACTTCTCTGCTTCTTATTCTAAAGGCCCCATTTTCAAGTCTCAGATTTAAAGTCGACAACTTGTATATTAAATACATATACCCTCCAGAATATTTCTGGTATAACACTTTACAATAGGCAATGTAGCTGAACTTTCCCCAGCAAGTTTGGTTCGAAACCAGGAAAGCTACTTCTCTACACATAGGCAACTCAGATTAAGAATGTGTGCATTACAACTGTGTTACAAAACCATCTGAAAGTTGTGAGGTGGTGAAGTAGACTATTCTCAAAAGACAAAAGACGTGCCATAGCTGGATGTTATGTCCTTTTTTTCAGTTTCAGGGGGTTTGACACTCAACACCATAATGTTGTGGTAACTTGTTACACTTTACAAACATCAATAGAATTAAGCACCCGCATATTTTAAAATGGTAGATTCGATTCCCTGCCTTAAGTTGATTTTTTTTTTGTGCTAAGATGTAGAACTGCTGGTAAACATGAAGCCTCAAACTCAGGGTTAGACAGGTTTCCAATGAAAGACATTAAGTATCTTCATCCTTAAATTTTTTGCCAACAATGGCTTGTTCCAGAAATTTTGGGCAAGCGCTCACAATTATTTGAAGGTGCAGCATGTACAAATCACTTTTCTTTACTAATCACTCTTTCCAAATTAAACTAAGGAACAGCAAGTGAAAGACATTGACCTGGGTCTGTAATAAAGTTTACACTGAATTTAACAGACTAATTTATATTGGACGTAGAAGTGATTATTAACACACTGATTTAGACAAAAATCTCTCTGAAGTCTAATAATTACTAATTCAAAAACACTACTAAATTACTTTTAATGCCACAAATGCAAATAATTGGAGAGAAAGTGTGATGTGAACGTGTGTACCCTGATCAAATTATTCCATATGGAGTTTCTCACTCACAGCAGGTGAAAGAGAATTTTCACCTTCTTTATAGAATCCGGATCCAACTGTGGCCCACCCAGCCACCTATCTAGTTGGTGTATGGGCTCCTAATGCATATCGTGACTAGGGAATGAAACTGATTACTAATTTCTATCAAGTGTCAAGGTGTCAGGGTATCTCTTACACTCATACATATTCATGATTTGATTCCTAAATTAACAAAGGGGCGGCTTTAAATAAATTTAGCTTTATACAATTAACAGTGGTGAAAAATCATGTCCAGAAATGGCAGGGGGATTATCTTACAAAGTGGCAGACGAATTCAGAACAATGATTCTAAACATTATATCTCATGTAGAACGTGGAAAGTTTTAATTGTTTTTCACTAAATGTGTGAGTTAATGGGACCTGTCTTTGCTTCAGCAGAACCTAAAAATGTACTCACCTCTGTTGGGTAGTAGTGGGGCTACGTCCACCCCCTGGAGCAGCTTTCCTGCGTGGGGACTCTCTCACACGTCTGTGTCTGCGAGGTGATTGTTGCTGCTGTGTAGGAGTGGTGTTGCCTGTTTCTGATGTATGTCTGCCACTACCAGCACCACAACTTGAGTCATCTGATGTGCCTCCTCCACCATTGCCAGCTGCTGCTGGTGTTCCAGTTGCACTTCCCAAGAGGGTGCCATCCTCTGGGGTGTGTGATGGGGTGGTAGTCCTCTGAAGTGTGCCCCAGTCTTCAGCCTGGAACCCCTCATGCATTGCTGGGCTCCGCACCATCCCCGGTGTAATAGCCTCCTTGTCCGCTTTGTCCCGATGTGTCTTTTTGGTGCTGGGCTGTGAAATGCAGCAGGAATTACATGAAGTTTGGTGTATTCTGGGATGTGATATCATGCACTCTGGCCTGATGGTAGAAGCAGCATTTACCTCTAAAATGTGCTTCTATTTCTATAAGAATGCATAATGTTACAACCTCTATAATAACCTTCACAGTCACTATTTTGAGAACCTGAAATCTGACAAGAAGTTACTGACACTATCCAGCAGAAGGGCCAGTTTAAGGTTGTCACACACTATAAGGATGCATGGGAGCCCACCATCTGACAATGCTGGTTGTATTTCAGATTTTGTACATCTAATTTCTTTCTCCTAGTACCTAATTTAATATATATGTTAGTTCTCCTGTGAGTTATTCCATGCATTACTACATACATTTTACCTATATCTTGTTCTCTATCTGCATTGTCATTTCAGGACAACTAGCAGGTAAGAGGTCAAAATTTATTTTTGCGTTAGGCATAGAAATGCCTTAAACTGGCCCTGTTCAGCAATTTTCTATCTAAAAACATAAACCTTTAAGTATAGAGGACTATAATTTTGCCCATTACGTTTTAGAGGAGTGAAAATGATTTCTTATATTATGGAAAGAATATAAAGTAATGATGTCACAAGCTGGGTACTGAGGGAAATATTTGGTTGTAAGAGGAAGGGAGTATCAAGCCAGAGGAAACTGTGTAATGAGGAGTTTCATAATTTTTTCCTAGCTCACAAAATATTATTATTGTAATCAAATAAAAAATATTTGATGGGTTGGAAATGTAGCATTCATGGGGGAAAAGAGAAGTGCATAGAAGGGTTTTGTGGGGAATCCTGAAGGCAAGAGGCCATTTGGAAACCCTAGACACAGATTGGTGGATTATATAAATGTAAATATAAATATCAATGTAAAGCAAATGAACATGGTAATGAACCTTTGGGTTTTCTAAGATACAGGAAATTTCTTGACAAGTTGACGAACTACTAGCCTTTCCAGCAGAAGGCTGCTGGATGGAGTTAGTTTGTTATCAGTAAGACTGTCCTTTCTTAACAACCTTACACTAATTCTTTCTGTCTTCAGGTAGCACCAGCTAAGATCACAGAACTGAAATGGGCAGTATTATTGTTCCTAAACCTGGAAGTCAATGAGATGCAGAAACACATGGATGGATAGAAATGAAGTGTGCAGTGGGAGGCTGATACATTGTATGCTGATGGCATTGTGAGGCTGATTAAATAATTGAAAAAGTGTTTGAAATCCATGACTATGGCCATACTGCTTGTTTAGTAATTGGAGGTATTGCACTTGGATGTTTTGAGAACAAGTTTCTAATGTTTAATGGAAACATCTGCTTTTTTCTTCAACGTAGAGATGAAGATTACTGTTCAGATAATGGGAGAAGTATGTTGAGAGTATTATAAAAATATGTGATTAGTAACTAACTCCAAGCATCAAATTCCTTCTAGAGAAGCCAGTAGTTGCTCAGCTAATGAAGAAGTTACATGAATTTTTAAACCCTTAAGGTTCAATACCATTATCAAAACAGCCCAAAATTAGTTCTTCCATCTTATTTCTTTAAGTTGCCTTTTAATATGTTCTTCTCATCCATGCCTAGTTATTCCAAGTCGCTTTTTCCACCAGTTTTGTAAGCAAATTTTGTACATATAAATCGTAGTACAGAAGAGTGCTACATGCTAAGCCCATCTCATCCTCCTTGATTTTTTCTTCCATAAGACATGATTTTACAACCAAAAACATATATATAAGGTAAAGTGATCCCGTTACAGGCCCGGTGTGGCCCAGAGGGTGGGTAGAGGTATAGCTCTACTCTTCCATGACCGCGGCACTAGAAGGGGGTGAGTGGTTAGCAGCACGCCTCGGCTGCTTTACCCCTGGAAAAGACCCGGTACCCTTTTTACAGGAGGCTGGGTGGGCCACAGGGCCGGTTTGGACGGGCAGAAAATCTCGTCCCCACCGGGATTCGATCCCGGACCGTCCAGGCCGTAGTCAGTCGCTATACCGACTGAGCTACCCGGCCCACAAAAACACAAATATAGGTTACAATATCCTACATGAAAACCATTCTTCTATTTGCTGAATTAATGTCTGAAATCTTATTTGTAGAACAATTATTTAGTTTTTAATTTTATTTATATTCAACACTGGAATACATAATGTCCATGGAATTTTGTAAAAGAATGTACATATATCAATGCAAACACAATCTAATGCGATCTTTGTTTTAAGTATTCATTGTAGATTACAATTCAGTATACGGCATTTAGGTCTCAATTATGTGAGAACTTTGTCCTTGTATGTTACATATCAGTAAAAGAATTAGATTTGCATTTTGGCAGACCTGGACGGTTCCTGGTGTCGTTGCAACAGTAGATGAAGGGGTGCGCCTGTGATGCTGGACAGGGCTACGGCTTCTGGACTTGGTCCTTTTACCAGAGGTAGATCGCTCCTTGTCCTTGCACTCATTTCCTGGTGATGTTGCTTTCTTTTCACCCCACCTCTTCAGTTCCTCCTTGCCAGGGCGTTCGCTCTTCCCTGATGGTAGCCTGCTCCATGTTTCGACTTCTTTGTGTTTTCCTGCTGTACAGAATAATGTAACTTTTACAATCATTTCTTGAACACAGTCAGTGCATACACAATTTATAAAATCTCACAGGCTCTTAAAAGTAACATTATTAATGTTGTTAATTATTTTATAATTTAGAGGCGATTCAGTTGTGATATGGATCATTTTTTCAGTTGAAGAGTCAAGGATTGAATCCCTTGCAGGGGTAGAAATTTTCATTCTATTCACAGTACTCAAACCCAGCCTCCCATCTAGTGGTTAATAGAATTGTTTCCTAGGGTATAAACAGATCAAGACACGAAGCTGATGGACTAATTACCTCTATCTGGTGTAAGAAAGCATGAGGCTTTATCTCCACCCTCTCACAGACATTTACGGCATGGTGCTAGCACAGGAACAGCTTAATGTTGCTTGAGCTGACCCTGCTACCAAGGTTTTGGAGGAATAGTTGCAAGTATTTAGAATTCCTTTGTATGATTATATCATTCTCAAAAGGCTGATTTAATTGAATCTTAAATAATATCCTGAATGTGTGAGTGTGCTACACCAGAGTTCTGCTAACATAGGATGGCACTTATGCCAGATGTCAGTGATTTAAGTCATTATGAAGCAGTCAGTGGTTACCTATCCTGCAGTCAGCATTGTAGAGAAGCAGCCGAAAGGTAACTATGCTTTGGTCAGCACTGTAACAGTGTACTAACATCTATCAATCTCTATCTCAAAACTTTTGAAATTACCAGTGTAAATATTCTGTCATATGATGATTTTATATTATCACTCTAGGACTATGGTACATATAAGGGATGAACTAAAGTGTAATCTGTGGAAATCATGGTGAGTTATTAAGTCACTAAGTTTATGTGTATTAAGATGCTGTGGATTAGCATGTACATATGATGTACCTGATATGATGGGGCCAATTCTAGCTATGTTGTAAGTACATGTAAATGGTCTAATTTGGAGTTGTGAAATTTAACCTTCATCAATACTACCACCAGCATCCCAAATGTTACAGTTATGAACTCATTACCTCTGAGAGGCAGAACTACATTATTGTGTACAGTGTGGTGATACATGGTGGTGTCTTTCCTTATTAAAAAATCAGCTCCTTCATATCTTATACTGTAACCGGAGTAATGTCTCCCTACCAGCAGGAGATGGGGACTCTGCCCTTTCTCGATCCATCACTGGTGGGAAGTCTAATTTGAAGCCTTTCTTGCGGCGCCACTTCTCCTCTTCTGTCCACTCTCGTCTCTCTCCAGTAGGCACCTTGCCCCCAGCTGATCCATAGCCTTCCTCTTCATCGGGTGGTGACTCATAGTATCCGGAGCTGGAATAGTGGGCACTACGTTCCTCATCGTCTGAACCAGAGGGTGCTGCTTTAACTGGCTTCTGGACTGGTGAATGGGGAGGTGGTGTCACTTCTTTGCCTTCGACTTCATCACCACTCCCTTCCACACTGTAACTGAAGGAACAACATTCCAGCTATTTATTATAAACTAACTCCACTGTGCTCTTGAAGATACCTTCCAAAAACTAAAGAAATATCATTACTGGTTGGGTTGACCATAAACGGACACAAAACGAAATACCTAAGATGTACAAAGAAGCAGCATAAGATGGATGGAATTGACATCACCCAAATCCACCTAGAACAGGTTAAATCATTCAAATATCTGGGATCAATTGTGAACAGAAATAACCCAATTGAGGAAGAAATAAAGGGAAGAATTTCCCTAGGAAACAAGGCATTTTATGCAAATCAAGACCTATTTAAAAGTAAATTATTGACTAGGAATTCCAAGCTACGGATGTAGAAAACATTGGTGAGACCAGCGGTAACATGTGCCTGTGAAACGTGGGTATTAAAAGAAAACATAAAAACCAAACTAAGGATATTTGAGAGGAAGGTTCTAAGAAGAATCTATGGACCCAATAAAGAAAAGGATGGCACATGGCGGATTAAATCGAATGAAGAACTAAACAGACTGACTGGTAATAAAAACATCATAAACTGTATCAAAGCACAAAGATTAGCTTGGTTTGGACACGTACATCGTATGCCAGATAACAGCATGGTAAAAAAGTATGAGTGGTCACCTGCACTAACAAGATTGCTAGGAAGACCAAAAAACGGATGGGAGGATGATGTAAAGAGCGACATAACAAGGATGAAAATAACAAATTGGAAGGACTGCATCAGAGACTGGACCGAATGGAAGACACTCATTGAGAAGGCCAAAACTTCTGTGAAGTTGTAGCACAAGAAGAAGAAGAAGAAGAAGAAGAAGAAGAAGAAGAAGAAGAAGAAGGAGGAGGAGGAGGAGGAGGAGGAGGAGAAGAAGAAGAAGAAGAAGAAGAAGAAGAAGAAGAAGAAGAAGAATAACAACAACAACAACAACAACTCCACTGTGCAAAAGCTTTCTGCAAAAGTTGACATTTGCTCTGCTGGTTAAAAAATCAGCCACTTTTATGTAAAACAAATAATCATTACAGTAGTTCACAGTTGAATCTAGTCCTTACCATCACAATCTATTTTTTAATATTCATTTTAATATAATATTTCCATCTAAGATTACTTTCTACAAATAATCTGATCATCTTGAAAATTTCCAACCAATATTCTGAATCCACTCCTTATCTATGCCATGTGTGCTACAAGTCCCAACAATCACAACCTCTTTGATTTAATCAGCCAAACAATACTAGGTGTTTAGCATACATTCTGAAGCTCTTAGATATGTATTTTTTCCCGTTCTCCTTGTCTCCTTCCTCTATATAATTTAAGGTAACAATAATAACAAACCAAACGTTATGGTCAAGTGGCAATACTGCTACTTCATGTTCAGAAATGCCTGATTTCAAATTTTGGAGCAAGGTTGCTACACAGACTGAGATTTTTCATGGTTTCTCTCAATCTGTTCAAAGAAATGCAGACATATTACTTCAGTTTAGGCAACTAAAACTTCCTGTGTATCCTTCCTGATTTACTTTTCAGTGACCATCCTGCCACTCAGCACTACATAACCTGAGTTACTGAAAGCATTCCTAAATAAAGCAAATGAAATGAATAAACATCAACAAATATTTAAACAATATAAAACAAATGTCAGCAAGTTGACATGACCATAGACATGGCTGCCATCTAACAAAAGAAGAGTAAGAATAAAATTTGAAAGATAGACTGGAAGAATATTAGCTCTAGCCAATGGGTATGCAATAGACCAGTACATTATTTTCTTAGAAACTTCAAACTGCATCCAAAGACGTCTATAAACAGCTACCTCTAAGTCATATACAACTTATGCAGATAACATGCATGGTAAAATTCAGCAGACCTTGAATTCTTAAACAGGATTCAAACATTTATACATATCGCTGTACAGGATGCACTCAGAGTACTATTTTTTGGTACATTGCTGTTGTGTTAATACAAACACAACAAATAAACAATCTGTACAATATTTCCTAATTACTTCATCAATGAGACAGGTTTTGGTCACCTTGCATAGCCATCTTCGAGGAATTCTCAAATATCAGGAAATCACAAAAATGTACGTTGTCATGCAACTACTAATCAAGAACTGTGTCATCTCAGATTTCTGCATAAGGTACAGGGTGGGGCATAAAGATCTCCCACTTTTCGAAGAGGTATAAAGTATGAAAGAAGCCACCTAGAAAAAAATTGAATATATTTCTGAAAAGTACATTAAAAATAATTTTTAATGGGTTTTAAAAATCAGATCAGACATAAGGCGGCCGTCGTTGGCAACACATTGTTGAAGACGTTCCCGGAAGTTCTTCATCACTCTCCGGGTTAGCTCAGGCGGAATGGAGCCGATTTCCTGTTGGATCCTTTCCTTCAAATCCTCAAGAGATCGAGGACGATGTTTGAAAACCTTTTCCTTTAGGTATCCCCAAA
>Ga0123354_10005590_pt1 | contig 18335 bp, 11 predicted proteins | sample TergutLab28metaG_2_FD_97872 | JGI IMG/M metagenome (GOLD analysis project Ga0123354, IMG submission 97872) | Labiotermes labralis P4 segment gut microbial communities from Petit-Saut dam, French Guiana - Lab288 P4 | ecosystem: Host-associated > Arthropoda: Insects > Digestive system > Gut ...
TCCTCCACCAGCCTGCCAGAACCCTGTCAGGTATAAATACACCACACATCCCATCCCCTGTCATACTTCATCCACCTGCCTATGAAGAAGGAACTGATAGAGGGTTCCGAAACGTCGGCTATTAGAACTCAGACGCCGGGGAATTTCCCAAAAGAAAACATATTACATTTTAAGTTTAATTAAAATTAGCGCGTTCAGACACCTATGGCTCAAAAATGAATATGAATGTATGCTCTTTCATGTACAGTGTGGTGACGAACATTCGTCCAACTCTGTGCGTAATGTTCAAGTGACATAAATTTTGTTGGGAAAAGCAGAACCGATAAATCTGGAAGAATAACAATATGATACAGGAAAAAGTACATGTACAGATGGGAGACAGAAGTAGCAAAATATCTGAGCTGGGGCACGTTACTTAACCGCATCCACGGGCCACTGAAGGAATCTGTTTACTCCGAGGCATACGTGCTCTAACTGGACGTCACACATACTCTCGAACAAGGGATTAGGATCTCCGACAATTTAGTCGTTATTACGTATTTATGACCGTATATGGAAGTTTTTAAACTCCAAAGCTGATCAGGTAAAGCGAGGGTTTCAGAAACTCAATTAAAACAACAGAATTATCCAACATAAAATCATCCCACTGTTCATTACTGATCAGTATTATCAACAGGTCCAATTCTAAATAAAAGAACTATCACACCGGCCAGGATCAGTTTTCTCCTCGTAGCAAGAACTTTACACACGGGAAATAACACTCTACTTACCTACCTACCTCCATGAAGCAGACTCCTTCCTGAGAAACTAACAGTTCCTCAGCTAGTCAAGAAATTCCCCGCATTTTATAAAACCAGAAGGTTCATTACTGCTTTTACAAGCGCCCGCCACCTGTCTCTACTCTCAGAAAGATCAATGCAGTCCATGCCACCACATTCCACTCCTTAAAGATCCATTTTAATATTATCCTCCCACTTAAGCCTGTCTTCCAAATTGTATCTTTACCTCAAGCGCCTCACCAAAACCTTGTATACACCTCTCCTCTCCCCCATATGCGCTACATGCCCCGCCCATCTCATTCTTCTCGATTTGATCACCCGCACAATATTTGGTGAGGAGTACAGATCATTAAGCTCCTCGCTATGTAGTTTTCTCCAATCCTATGTTACCTCGTCCCTCTTAGGCCCAAATATCTTCCTCAGCGCCCTATTCTCGAACACCCTTAGCCTATGTTCCTCCCTCAATGTGAAACACGGAGTTCCACATTGCACAAAACAACAGGCTATATTACCGACGTTACAGATAAAACACAGCCGGTTAATTCTGGGAATACTGGTTATCATTCAGCTAAATGAAATCATCAAACACCAAACTGAACATCTTTAATACACTATACGTCAGTCGTGCATGATCAGGCACTTAAAAGTCTCAAGATTCGAGGTCAGTCGGTCCTTCTTACTCTACTCTACAAATGGACAGTTAATGTTCAAACACGTTAAAAACGTCAGAAAATAAATGATTGGTGCAATAATTCTGGCGTCCTTGCCCGTTCGCTCCCTCTTACATTAAACTGAAAGCTGTTAAGACTTAAGCGTCAACAAAATTTTTGTGAGAGTCCCCAATATCAAATTTCATTCGTATTCGTTCAGCCGTTGAGGCAGGCAGATACAGAGACAGGGCGAAGACACAAGTCAAGTCCTTAAACCCTCCGTTGCCAAACCTTCAGGGACAGAAAGCAACACGAAGGGGTGGGTAATTTCAACCGACTGTACTTTCAAGTTATATCACCTCCAGAAGAGATTTCAGTACTACGAAGGTCAGCATATAATGACACCACACGTCATTAGAACCTCATGATTGTACACTTGATTAAAATTCTCTCCAAACATCCATAAATACTAATGACCATACATCAAATCCGTGTCAATCCCAACGCACTAAGTGTCTAGAATACACATATCAAGTCACTAAAGCACATCAGTTATCGACCGGATACTGCTTGAGGGTCTATTTCTGACGCCAGTACGACGGTGTCGATAAAACCAGGGTATTAAAGCCACTAACTTTTAAAGACTAATATTAACCTGGATTACATTTAAATACAGTCCATACCGCGCAGTAAACACACTGTTTCTCGGTTATAAAAACCGATCAGTTAATGCTGTGTAGGAAAATAATCGACATTGGTATTGACATACGTATGAAACACAACAAATACACCGTGCAGGAAGACCGTACAATTCCTGCATGTTACGCACAGTGTTACAAAAAGTAACTACGAGGCTTTATAGCGCTGATTTTTGAGACACAAGTGCCAGTACAAGTTCTTCGCCCGGGACTTAGTTGCGTTCTTTCCTTGTCAATATGACAACATAAACACCAATCGAAACACTAAAATAAAACACACTCAAAGAAAGTAATTTTTAAAAAAAATGACTAATACAATCACTTAGACGTATAAATGTAATTTTCTACATAGTAAACACCGACATGTTTCGACCACTCATGTGGTCATCTTCATGGTGGTGAGAATAAGTAAACAAATACATTTACAATATCACCGCACATCTCATTAATTCACGGAACACGTAAAGCATAATACCCAAAGAAATTCAAGTTTTATTATGTGATTTAAAAAATGTTTGGGAGTATTCCACCAACACTGTAAAACTCAACCGTCCATACTGGCACAGTAAGACAAAATTTCATATCTCTGAGTGTTCCCAATTAAGTATGCAGCAAGAAATATGAGTGCGCTGGTATGATGTTGGCACTACGGGCTGGATCGTTGGGGATTGAATCCCATTTGGGGGTGAGATTTTCCGCACCCCTCCGGACCGGCCCTGGGGCCCACCCAGCCTCCTGTAGAACAAGTAGTGGGTACCTTTCCCGGGGATAAAGCGGCCGAAAATTTGCGAATTTCAAGAAATACGTATACCAGTAAATGCACAGAACTGGCAAAATGCAGTAAAGAGGACCGATCAATGACGCAGACAATGAACTGAATACAGTGATGATTCACATTACGTTGTGTGTCATGACACAGCGTGGTCCAGCAGATGGTTGCCAAACTTTCCGGAGAGACATATGGCTCGACCTCCAACACACAGAAGTCAGGATGATAATCCGACAAGCTGTTAACCACCCGCCACACTTATTGGCTCTTTATTTAACGACGATGTCAGTGATCCAGTTATACAGCGTCAACAGTTACGCTGATCAGTCGATATTGACTGAAAGTAACAAGGCCTAATATAAAGTATACTGTCGTCACAGAAGTTACAAACACACAAAGATGCATATAGGTACAGATAGACAGAGAGAGAGATAGATAGATAGATAGACAGGCAGGCAGGCAGGCAGGCGGACGGACAGACAGACAGATAGATAGATACAGATAAAGAGAGAAAGATATACAGATAGACATAGACAGATAGATGGGTCGACAGACAAACAGACAGGCATAAAAACAGAGGAACTGTAACAACATCTTATTGAAGAGGCTCTGGAGGGCCACGAAAAACTGCTGTCCGGGCTGAGATCTGATACCCTGATCCCGCACATAGGTGCCGGAAAGTTACGGCCACATGTCGGTACGGTACAAAACGATCAGCTTGCTTGTTTAAAATCCTCGATAGTCATAAAATGTCGACATGATACTGCGAACCGTAACTATGACGTAACACTTGCCAGCTACGTATAACCAGCTCTCTAACGTTTCGTTCGACATCGAATTTCGATATCGAGATGGATTCCATTCTATGTTACAAAACCTTACTAGATTCTCCACAAAAATCTGTCGATCGACGTACTTAGTACAGTGTCACTACTGCATCTGGCACATACAAAGGCGAATTTGAAGGCATACAGCGGGGACAGCGGTCGAAATCCACTCGTTCTTAACCTCGACACTAAGGGGAGATGAGCAGGCAGATACAAGCCCCGGCTGCTTTACCCCCGCAAATGTCCCTGTCGCACGGCACCCACTGAATAGAATGCCAGATGGGTCCCAGAGATGGTTTGGACGCTTTCGAGACGAGACGTTTCGCCCCCACCGGAACCGAACACCGATTCCTCCGTTGTCCAACCCGCAGCCTAGTCACCAAACCGACTGAGCTATCCCGGCTCTTATCTTAGCAGTCTGCTTATGATTGTTGAGGTAAGTGGTCAGTTCCGCTCTACGAAGATGTCAAGAGGTCTAAATGTTTATCGTGAATTCTGGTATAACAGTGAGGGTTTTAGGTGTAAATATTTTATAAGAAAGTTACACACGGACAGTTACAAACTTTACCCGAGATAGTGCAAGCCAAAACAATGTTCTGGGAAATATTTTGGAGAACAAAACGCGCAACGATATTCGTAGTACTCTAATTACTTCAACACACTTCTTTCCCTCTCAGCATATTCGTATGTTACCAGCTATAAATTATAATTTTTCGTAGTTATTGGTCACTGCATCGCCCCAAAAGACGGGAACACCTTGCTCCAGTGCATTATAATTCAAATTACCGTGCCACCACTGTCACCTAACCTGAAATATGACCATTAATAGCTCGCCAAAGTTCCCCAGTTTCAACAGTCCACACCTATAATTAATATACCACATTACTGGAATAAATACATCTTCCTAGTATACTACATCTATTTATTCCTCCTTTCTTGTCTAGAGATCCAACCATATTTCTTAGCTTCAGAAGTGAGTTTTATAACCTCTGATTTATTGGTTACGCATCTTCTAAAGTACAGGGTGATTCAAAACGATGGACTCAATTTCGTACGGCTATATTTCCTGAACTATATACGGTATGTCAATGATCTACATAACATTTGAAAGAGGAAGTCCTAAATTTTCAAATATCACCACTAGAGCGCTCGCGTAGCGCACAGCCGTGCAGCAGCGTCAGTTGAGAGCAAAATGATCACTATGCAGCACAATATTTTTTGCGTGTATTAGAGGAGAACGTAAGACGAATTCAAGAGAGTTTTGAGCGTAGCCCACGCAGGTCAACCCGTAGAGCGAGCAGAAAACTTGGAATACCGCAATCAACTGTCTGGCGTGTGTTGAGGCGCCGTTTACTGTTCAATTGAGTCCATCTTTTTGAATCACCCTGTACAATGTTATTAATTTATAATTAATGAAATACGAATCATAACTATGAGGCATCCACTGTTCGGTTTCTAACGTGGGTAGGCTTCAAATTTAATTCAAATTACGACAATATACAATAAATGCTCTACTAGTACTCCCGATGCGTCACGAACGTGTCAAAAACAGCTTGCGTGTAAAATCTAAACCTCAGGTATCTGACGACGTCTAGAATAAGTGGGTGGCTTCAGTAGTCTGGTTCAGCCGTTCACAAAATGTAAGGTATATATTTACTATACGCCGCTTAAATCCTTCTGCAGTGATAGCCAATCCCAAAATCATTAACAGACGAGGAACGGCGAACACTGAAAAGTATTCAGACATTTGCAAGGCCAAGTACACTTCACGTATATGTCGTGGTAAGAAAATGTGGATTAAGTTAAAAAATCCGTTTAACCAAAAGAAGTAAATCGCGAAATTCTACTTTTTACAACAATCGAGTCCATCGGTTACGTCATACGTCACTACAGAATAATACTTTGGATTCAGTAACACAATAAAAGACCGAGTTACGTAAATATAATATAAAATAACTCTACTCTTATCTTGAAAAGTAACCCTCTTTACCGGCACATCACAAATTTCTCATTCCCAATACAAATCTCACAGACTCAAGAACCTAACAGAAAATCACTGCGAGAATCTAAGGTCTGTTATCCACTTCAAACGGAACACTTTCAATTAACATACAACTTTGATATAAATAATACAACACACACGCGATTAAATAAAAAGTTTCAACGAACATAAACTGCAGCGTTAAAATTGCTGAGACACTCGATCCAAATAAAGTGATCGCCTGGGTACATGTTAACATTGCGAATTTACGTGTTCATCATCGACAACCCGCTCCGCGGCAGAGGTACCACTGATACGCCACTGTTCAAGTTCACTCATGGGGGATTGAGGCGGGCGTCGGTCGATGGCTCGGCTCGCATCGCATCCCTTCGCAACGCATACAGCGGAAGAACAGGAGGGAAGGCGGGCAAGGCGCGTGGTGCGGCAGCAACAGGCTGGCAAGCACACGGGGTACGGGAGAGTGAACAAGAGGCGACCAACACACTAACTTCAATGCGCAGGGCCCTTCCTCACCACCTCAACTTCCTCAGCTATTCCCGCGCATTTTATGGAAACCGAAGGCTCATGCCCACCTTCACAACAGACCACCATCTGTCCCTGTCGTAAGTCAGATGAATCCGGTCCACGCCCCCCGTCCTAGTTCTTGAAGATCCATTTTAATATTATCCTTCCATCTATGCCTATGTCTTCCAAGTGGTCTCTTTCCTTTGGGTCTCCTCACCAAAATCACGTATGCATCTCTCCTCTCCCCCATACATGCCACATACCACGCCCATCTCATTCTTCTTGATTTGATCATCGGCATAATATTTGATGAGGAGTAGAAATCATAAAGCTCCTCGCTGTGTAGTCTACTCAACTTCCATGCTACCTCCACGTTAACGCATGGAAAGGTTAATATTTTTATAACGATGAATGAAAACTTAAAATCCTGTATCACAGATTAGTTCATAAATCAATAGTATTTGTATGACTAGTAACTTTGAGACTAAGTTACCTGCTTAAGATTTTCTTTGGTATTTTTGGCCGACAGAAGATAAAGTCCAAACAGGCCTGAACTAGAGTTATTAGCACTAAAAAATAAAGCAGAAAAGAAGAAGAAAACTTGAATAAGAGGTATTACTAATAAAAAAAGAAGAAACATCCTCAGCCCATGTTCATCCTCCAGTGTAAGAAGCACACACAAGTTCATATGTTTATTCAACAACCCTGTCAGTCTATAAACAGTCCATTCATGTGGCGACTGTAAATCAGGAATCAGAAAGGTGGTGTAATTTAACGTACACACCCAGTATTTGCCTGAAGGAACTGAAAAAGGCCTTAAAAGGCCTCAGACTTGTCGATGTATCGATGAAGATTCTGCCTATTGTAGGCTTATTTATTTATGGAGCTGAGGTTCATTCTTTACATGTATCCGTGCTAGACTATGCCTGAAAGCCCGAGGACGATTCCAGGCAGGGGCAAGTGACTTTTCTTCAGTGTCCACACCGAAACTGCGGCTCTGCCACAACCTCCCAGTAAACGTCCACCTACGCTTTTTTCTCTGGGTAATATAGTGGGGACGTGAAGTTCACCCCTCCCCCCCTCCATTTGTTCTTTGCTATCCAACACACTCCGATATACCGAAGAGCACTGCTGTTGGAAAGTTCCCAGGTTCGCCCATTCGTCCTTCTGGTAACAGCAACGTCTACATAAAGATTTTAGGCTCTTGTGACCGTGCATCATGAACGTAGGGTGAAGAGAGAGAAACCAACAAGAAGCACAGTCTTGTTCTCCTGATGATAGGCATAATGATGCCCGAAACATGTTGAGACAGAAATTTGATAATAAAAAACATCTGATTAGTTGCATCTTGTTGGTTTCTCTCTCTTCAACCTAGTCTACATGAAGATTAGTATGGAGCATCGGTGGAATGACATAGACGGGAGAAAATAGACGTTAGGCCTACTCAGAGAAAAATCTGTCCCACTGTCACTTTGTCTACCACAGCTCTCACACGGACCGACATGGTATCAAACATGGACCTCCGAGGTTAAGAGGCCGGTGACTGACCATCCGAGCCATGGCACGGCCTTAAAGATGAACATTAACCTAAACTGCATTTAAAGGTTTAGTTCGTACCGAACAGTAATCTTATCGGTCATAAAATTCAACCAGTTCGTACTGTGCAGGGAAATGATGGCTGCTAATTCAGAGATCCGTAACAAGACAGGCAATGTATGTGTGACGTAAAAGTGAGGCGCTTTCGCGTAACCAACGTTGCAGTGGAAAAGCAGCATTACATATTCTGAGCGTATGTTTGTAGCTTTAGGTATGCAGCATACAACGCACATGTGCCATATTGCCATCTGTAGCCTCTCCGGCTCTACAATATTTTTCCACATTATCTCATAAACGGCTCGATTTTCGACAAAAAAAAATTTATTGAAAACAGAATGTGTGTTTTCATTTTCTCAACTTTTGTCCGCAACATTTCTCATTCCAAGAACTGAGCGAGATATGATCAAAAATGTATATGGGTCTTCATGTAATGTACCCGTTAGTCTTGTCATACAGGGTTATTCGAAATGATTGTCGGGGTTTTAACAACTTGTCAGTTTGGAACGAACTCCATTATCGTGTTGATGTTTGTAGAATCACAGAGGGTGCACTTATAGAGCACCTGAAAGGTATGTAACAAACGCTTGGAGTGTTGTTCTATTAAATACAAAAAAATAATAAATCTCAAGTGTATTGTGTATGAAAAGTTGTTAAACCCCCGACAATCATTTCGAATAACCCTGTATTTTAATGAAACTTGAATTTTCTCGACAGATTTTTGAAAAATATACTCAAATATAAAATTTGATAAAAATCCGTCCAGTGGGAGCCGAGTTGTTCCATCCGGAAGTACGGGCGGACAGGCAGACACGATGAGGCTAGTAGCTGCTTTTCGCAATTTTGCGAAGGCACCTAGAAACACAGTAATACACGCTGGCCACAATGTAATAGTTTCGGGTGTTTAAGGTGGTGGTGCAGGAAGTAACCACCAGGCCTGATAGGGTTAATTAACCACGGGGACAACTGCAACACTATATTTTACGACGTTGCCAGTATCACACTATATAGCCTGGAAGAAAAGTGACTGACGAACTGGGAATAATGTGAATACGTCCGTAGCCGAGTTTAAGATACCTTCCGCTAATCTTCTCGGAGGCAATACGAGAAACCTCGGTGTCAAGCTACACTGGCCCCTTGACCAAGAGCAAAAACGGGGCGTTTCGCGTACACGGAAAAGAAGCGTTACGGCTGGAGCCAAGTTACTCGGTTGACACAGGCGTACATGACAGAATAATATTAAAATGAAACCGAAATAGGATGGGATGGTATGAAGTAGATTCATCTGGCATAAGACACGAATTAATAGCGTTGCGAACATGGTAATGAACTAAAAATAAAGGAATAAGCTGTCGTTCACAACACTTTTTGTACAGTTATGTAATATATTACATTCTACAGGGTGTTTTTGTTCCTACTTGATCGATAAGCGCCGGGCCAATGCTCCGCCAGCGTTGCGTCGTACGTCGCGTGTGGGGAAGTTTAACAGTTAGTGACGGTAGCTAGATAAACGATCGCAGTGATAACAACCTTTAGAAAGTCTAATAAAAACTCACCAGAGGGTTGGGCTGTCGTTTTTCGGTCAAGGTGGGGGGGGGGGACCCTATACATGTCTCGGCCTTTTAAGGCCATCATCAGTTATATAAAATCACAAAGCATAAATCCTACTTCCACTGAAAGGAATAAGATCTTATTGTAGCACAGAAAAGAACTGTTGCAATTTCTTCTTCCTCGAAGTAATTAGCGATTTCATGAACTAATGATGGTCATAAGAGGCCGAAACATGCTGTATACAATAAAATCGACGGTATATCCCTTTATTCCTAGTTCATATGCTTCACAAATGGTTGTAGGAAGCAAAGTTTATGGTTCCATAAAATGCGGTATATTTCTTAAATATCTATCTGAGCAGTTTTGAGCTTCTCAGAAGATAGTTCGTTTCCTGCCTGTGTCTAAACACGGTGTCATGAAACCCAGTAACTGGGTTTGAATGTTAAAGCTTGCGACTTGCATATGCGTGCTGCCTCATTCAAAGCTCGGCTGGTACAGAATGTCGTGGCGACTTTTCTCAATTTCACTCATTGTCACCCGGTAGATGCAGGGTCAGTGCCTTAAATTACACCGCGAACACTACCTTGCGCGTCTTCCCTACGCCATGATTTATCAGTTAATCGACGCTATGTAAGTTCAAATGCACTGTAAATTACAAAGTTAGAGTTAGGCCATGTAGTCACATAGGGTGAGTAGAGGAATAGCCCCACTCACTCTTAACACTCGCACTAGATGGAAGTGAGCGGTCAACGTCACGCCCCAGCCGCTTTACCCCAGAGAAATAACCCCGGTGTCTACTGAAGAGGAAATTGTGTGAGCCCCAGAGCCAGTCTGGACCTTCTGGAAAAGAGAAAAATCTCTTGCCTCTGCCGGAGTTCGAAACCCGGACCGCCCATCCTGTAATGAAGTCACTATACTGAGTACGTTATCCCGCTCCCGACAATCACTGTTTTTAAATAAACTAGAAATAAAAACAATCATGTCATTAAGGCGCTACGGTTAAGGAAGGTGTGGACGCGGTGACGAAGGTAAATGTATAAGTGTCGGGAATCGAAGCCTGGCCACTTACTGAGCTTTCCCGCCTCATAGTACGTCGAACAGTTTCCTAAAGCTTGCGAGTTTCTAAACTTTCGCAGCTGTGCGATTGAAGACTGCGTTCTTCTGGAATATTATGACCCTGCAGATGAGGCCATCATGCTACCTTAAAAAGTCGGGCACCAACCAAAGAGTGATTCAACGCTACACCCCAGAAGAAAAGAGAACCATCAACAGGGTTCATTCGGAACAGCACTACGACGTTTTACGGACCTACTGGTTATATTATTATCATGTGTTAGCTTCAAACGTTCCCGCAATAACTCTATTGCTGAGACATACAAAACAGTACAATCATTTAGACTACATTTCCTTCAAAACAGTCCCCTTGTGCAAATATACATTTCTGCCAGCGACTGTACAGATGTTGCGAACAACCCTGGAAGTCATTTTGTAAAAGCCTTTTCAGCTCTTTCGTCGCATTCTTAATTACGTCAGTAGCATCACAAACACTCCGTCCCTTCAATGCTGATTTCAGTCGAGGAAACAGGTAAAAATCGGCTGGAGACAGGTCAGGAGAGTATGGGGGATGCTCCAGTGTTGCCACATTGCTCTTTGCTAAGACCTCCTTGACCAAAACCGACCGGTGTGTTGGAGCATTATCGGGAAGTAGAAACCAACTGTTGGCTCTCCATTTCTCGGGGCGTTTCCTTCTGACCGCAACCCCAAGGTGACGATGGATGTCACTGTACATTTCATTATTCACAGTAGCAATTCCGGGAACTTTTTGAAGCTACTATGTATTACTGTTTTTTTTTTTTATTATTTTAAGCCGTATTTTCTTCGTGAGGCCGAAATGTATTCCTTCCTTGTTTGACAGTGTTGGTCTCAGGGCAACATCTCGTCACATCAGTAACTCCAGTCAGTCCTATCACTCACAAATTTCCCATCCGCTAAATGTGCAACAGCCACAACCTTTGTACGCAATGATGCAGATATTTCCAGTAAACAAATAAGGACTCTGAAACATAGGTTAGGTTCGTCATTTGTTCACTGATGGTTCATGTGAATTATGGTTTTAATTTTGATAGGTAACTTGTAATTAATTTGATCATATTTTGAACCGTTTATATTAATGTATTATGTATCTGTTTGCACAATATTGTTTAAACGTTTAATTTATGCAATGAATCAGTTTTAAATCTAACTTTGCTTTTGTCCATTATGTTGTATGTTCATGTAACTGGTGTTGCAGTTTTGTAACTGGCCACTGCCCTGTTAAACTACTAACTTACATTAATATGAGATGTGAATAATAATAATAATAATAATTATTATTATTATTATTATTATTAGCAGCAGTAGTAGTAACAGCAGCAGCAGCAGCAGCAGTGGTAGTCCATGATATCCCAAGGAGAATTTATCACTTTCAATTGCCATCAAATGCACAAATTTCATATTTTAATCTGAAACCCACCTGCAAAGGACTGAACCGTTTGAAATATTGCAGGTTTTCACAGAACAGTTTACAAAGCAATGCTGTGGGTTTACATTTTAAGCATGGAAGCTCCAGTTGGACCTCAGCAGACTAGAGGGACACAGATAAATAGGTTACCACATACTCTTAACAATCCATGTGCATCACACTGGAGGGGTTTGGAATGAGGACTGTGGGGATATATGAGACACATGTGACAGGACGATGGGAACTCTTGTGATTTCTTTGTAACGTTTCAGATTAATTTGTCACAAGATGAATGGAACATATATTAATTGGGTGGGAAGTTAAAAGTAAACAGGAGAGTGGCTTTGTAGATACCCCATCCTTACACCTTTACAAATCCATTAAATAAACTGTCATACAATGAACAGATTCTGTGTATATGATGGGCTGTTGTTTTTTTCGTTATTATAATTATTATTTAATATATTATTTTCGAATTCAGGACACATCAACATAGGCATGACAAATGTTGATCCCAATTCGATAGTTAAACCTGAAGAAAAATGCATGGGAAAGGGTATGATAACATTAAAATAGATCTTCATGAAAGACTGTGATGATGTGGGCAGTTGGGCAGTATTCATTGGTTGTACGTGAACAAGACACTGAAAATTTGCAGTCCATTAAAGACGTGGAATTCAATTACCAGTTTAACTACTGTCAGAATCTCAAAATGGATTAATGCTAAATGGAGTTTGTTGGTTATTTATGTACAATGAATTCCTATGCACGCTCTCAAACTTAGTTAACAGAATTCAGTAAACGTAGCAATGGAACATACAGGCACTGGAAGTAAACATGTCTGTTGTACTCTTCAAATAACATGAATTGCAGTTTACCAGGAATGCAATTAATTGTTCCTTTGCTATGTGTGTTACAAATACCAAACAAGAATACTATGTGTTCATACACAGATGGGCAGATGATTAAACTCTCTGCATGCCAAATGAATATGAAATGAAAGTTGGTATAACACAACAATCAGTGTGTAATGTAAATTAAAAATGTAAGAAGACTTGGATAACAGCCAGAGCAGTATGTACACACACTTGTGCTGTGTTTGTTGGTCATATTAAACATATTATCCATCAGATACACATGAAGTGGCATGACTTCAATACATGTGAAACAGCAATGTAACAGATACACCAGTACACACCAGTCCACACCAGTGACACAACAGTCCACACATGACACACCAGTCCACACCAGTGACACACTGGTCTACACCAATGACATGAGTCTACACCAAAGATCAACCAATATCAACACACCAGGCTATACCAGTGCATACCAGTCTACAGAAGGACATTAGTCTACAACCAATGATACACTAGTCTACACTGACACACCAGTCCACACCAGTGACATCAGTCTACACCATAACACACCAGTCTACACCAATTACACACCAGTCTATACAAGTGACACAACAACTCACACCAGTGAAACAAAGAGATCCTAATTAAGAACCACACAATAAGGACATATGAGGAAACAGACTTATTAACCTTGGCAATTAGTGGATGTGAGTAGAAGTCTGCATACCTCAGCCACTTCACCCTGAAGGAAGACATTCTGTTACCAATAGCACAGGAAACCACAAAGCTCAGTGGTGGTCAGCACACTTTGAAGGGGGGGGGGGGGAACGTTCTCTGTTAGAAACTACACCGATTGCTTCATCATCCACACAGAAGCTTAGTCACTATACTGAGTTACACTGCATTATGTGGGGTTTTTGTTTTGCAGTATTAAATCATTACATTTTATCATCAGAGAATCACATGGCTAGTCATATGTGACTCACAACTGCAACTATCATTTTGTGGAATAAAAAGACTGAAATTTGGGTTAAGATTTTATAAATATAATTATTCAAACATTTCTTTAAAAATACAGTTCAAGGACCTTGTTATCAATACTCTCAACTTACAAAACTAAAGTGACTGTGACACCACGGTCATCAAGCACTGTGTACTTTTTTTTAATTTACCCTGGTGGGGGGGGGGGGAGAACACCTTTAAAGTCCACTTCAACTCATTCTCTACAAAAACAAAATCCTTCTAAAAGTTACTATATCAAATGTGCAAATATAAAACAAACAGTCTACTTCTGGTAAAAATAACAAACACTACATCTTTAGAACCCAAAGTTTCAAAACCATTAATACCAGGCTCCAACACCCACCTCTCATCCTCCAAATCTATCTCCCTCAGATGTACCTGAATATTATTCTCCCATCTCCTTTCCCAGTCTTTCAAGTGGTTGGCTCCTCCAAGAGGTTTCCCTACAAAAATTCTGCATACTACACTCAAGCCACATGCCTAGCCAATCATAGCCTTACAGTTTTCACTACCCTCTCAAACTTGGTGACCTGTATAAATCACACAGTCACTTGTCAAGTAATATCCTGTACTGCTCATTTACTGCGTCTTTCTCAGGTCCAGATGTTATCATGCACACTTTGTTCCCATGGCTTCTGACATTCTTCTCACAAAGCAAAAAAATGTTTCACACCCACATACAAATCTTGCAAAATTACTGTCGTACATATCCATAGTAACCTTCAGAGTACAGGCCACTTCGATGGGATCATAATAGTTTATAAACTATCGGAAATATGTAACCAAAGACCACAGTACAAATGTCATTTACAATGCTTATTTACTTGTGGGGTGTAAAATTCCCCATACTTATGTTGTGGATGGTTCACAGTGGTCATGCATTTAAATTACTTGGCATGCTGTTTTTCCAGTCGTAATAATTAGGATATATAAGGGGCGTCCCAATAAGAACGCAAGATTTAATTTTGTAATAAATGTTGTAATAAATTTTTCACAATAATAATGTGTTGTTCCTTTGTGTAGTGTTCCATGACTACTAATCGCAAAAATGACAAATAACAGATGTTAAAGTTTCAGTGCCACCAACCTAACAGAATGACAATGGTGTGCACTTTAAATCTTGTGCTCTTGTTGGGACACCCTACAGCATCCTCATTCATTTTTAGTTTTTTTAGTACTATTATCTCAACTAAAGAGTACCAACCACAACACTGACTTGCAGGACATGCAGTTCCCCATATTTAACCCTCTCAGGGGTTTGCAGTACCCCATGCTTACTTGTGGGTCATGCAGTAACTCACACTTGAGTTATGGGTTAGCAACCAGGCTTAAAAAATCCTAGGCACCAGGTCACCATGGTGCCTAGAAAATCTGTCATGGTTCCTAGAATTTAGGAAATATGTAATGCAAATTAAATGTCTCTTTTTTAAAACCAGATAAACACACACTTCATGCCTCAACACCAAACTATTAACCACTAGTGAATGGTCTACCTAACAAAATGATTTCAGCACTGGGATGCACATATTTTCCAAAAATCCAGAAGCCATCTCAAAATTCTAGGTGCCAGAAGGATAACATGACACATTTTGCATTAAGGAGCCACAAACATTTGGCATCACCACACAATTTAGACATCAACGCATGGTTGTGTGCAGGATTTGTGCACCACTGGTCTAGAAAAATATAAAAACGCATGGAAAGAACTCTATGTATCTTTGCCACAACAAGCAAGGAGGATGGTGAGAAAGATGGAAGGAGCAGGACCTGCAGGGATAGGTGGTCCATGTTACCTTCAGGTTAACTTTGTATTTTAATGCCAAATAAAAGAGTTTTAATGTGAGACTTATTATTACCACATATTTCTAACTAATGCAGCTTTTAGGCATGTACACAAAATTGCAAAAAGCGACTACCAGCTTCAACATGTCTCTCCGTCTGTCTACATGGAACAACTCAGCTGCCATTCGACGGATTTTCATGAAATTTGATATCTGAGTATTTTTTGAACATCTGTCATGAAAATTCAAATTTAATTAAAATCAGACAAGAATACTAGGTACTTCACAGGAACACCAACACACATTTTTTATCATATCTCACTCAATGCTTAGAATGAGAAATGTTTCAGACAAAAGTTGTAGAGAAAATCAAAACATACACTTTATATTCAATATCTTTTTTTGAAAATTGTGCTGTTTATGAGATAATGTGGAAAAATAATGTAGAGTTGGGCAGGAGACTGATGACAATATGGTGCATGTGCATTGCATGCTGGATACACACCCAGAATATGTAATATTTATTGCTTTTCCACTGCAACAATGGTTGCATGAACATGCCTCAATGTCATGTTATATGTAAATTGCCTTCTTTCTTTTCACTTTATATGCTTAATGGAATTATTTTGGAAAAATATCAATGGCTTGTACAAATATCCTGTGACATAACAGACACATACATACACAGAATATAAGCAAGAGCAACAGTGTAAGGTTTAGCTTTAGTAGTCATTATATATGAAATGACAAGAAAAAGGTCTGGCCCATATTTCTCAACTGGCACCCACATTCAAAAAATTTTGTCATGCTCTGATTCATCAATGGGGCTTGCAGCGTTTATGCTTGATTAGTGTGGTTCAGAAACACCCCAGCTTTATTCATGGGGCTTACACTGGACACACACTTAACTTGTAGAGCAAGCCTTGGAGTTTGTGTGGTGTATGAAATAGCCTGCCATTCAATTCTGGAACACAGACTTTAATTTGTGCTGCAAGCAGTGCTCCATGCATCAATTAGTGTAATATGGAACGTTAGATTTACATTAGGTTGGGATGAGTTACGTTTGGCCAGGCTAACTTTATTAGATGGTAAAATACAAAGACCTGTTGTTATGCTAAACTGTCATGGGTTGGAATGAGATGGATTTTGCCAGATGAAGTTAGAATATACTAGATTATGTTTGGTCAAGCCAAGCCAGGCTACCCCATATCTGATCCTTCATTTCACGACATGTAATACCCACAATTTAATTTCTATCTTCATAGCATTTCAATGTTCATACTCTGTGGGACACACATCCATACCTGGCTCCTATTGTGTGTCCTACATTGTAACCCTCACATGTACATACATCAAGCAGTACCTCATATTTCATTTGTGGTTAGAACAAGCTAGTTTAACTTGTGCCTGCAGTACCCCACACTTATCCTGCGGTATGCACTACCCTCACTTTACTCTGAAATAAAAACAATAGGTTCAGACTGGTTATGTCAGAATAAATTTCCTTAGATTATGTCAGGCCAGCTTGGGCTAAGATGGGTTACGTTAAGCTAATGCACATTAAGTTCCCCACACTCATTTGTGTTTTATGTAGAATCCCACACTTATTGTGTCTGCACTACACCACTGATTTGTTGTATACCCAGTACTCTAAAATGTGCTGTTCTCCTAGTCACCCCTGGTGTGCAACCTGTGGGGTACATAGTACATCAGTCTCCTGGGTAACTTATGCAGTGCTCCATTCTTATTTGTGGGGTACACAGTACCCAGTAATTGATTAGTGGATTTCTGAGGGATTCCATGTTTATCCCTCTCAGTGCCAAGCTGTTTGGGTAGGTTATGCTAAAAAATGATAACCTGTTCAAACGGAGAAATATTGAGCTATGCAGTGAGTAAAGCAGTTAAGCTATTCAATGATGGGATTGTCGCTGAAATATCCAGGAAGAGAAGGAAGCTTAACACACTTCAATTTGTGACCAAAAGATCACCCAGTGGCATATCACACAAGAATATAGTCACGGCTGAAAGAACTGCCACCCTGCACTAATGCTGAGGCCACACAGAGCGCTACGCTATGTATGCTTTGTACGCTATGTTTGCTACGTTCGCTACACCAAGTGGCCACACTGGCTGCGATTCGTACGAGACAGCCGAGAAAAGTAACAGATTTTTTTTTTCTATCGTCACTTGTACAAGATGTTGGCTGGTAGGTTGCCCTGGGAAAGTGACGATGAGGTTCTGTTATTATATGCAGTGGGTAATAAATGTGAAAGAAAGTGGGCACACGAAGTTAACATGAAAAGAAGAGAGTTTGGCGAATTTCATCACCTGATGAAACAGTTACGTCAAGATGAAGTTAAATTCAAAGAATATTTTCGAATGAGTAATAATCATTTTGAACAACTTTTGTCACTTATCAAGGATGACATTGAAAAGAAGGAAGTGAACTACAGGGAAAGCATTTCAGCAGAGGAACAACTAGCTCTTTGTTTAAGGTAAGAAAACACATCTTTTATTTGTGAATTTTATTAATTGACACATTGTCCAAAAAGACACATATGGGTTACTATAATTGATGAAAGTAAGTTGCGCTGTTGGTCAGTCCTGCATTTCCGTACGTTGTGTTTGAAGTATTTTCTTGTGCCTGATTTTGACCAGTTGATGGGTAGAATGGAGTAACAGGTGAAGGTGTTGATGTTTGTCTAGCAGGTGAAGGTGTTGTTCTTGAACTACAACCTGTTATTTCACAGTTGATGGAGGGTGTAGGACTTCTAAACTGCTCATGGTCCAGGCACTCA
>Ga0123354_10005592_pt1 | contig 18329 bp, 19 predicted proteins | sample TergutLab28metaG_2_FD_97872 | JGI IMG/M metagenome (GOLD analysis project Ga0123354, IMG submission 97872) | Labiotermes labralis P4 segment gut microbial communities from Petit-Saut dam, French Guiana - Lab288 P4 | ecosystem: Host-associated > Arthropoda: Insects > Digestive system > Gut ...
CGGCCCGTTCGCGACGACGACGGCCTGCACCGCGGAGGCATACCCGTCCCAGCCTCCCGTTGACTGGAAATTCTTCACGTCTGCGGTCGCGCCGAGCAGCGCTGCCAGGTGCCCCCCGGCCGAAAAGCCGAACACGCCAATCCGGCTTGGGTCAAGGTTGTATTTCGCCGCGTTTGCGCGCAGGAACCGCACCGCCGTGTGGCAGTCCTCGATCTGCGCGGGGAAAGGGGCGGAGGCCGAGAGCCTGTATCCTATGTCCGCCAGCGCCCAGCCGCGTTTGATGTAATCGCCGCAAAACCGGTGGCCCTTATGGTCGCCGCCGACCCAGCCGCCCCCGTGGATGTTGAGAATGACCGGGGCGGGTTTGTCCGATTCGGGCAGGACAAGATCGAGCAGGACTTTGTCGCCGTCGATTTCGGCGATAACGATGTCTTCGTAGGTTTTCATATTCATGCCGCAGCGCTCCTTTAGCATAGCCTGTCTGGAAAGGAATTGCTTGCTTCATAATACTGGCTAACGAGTATAATACACCATTTTCGCCCGGTGTCAACATTTGCGGGAGAAAACAATATAAACAAATAACCAGCCTTTCGGAGGATGATGTGATGGCAGGCGCGTTCGTCTGGGCCGTCAACGACGGCGAAAAGATTTACAAAAACGACTTTAACAACTCAAACAGGGCGGGCAACAGCGCCTGGGACGGCGGCAAGATAACGCTCTTTTCGGGCAGGAACGAGACCGTGGCCTTTCAGGCCGTCGTGGAAAACGGCGGGCGTATGTTAAAGGGGCTGTCCGTATCGTTAAAAAACCTGGAGCCCATGCAAACGGAAATATTCAAGGAACACTATCTGTATATACCCCATGACAAAATAACGCCGCTTGCCTGGTTTTTTGCCGAGGGCGGGCGGCCCCGCAAGTACGGCTGGACGCCCGACGCGCTGATCCCCATTGAGGCGTGCGGCGGCGTCGATATCTGTCCCGGCGAAACGCAGGCGTTTTGGTTCGATATATACGTGCCCCCGGACGTAAACGCCGGCCTGTACAAGGGCGCGGTCGAGATCACCTCGCCTGACGGCGTCCTGGCGGCCCTTCCCCTGGAACTGCTGGTCATGGACATAACGCTGACCGACGATCTTCGGCGGAAAAATATGGTCTTTATGAGCGGGCTAGAAGACTATTATCCCGAGCGGACGGACGCGGTAACCGACGATTTCCATAAAATGGCGCGGGCGCACGGTTTCGACATCGTGGGCGTCGCCGCCCATTCCAAGCCCTTTTGCGAAGAGACGCTGGAATCGTATTACGCCAAGTTCATGCGCGACGGGGACAACCTGTTTACGCCGAAATACGGCTATGACCGCTGGGGGCGCGGGCGGGGGGCGCGCGTGTTCCCGATCGGCATGTACGGGGCCGATGTCATGGGCGATAGCGACGATCAGCTTCTGGCGGAGGCCGCGAAGTGGTCGCGGTGGTTTGCCGGAAAAAACTGGCCCGGCACGCGTTTTTGGTATATCTGCGACGAACCAAAAGCAGACCAATACGATTTCGTGAAAAGCCGTTCCGGCGTGCTGAAGCGGAACAATGTGGATTTGCCCGTATTCACCACCGCGGCGTTCAAGCCGGAGCTGGAGGGGTATATTGACCACTGGAGCGACGGATACGGCGTAAACCTGGCCGACAGGGAAAAGCACCCCGGGAACGAGTTCAGCTTCTATAACGGATACTCGCCCTGCACGCCCATGGTGGTGCTGGACGGGAGCGCCGTGGAGTTCCGCGTGAATCAATGGCTCAAGGAGCGCTACAACGTTGATCTGTACTTTTATTGGGAAAGCGCCCACTGGCGCCACAACCGGCGGCCTCCCAGGGGCGGCGGGGCGCAGAACGTCTGGCAGGATCCGATAACCTTCATCGCCTACGGCACGGAGGAGGAAGGCGAATATATCAGCGGGGAATACCGTTTATCCTTCGGCAACGGGGACGGCACCTTTTTTTATCCGGGCAGGGAGCCGTTCTTTCCTGAAAACAGCCTCGGCTTTGACGGGCCGATAACCTCTATCCGCATGAAAAACCTGAGAAGAGGCGCGCAGGACGCCGCGTATATCCAGATGGCCAACGACGCCGGCTTGCGCGGGCCCGTGGCGGAACTTATCAGGAAAGCAACGCCCGCGGGCATGAGCGAGGCCAACAGGAATCAGCCGCCCGCCTGGTCGAGTTCCGGCAGCGATTGGGACAGTTACAGGCTTGAGCTGATGAGGCTGCTGCTATAAAGCAGATTTACAAAACGTTGACTAGCGCGGAGCGGGAGACGACCTGGCACCGGAAAGAAATCCGGCGGCGCGACTTTTGCGCCGGTTCCGCGAAGCGGAACTGCTGAGACGCTTCTGGGGCGTTTCCCGCGAACACGATAGTTTACGTTTTGTTAATCTGCTTAGAACAGAATAAAACGAAAAGGAGAATGAAAATGATTGGAATAACTGGGGAATCGATACCCAATATGCCTTGGGAGGAAAGACCGGCCGGCCACGGGGAAGTTCTTTGGCGGTACAGCGGGAACCCGATCATCGGGAAAAATCCGACAAAAAAATCGGCGAGGATCTTCAACAGCGCGGTCATCCCGTTCGACGGCGAGTTTGCGGGAGTTTTCCGCTCGGACTACAAAAACATAACGTCTCACCTGCACTTTGGCAGGAGCAAAGACGGCTTGGAGTGGGAGATCGACGACGAGGAAATCAAATGGATCGGCGAGTCAGGCGAGGATTTTCAGCCCGCTTACGCCTACGACCCGCGCCTTGTAAAAATCGGCGGCACTTATTACGTCATGTGGTGCTCAAGCCTTAACAATCAGCCCACGATCGGATTGGGCAAGACCGAGGACTTCAAGACCTTCGTCAGGCTGGAAAACGCGTTTTTGCCGTATAACCGCAACGGCGTATTGTTCCCGAGAAAAATCGGCGGCAATTATGTGCTGCTGAGCCGCCCGAGCGACGGGGGGCACACGGCGTTCGGCGATATTTATCTGTCCGAAAGCCCGGATTTGAAATATTGGGGAAAGCACCGGCTGGTGATGTCCGTCAACAAGCAAGCCGGGTGGCAGTCCCTGAAAATAGGCGCAGGCCCGATCCCTATCGAGACGAGCGAGGGTTGGCTGCTCATATATCACGGCGTTATACTTACCTGCAACGGTTACATGTACAGCTTCGGCAGCGCCCTGCTGGATCTGGAGAACCCGTCCAGGGTATTATACCGGACGGCTCCGTATCTGATGACCCCGGAAGAGACGTATGAAACCGTCGGCTTCGTGCAGAACGTCTGTTTCCCCTGCGCCGCCCTGTGCGACGCTTCCACCGGGCGGCTCGCCGTTTATTACGGGGCGGCCGACACCTATACGGCGGTCGCTTTCGGGTCGGTCGAGGATATCGTGAATTTTACAAAAGAAAACAGCCAGCTTGTTAAGGGAGACGGGGATATAGGCAGGGATTGATGAAGAGCGTGAGTATCCCGGCAATGTAGGCTAAAGAAAAATCCTGAATCAGTTTTTCAGGATTTTTCTTTAGCTTAGTTTTATTGGCAACGATTCGGTTCAACAATGATCCATAGTTAAAAAACTATGCGCCGGGGATTTTTCGACCACGAAAAACCGAGTTCTGACGGCAGGGCATGGTTTTGGTAACAGACGCGGAGCGCGCCGTCCAGCTCCGGGCAGAACACGCCGGTTTCGCCGCGAACCTTCATGGATTCCGGGAAAGGCGCGGCATCCGCCTTGGACAGGGCGTCGCAGAGGGCGACATGGGGATAGACCGTTTCCAGGCCGCAGGGGATTACCCCGCCATTCTGCGCGTAATCCAGCATGACCGCCAGTTTTCGCGCGGATTCCTCCGGCGCGGACAAATCCCCGTACACTTTTTCGCTCCCGTCCGAAAACCGCGCCCGCACGACATCGTCTTTTACGCCGTCGTTCATGGTGACCACCGCGTTTTCAAACTCGTAAGCAAAGGACGGAGATTCCGCGTCGGCGCCCGCGTGGCTTGCCGCGTAAAAAAACTCCGCGCCTGACGGGAATTTGCCGCTGATGAAGCAAGTATCAAACGTTTCGATATCCTTGGCGCGGTAGAGTTCGGCCGTGACTTCCGCCGGCGTCAGAGACGCTTCGGGAGCGGGGCCCAGCACAAAGAAAATGTTGTGCAGATAGTGCGCGGCCGCGTTGGACGCGATGGAATCGTTGACAAAATGGCCGTCACTGTCCCACAGGCGGCCTTTCCAGGAAGATCCGGCGTAATAACTGTCCCCGCGCGGATAATGCACGACCGCTCTCAGGCAGACAGGCTTCCCCAGCGCGCCCGCCAGCACGTCCTGTTTCACGCCTAGCATCGTCCTGGAAAACGACATTTGAAAGCCGACCCCGATCCGTTTCCCGCTGGCGCGCTCCGCTTGCCTGAGGCCTTCCCAGTCGGAGATGCGGGAAACCAGCGGCTTTTCGCACAGCACGTCCGAACCGTGCGCCAGCGCGATCTCGCATTGCGGCCGGTGCAGGGGGATCGGCGTGGAAATCACCGCGAGGCGCGCGTCCTTTTCCCGGTAAAAATCGGATAATTCCTTATATATCGGCACGTGTCTTTCCAGGAGCAGCGAATAGCACGGGCTTTTTTCCGCGTAAGGATCGACCGCGCCCTCCAGCGCGATCCTGTCCCAATCCAGAACGCCGTCCGCGAAGTAGGACAAATAAGACGCGCCGTATCCTCCGACGCCGACCAATACCGTCTTGACTTTTCGTGACTCCATCGGGCTCACCCTCATTATTTTCAGTATTTTCCTTTTCCTTCTTCAAAATGCGTCGGTTTGTTCAGGCTTCGCCCGCCGCTTTGTATCCACTCCGTCTGCCACTCGATCAGGCGATTTAACGGAACGGACGGATACCCGCACAGGGCCGCATACTTTCCGCAGTTGGAAAAATAGGCGGTTTCGCCTTCCGCGCCGGAAAACTTCGGCTCTTTTCCCAACAGCCGGCCCATCTCCAGCGCTGTCTGGCGGACGGACGCCGTCTCCGGCCCCGACACGTTGAAAATAGCGACATCCTCCGAGGCATACGGCAAAAGGCGCAGGGCCGCCTCGTTCGCGTCGCCCTGCCAAATGCAGTTAAAGACCGGCATCTCAAGGGAGATTTCTTCCCCGCGGAAAACACGCTCCGCGATGTCGTAAAGCACGCCGTAACGCAAGTCCACGGCGTAATTGAGGCGGTACATCAGGACGGGCGTGTGGTATTGCATCGCCGCGTACTCGAATATCCGCTCCCGGGCCAGAACGGACATGGCGTACTCCCCGGCCGGCACAGGAACGGTTTCCTCAGTCGCCCCGCCGCAGCGCACCGGCTGAACCGGATAAATATTTCCCGACGAGAACACGAGCGTCTTTTTGCCCCGGTACCGTTCAGCCGCCTTCGCGGACAGCCACGCGTTATGCGCCCAAGTCAGGGCTTCCCCGCCCGTGGTGCCGAATTTTCTGCCCGCCATGTATATGACGTTGTCCGCGTCTGGGAGCGCGTCCAGGGCGCCCGGTTCCAGCAGATCCGCAGCGACCGCCTCGACGCGGTTGTCCTTGAGATATTGCAGCGTCTGCGGGTCGGAGAAGCGGGACACCGCTATCACCCGGCGGGCAAGCCCCGCGCGCTCAAAGGCGCGTTGACACAAAACCGCCAGCGACGGCCCCATTTTACCGCCAGCGCCCAGTATGATCACGTCGCCGGTGATTTTGGCGATATCAGCAATCAGCTTTTCGGAAGGCGTACAAAGTCTTTCATTCAACTGTTCTTCGGTCATATGCTCTTCTGTAAACATGGATTCTCTCCCCCTCATTCTTCGGAAAGCCACTTTTCCAGGTTGGCCCGGACAAAATCGTCGTCGTTCAGATGCGGGTACATCCGGTAGACCCTGTCGATTTCGTCAGACTGTCCCGGCGACAAGGTTTCGTTCGGGTCGAGACAGCGGCAATTCTTGAACAGGCCCTGCCTCCGCAGGATTTCCTCCACCCCGGGGATGCCGCCCTTATAGTCGTTGCGCGCGTCGAAAAACACGCCGTTGCAATCTGTCACCTCGACGGCGCGCGTCAGGAGTTTTTGCGGAATATCGCCTTTGCAGGCCTTGATTTCGCGGAGAAGCTCGACCGCTGTTTTCGTCCAAACCGACCAGTGCCCGAGAAGCCCGCCGGCAAAGCCGACCTCGACGATTTTGTCCCCGACCGGAAAGCGGTATTTTGTCAGCAAATCTATGACGATGTTGTCGTCGTTCCCCGTATATAATCCGATTTCGGACGCGCGGGACGAAAACGCGACCCCGCGCATCAAATCCAGCGTTTGATACCGGTTGAACGGGGCGCACTTCACCGCCGCCACGTTAGGAATCTCGCAGAGGGCGCGCCAATATTCATACGACAGGCGCAGCCCCCCGGCGGCGGGCTGCAAATAAAAACCGACGACCGGCAAGATTTCAGCCACGGCGCGCGTCCGTTCCAGCAAATACTCTTCCGTCGCGCCGTCCAGCCCGCCGGGAGAGAGCAGCGCGGCGTCATAGCCGAGCGCCCTGGCGGTTTCCGCTTCCCGAAGCGCCTGCGGCGTTTCGCCGCACACCCCCGCGACCATGACGACCTCTTTCCCCGTCCGGGCAAGGAAGCGTTTTTTTTCGGTCATGACGAGATCCAGCAGCGGCTCATACAGACCGTGCTGCCTAATGGAAAATTGCGTGGTATGCACCCCGACCGCCAGGCCGCCCACTCCCGCGTCGAGATAGTATTTGATCAGCGCGCTCTGCCGGACGCGGTCAAAATGACGGTTATCGTCCAGCGCCAGCGGCATGGCCGGTATGACGGCGCCCTCGCGCAGAATATCCAGATTTGATTTGTCCAAAGAGTACCTCCGTGTAAATTCATTCTTATTTCTCATGCAATTTTAGCATATTGGGGCGGTTAATGCAATTCATATCATAATAATTCACGGGAATCAATTTTATAAAATAGCTATTGAAAACCTGGCTAAAAGCGATGATAATCATACGCCTTCATTCCGGCCCCAGCGCCGGAATCTCATGAAAAGAAGGAGATCGCGGGTCGAGCACGCAATGACTAGGGACATCTATAACGACGCGATTGGCCGCTCCCTGCAATCACGACAAACGCATGAATAAACAAATCGCACAACAAGTAGATGATGGTTGTAGGGGCGCACAGTGTGCGCCCGAAAAAGCGCGCAATTTACTGGTAAACATTTTGTGTGAATCGCCGACCTCAGGCGCACACTGTGCGCCCCTACGAGAACCGCGTTGTGCAAAAATACATTCATGCGTTTGTCGTGCCCCCCGCAATAATCATCGTTGATTTATTTTCGGGCTCGCCGTATAATTCATAAAAATGAGAAAATCCGTGTTGAATTGCTAACACTTGAGCAAGGGGGAGCATTATGCAAATTTACGATCTTCATGTCCATACGAACGGCGGCGCGCCCGACGCGTTTGTGGAGCAGCTCGCGGCCGCCGGTGTTTATGGGGCGGCCGTTTTTTCCTCGGAACCTGTTTACGGCGGGCTCAGTTATGAGCGGCGGGTCGAGGCAGTCCTGAACTTTTGCGCGGATTATCCGAACCGCCTGTTTCCGGTGTATTGGATACACCCGTTCGAAAACCGCGCGGCCGAAAACGCAATCGACGCCGCCGCGAGAGGGATCGCCGGATTCAAGATCATATGCAATAATTTTTTTGTATCCGACCCCGCAAGCATGGAATTATTGCGAGTGATCGCCGAATTGGGCAAACCGGTCTGCTTCCACTCCGGCATACTCTGGGACGGCGAAGTGTCCGGCCAATACAACCGCCCGTTAAACTGGGAATGTCTGCTGACGATACCAAAGCTGAAATTTTCGATGGGCCACTGTTCATGGCCTTGGTATGACGAGTGCATAGCGCTGTACGGCAAGTTCCAGAACGCGTTTGCAAAGCGGAATAACGCCTGCGAGATGTTTTTCGATCTCACGCCCGGTACGCCGGTCCCGTACCGCCGCGACCTGCTCGCCAAGCTGTTCACCGTAGGCTACGACGTTAAGCGCAATATCATGTTTGGCACGGACTGCGAAACGGACTACAATTCTGAATGGTCGAAAAAATGGCAGGGCATTGACAATGGGATATATGCTGATCTTGGCCTTGACGAGGAGACGCGGAAATGCGTTTACCATGATAACTTTTTGCGGTTCTTCGGCGTATCGGGAGAGGAATATAAAAAAGCCGCGCTGACATGTGACGGAAGATGATGACGCGGCCTGACTTTTTCAATATACTGGGGGAACGTCTGTGAAACGCGCCAGAATACTGAAAATAATCTACATATTGGCGCCTCTCGTCGTCTTTTATTTTGTGTACTGGCTTTTCGGCATTTTTCCGGCTATAATATTTTCAGGCGCGCTGTCCGTGTTTGGCATTTTGCATGATTTGGCCAGGAAAAAGAGCGTCGCCCTCACGAAAATCTATGTAATAGTTGGGCTGGCGTTTTCATTCGCGGCCATTTATTTCACCGGGAACGAGAAACTCTACTATGTTCCGGCGTTAGTGGGCAACGTGGCTTTCGCGGGTTTCATCGCCGCGCTGACCGCGAGGGGGAAAAGCGTCCTTCACCTGGCAGTAAAAGATTTTGACATTGAATCCATCAAGGACATAGACGAGCGCACACTCCGGCCGCTGAATCTGCTGTGGCTCGCGTTCTTCTCGGTAAAGGCCGCGATAAAAGTCATCGGCATAATGTGGCTGGATTTCAGTACTCTGTATTGGATGGTGTTCATATTCGGCGACCCCATGACGGTGGTTTTCGCCGGGTACTCGGTATATTTTGTCAATAGGAAGATAGCCGCGCGGAAGAAGCCGCAAAGCGTATAGCCAGGTGATCCTATGTCCGCAATAACCCTGCTCCCCTGCGTTTCCCAAGCGGAAAACGCCGCCCCCTATCAGTTCAAGACCACCGGCCAAAGGGTTTTCTCCCTGGAGGAGGCCCTGTTTCACGTGTTCCAAGACTGGAAGCAGACGGTGGAGGATTTTTGCTGCGAAGAGCTCGCCGCGTGGGTGAACGACAGCCTGGGCCTGCCCTTCCACGCCGCGAAGATAAGGCGGCTTGCCGGGATCGAGAGTTTCACCCAGCGCATGACCGAGTTTTTGACGCTCACGGACTATTTCGACCGGAGCGAACTGTACAGTTTGCGGGGCGAGCTGGAATCCTGGGAGAAGCGGATGGAGTGGGAGCGGCTCAAGGAGCGGGGGGACTGCGCCTTCGCTTCCGGCGAGCCGTCCAAGGCCGCCGCGCTGTATAAGCGGGCGCTGGCCTGTGAGCGCAACCCGCGGATCCTGAACAACATCGGCGTGGCGCTGATGCGGCTGGAGCTTTACGGCGAGGCCATGGCGTATCTGGAGGAGGCTATCAAAACGGAGGCCGCGGCTGTCGCGCCCGCCCGCATGTACCTGAACTACGCCGAGGCGGCGATCTACGCGCACTCCTTCGAGATCGCCGAACAGACCCTTAAAAACGCCGGGCAGTCGGCGGAGCCGCACGAGATACACTATTTGAACGGGGAGTTGAATTTCGAGGCCGGGAAGCTGGCCGAAGCGGCGGAGTTCTTCGAAAAAGCGGCCGCGCAAAAGCCGGAGAAGCGGTATATCTACCGCATGGCCGAAGTCTACGCCAAGATGCAGAACCACGCCAAGGCCGAGGCCGCCCTGCGGGCCGTCGCGGACAAGGACGCGGAGTACTATATGAAACTGGCGGAGGTCAAGGCGGCCGGCGGGGACTTGGCCGGCGCGGCGGAGGCAATAGAGCGGGCGCTGGCTTCCGAGCCGGAAAACGTCCGGCTGTGGACGCGGCTGGCGGCGTATTATCGCCGGAACATGGATTTGCAAAAGGCGCAAAGCGCCATAATCAAGGCGCTGGCCATAGACCCGGAGGACGACCGCGCCCGGCTGGAGCAGGCGCGGATAAAGAAGGACGAGGGCAAGGGCAGGGAGTATCTGGCGATTTTGCATAATATGCTGAAGGAGTTCAAGGGTAAATACCGGGAGACTTACGGGGAAATAAACTAGAGATATCAATGCAGGTGAAAAGTCAAATGACCAAGACCGTCCTGATAACCGGCTCGTCCCGCGGAATAGGCTTCGCCATCGCGAAAAAATTCGCGCGGGAGGGCCACAGAGTCGTCCTCAACTGCGCCGCGAGCGCCGGTGAGCTGGAACGCGCGCGGGAAACCCTTTCGCAAATCACCCCGTATGTTATGGCCGTGCAGGCGGATGTTTCCGACTACGCCCAGGCAGCCGGCATGTTCGCGAAAATCGGCGGCGCCTTCGGAGCCGCCGACATCCTCGTCAACAACGCCGGGGCCGCCCATTTCGGCCTGTTCCAGGACATGGAACCTGACCAGTGGGACAGGCTTATCAAAACGAACCTCTATTCCGTCATGAATTGCTGCAAGGCCGCGCTCCCCGCTATGATCCGCCGCAAGGGCGGGTGCGTCGTTAACATTTCCTCCATCTGGGGCGCAGCGGGCGCGTCCTGCGAGGCCGTGTACGCGGCGGCAAAGGGCGGGGTGGACACGTTCACTAGGTCGCTTGCCAAAGAGCTTGGGCCCTGCGGCGTCCGCGTGAACGCCATAGCCTGCGGCGCGGTGGAGACGGGGATGAACAAGCGGCTGAGCGCGGAGGAAAAGTCGGATTTTGAGCGAAACTTGCCCCTGGAAAGGTTCGGGACGCCCGAAGAGATCGCGGAATTGGCGTATTTTCTGGCGTCGGACGCGGCGAGCTACGTGACCGGCCAGGTCATACGCGCGGACGGGGGTTATATATAGACATCCATCGAGAATTGTGCTATTATGGAACGTAATACTCTTCTCAGGCTAAAAGCTAGACAGCTACACGGTCTTTTTGCCGTTCAGTAGTTCCGCTGCGCGGAACCGGCGCAGAAACACGAACGTGAAGCGTGTTCGTATTTCTAGACGCGCCGCCGGCCTTCCTGCCGGTACGTGATACTGCGTCAGGCTTAACCTTGCGTGCTGCAAGAGCACGCGGCGGTTAATCCTTCCTTGTCTCACGACAAAAATCCGCGTGAATCTGTCTATCTTTTAGCCTGAGAAGAGTATAAAAAAATCAACTTTCATATAGGGGGCAAACCAATGAAGCATGTGTACGAGGGCAAGACCAAGAGCGTTTACGAGCTTCCCGACGGCAATTATCTGCTCAAATTCAAGGACGACGCCACCGGGACGGACGGCGTGTTCGACCCGGGCTCCAACACGGTCAGCCTGTCGATCGCGGGCCTCGGCCAGGGCGGTCTGCGCCTGACGGAGCATTTTTTTAAGATAATTGAGGACGCCGGCATACATACCCATTTCGTTAGCGCGGACATCCCGAACGCCACGATGACCGTCAAGCCGGCCATGTCTTTCGGCGGCGGTTTCGGCAAGGGTTTTGAGGTGATCTGCCGCCTCCGCGCGACGGGCAGTTTTGTCAAGCGGTACGGCACTTACGTCACCGACGGGCAGGACCTGAACGGGTTTGTCGAGGTCACGCTGAAGGACGACGCCCGCGAGGACCCGCCGATCACCAAGGACGCGCTGGAAATCCTCGGAATCATGGCCCCGGAGGAGTATGAGACGCTGAAAGCGCTCACCCGGCGCATCGCGGGCATCATGAAGGACGAATTTGCCAAAAAGGGCGCGGAGCTTTACGACATAAAGTTCGAGTTCGGCAAGCTGGCGAACGGCGAGATCGTGCTGATCGATGAGATTTCCGGCGGGAACATGCGCGTGTATAATAATGGGATGATTTTGCATCCGATGGAGATCGTGGAGTTTATACTGGGGAAATAAGCGAAGGGAAGAAGCCATATAGAAAGGGGTGCGTTTTTGTTGACGCATCCCTTTTTTTATGAGGGTTGACTCTAAATATGTATTACTTAATATTACTCGAAATAACCAGCGTCACGAAAACCACCGCCGCGTAAGCGACAGGAGCCAAATGCACAATCAGCGCATAAAAATACATATTCCTTTTTCTCAACAAAACCGAGCACACGACCGTCGCGATCAAAACGGCGGGTATTAGCAGAAACAGCGCGACATTTACATTCATCATAATTACGGCGCTGTTGCTCATGCCGGACACCATGAAAGTATCCAGTGCTACACCGGCCGCGAACAGCCCGGCGGGTATCACAAGGACTCCCCAAAGGATGCTCAAAATGAGGCTCGCAGTCCGTTGAGCCTTTTGCTGGGGCGGCAATGCCTGCCGCTCGGTCGGCGTTTTTTCCGCGGTCGTTCTTTTCGTACTCATTCCGTGACCCTAAATATGTAATCTTCAGGCTTAATAGGGTACTTGATCTCCCCGAACGCCCCGTCCCGGCACTCGTATCCGAGCTTGCGCGCGACGGCGATCCCGAACTCGCGGAAGGCCATGCCCATGGCCGTTATCACGTTCCCGTCGGCCACGAGCGGCGCGCGGACTTGATTCTCGTACTCGAAAAAGCTTAATTCTTCCCTGTCCTCTTCATACATGCCCACGCAGAATCGCTTCCCACGCAAAAGCCCGGCCTGGGCCAGCAGCACCGGCGAAAGCGATATGGCGGCGATCAGAATGTCGTTTTCATCGCAAAATTGCCGCAAAAAGCTGATGTAATTTTGATTATAAATAACCGCGTCCGGGTTCCCGCCAATGCCGGAAAGCAGGACGCAGTCGTATTCGCCGATATCGAACTCGTCAAGCGTCTTGTCCGGGACGACGCGCAAACCCTCTTCGGACAAGACGGGTTCTTTGTCCAGCGCGTAGATGTCCACGGTCTTGCCGCACTGCGCAAGCAGCTCCAGCGTCACGGCGATTTCGTAGAGGCAGAACGATGGGTAGATCAGGAAGGCGGCTTTCTTTTGACTGACCGGCAAGTTTTCGCCCATCTACCTCACCACTTTTCGCCAGTCCAGATCCCCTCTGTCCAGCGCCAGCAGCAGCGCCTCCGCCGTGGCCAGGTTCGAGGCCAGCGGGATGTTGTGCGCGTCGCATAGGCGCATGACGCCGTTCATGTCCGCCTCGGAGTGCTTGGGCGAGAGCGGGTCGCGCAGGAAGATCACCAGGTCGATGTCGTTGTGGGCGATCTGCGAGCCCATCTGCTGCTCGCCGCCCAGGTGCCCGGCCAGGTATTTGTGCACGGGCAGGCTCACCGCCTCCTCCACGAGCTGCCCGGTCGTGCCGGTGGCGTAGAGGGTGTGTTTGCTAAGGATGTGCCTGTAGGCGATGCACAGGTTCTCCATAAGCTTTTTCTTGTTGTCATGGGCTATAAGGGCTACGTTCATAGAGACCTACCTCCCGGCTGGATTCAGCGCAGTGATTTTTCTTGCATTTTTGCCGCAGATTTATTACAAATGATACTATTACTGAAACAGCGACTTCTGCTTAAACAGCCCCACGTTCAGCACCAGCCCCAGGGCCGCCATGTGCACCACCATGGTGCTCCCGCCCGAGGATAGGAACGGGAACGGCATCCCCGTGTTCGGGACCAGCGCCGTCGCCACGCCCACGTTGACAAAGACCTCGAAGGCCAGCATTATGGCCACGCCCGCGCAGATGATCCTGCCCTGGGTGTCCACGGCCTGATTGGCGGTCAGGACGCACTTGGCGATTATCAGGAAGATTATGGCCAAGGTCACGGCGCAACCCAGAAAGCCCAGCTCCTGCCCAACCACGGAGAAAATAAAGTCGTTCGAGCCGTAGGGGATGTAGGCGCCTTTGCCCAACCCCACGCCCTGGAGCATCCCCTTGCCGATGTGGCTGAGAGACAGGTCGATCTGCGTCGTCCCGCTGGCGCTGCCGGGCGGGTTGAGATAGTCCTTGACCCTTTTTATCTGGTAGGTGAGGATGTGCAGCTTATACAGCAGCGGCTCCGGCTTCTGGATGTCCCAGAAGAAGAACACCGCCAGCGGCACGATTATCAACGCCGCGATGAATATCACTTTGTAGTTGATGCCTGAGACAAAGAGTATGCCCACGCCGATGACGACGATGACAAGGCAGGCGGACAAGGACGGCTGCATGAAGATCATCCCCGCCGGGATCGCTATGAACACGAGCGAAAGCGCCAGCATAATGACATTATTAACCGTCGGCTGCCATTTGTCAATAAATTTGGCGAGGAACAGTATCAAAAACAATTTCATGAACTCCGACGGCTGGAGGGAGAAGAACCCCAGGTCTATCCAGCGGGCGGTGCCAGTGGCGTCCGGCCCCTTGAGCATCACATAACCCAGCAGGAGCAAGCCGAGGATGTAAATGGGGATAAAGAGCTTTGTAATAAAATGGTAGTCTATCGCGGCTGCCGCGAACATCACCGCCGCCCCCGCGGCGAGGAAGTATTTCTGGTTGCTGTATATTTTCGCCAGGCCGGGTACGTCAAAGGACGTGGCGCTTCTGATCATCACGAAGCCGTATGCCGCGAAGCCCAGGACTAAAAGGGCGAGGACGATGTCAAAAGAACGCCATTGGCGTCGGACGGTCAAAAAAATCACCTAATTTCGGGGAACCGGCTGCTTGTTAATAATCAATCATACAATTTGGCAAAACGGAGCGCAGTCCGTCGATCTGGTCTTGCGTCAAAGGGTTGCCGCTCAGATATAAATTTTTCAGAACTTTCAGCGATTCCAGCGGCGACAAGTCGGCGACCCGATTGTTCACCAAAGACAGATATTTCAAATTCCGCAGCGCTTCCAAAGGCGACAAATCAGTGATCTCATTGTCTCCCAAGTCCAGCGCGACGGTGCTCGGCGGTATCTCGCCGCTATTTATCATTTCCGCAAGCCGGATGTCGTCGATTTGGCTATTGTACAGCGTGACTGTGTTCGCCCCGGCGGAAAAATTATACATATACACCAGCCCGCCGACCGCCGCCGCCAAGAAAATGAGGCCAACGAGAAGGACGCCGAAGTAAGTCGTTCTTTTCTGCCTGCGAATCACTTTCTGACCTTCCTCATGCTCTTGATAGGTATATTCGCCAGCAGCACCGGCACGTTCCCGTTGTCCTCGGTCTGGGTCTGGGTGATCTGTATGTCCATCTCGTCCAAATCGATCTCCATGTAGTTGGATATTACTTTAATGATGTCCATTTTCATCATTTCCAAAACCTGGGGGGAGCAGTTGGCGCGGTCGTGGATGAGCACCAGCTTCAGCCTGTCCTTGGCCATGTCCTTCGACGAGTTCTTCCGTGAAAATAAGCTGAAAAAGTCCATGTCTACGCCCCCTTACTTTTTGCCGCCGAAAGCCTTTTTCAGTTTCCCGAAAAAGCCACCCGACTTGTACAGGTCCATCAGCGGCACTTCCTCGCCCAGTATGCGCCGGGTGATGTTGCGGTAGGCCGTGCCGGCGCGGGAGTTCTGGTCGGCCACGGCCGGTTCGCCCCTGTTCGCAGAGACGACGATGCTCTCGTCGTCCGGCACGATGCCCAAAATGTCGATGGCCAGTATCTCGGTCACGTCCTCCAGGGCCATCATGTCGCCGCGCTTGACCATCTCCGGCCGGATGCGGTTCAGGATGAGCAGCGGGTTCCTGATCTCGGCCGCCTCCAGCAGGCCGATGATCCGGTCGGCGTCCCGCACGGCGGAAACCTCCGGCGTCGTGACCACTATGGCCTTGTCGGCCCCGGCCACGGCGTTTTTAAACCCCTGCTCGATCCCGGCGGGGCAGTCGATCACTATGTAATCGAAATCTTCTTTCAAAGATTCGCAAAGCTTCTGCATCTGCTCCGGGCTGACGGCGGTCTTGTCCTTGGTCTGCGCGGCCGGGAGGAGGTAGAGGTTCTCGAAGCGCTTGTCCTTGATAAGCGCCTGTTTCAGGCGGCAGTTGCCCTCGACCACGTCGATAAGGTCGTACACGATACGGTTCTCCAGGCCCATTACAACGTCCAGGTTCCTCAAGCCGATGTCCGCGTCCAGCAATGCGACCTTTTTGCCCTTGAGGGCAAGCCCCGCCCCGATATTGGCCGTGGTCGTGGTTTTTCCGACACCGCCTTTCCCTGATGTGACAACGTAAACTTCGCTCATGTCTTGCGTTCCTCCCTGAATAGCATTGGTTTGTCCTTAGCGGTATTGTTGTGATTATGTAGTATAACAATAAGTACAAGTATTGTACAGATTTTTATATGTAAAAAAAAGGTTTTTCATTGAATAGAAACCGAATAGTAACCGATTGGTAACCGAATAGTAACCGAACGGCGGCTATATCAGCGGCGCGATGTATATCTGCCCCTCGTTAATGTACGCGTAGGACGGCGCGGTGCGCGGCGTCTTTTTGCGGTTCGCCAGGGCGTGCGTGATCTTGTCGCAGATGCGAAGCTGCATCGGCGCCAGCACAAGCGCCGAGACGAAGCACTTGTCGTTCCCCGTGCAGCCCGCGTGGACGGTGCCCTTCAGCGAGCCAAGGATGATGATGTTGCCCGCGGCCACGATCTCCGCGCCGGGGTTCACGTCGCCGAGTATGATCACGTCCCCGGCATAGCGTATGGACTGCCCGGAGCGCAGGGTGCCTTCGTGCATGACGGAAGTCCGCTCCGGCAGGGACAGGGGCTTGAAGATGTCGGCGGATTCGGCCGATTTAGGAGGCTGAGGCGCGGCGTCCTCCTTGACCTCCGCGGCCGTCACCTCCATGGCCTTTTTCAGGACGGCCATTAGCTCTTCCTTTTGCTCGTCCAGAAGCTTTCTGCCGGTGAAATTCACATTCGTGTTCGAGCCGCTGAAAAAGTCCTTGGAAGACTCGGTTTTATCCTTAAAAGCGGCCAGAATAACGTCAAAATCATGCTTGTCCTCCAGCCATATACTGATGCCGTCCCTCTTGCCCTTGAAAACCACAAGTTTTTCTTCGCCCATAGAATAGATATCCTCCGCCGCGTCGAGATTGCCGCTGTTTCTTGTTAAACGGCTAATTTTCAAGTAATATTCAATATAATCCTGATTATTGGGTTCGCGTCAATGGTTACCATGTTTTTCCTCCATAGCCATCGCCCACGCCTCTTTTTCGAGAGGTATCAGATCAGGGTTTTTGTATTTCGAGAATATTCCCACGAAATCAGCAATGCTTTTCCCTTCCTCAGGGTTTTCGATCGTTTCATCATACGGCAGAATGATGATTTCCACTTTCCTGTTCCTGAGACTTTTTGGCAGAGGGATTTGTCCCAACACATTGCTGTCAATCACTTGCCTGACGAATTCCATCTTAGCACCTCGTTATAATACCTGATCGGCAAATTCCATATCTACGCCGCCTCACGGCACCAGCGTATCGCTGTCTTTAATATCCACCGCCCCGGCGTCCACCCCGAAGTAATAAGCGATCATATCCCGGGCGATCTGCGACGACACGGCCGGGTTCGCCTTGGTGTCCCCGAAGGGTATCATCACGTACACGGCGATTTGCGGGTCGTCGTAGGGCGCGAAGCCCCCGAAAGACGAATGGTCGTTCCTGCCGGTTATCTGCTGGGCCGTGCCCGTCTTGCCGGCGACTTCGATATCCAGGCCCTTGAATGTATTATACCCCGTCCCCGACGTGCCGTGTATGACATCGTACATCCCCTGGTAGATCGCGTCCCAGGTGGAATCCGCGATGGGCAGGTCGGACGGCGATTCCTCGATGACGGGCTGGGTCTTGGTCGTCTGCGTCCTGTCGTGGCTCACGACGGAATCCACCAGATGGAGCTGATACCTGATCCCCTTCGTGGCGATGGTCATGATATATTTGCACATGCTCGCCGCGGTGTAGTTGTTATAGCTTTGGCCGATAGCGGTTTGGACGGTGTCGCCGTCGTGCCACGCCAAGTCGGAACTCGCGGCGTTTGGGCTGCGCTGGCTTACGGTATACGCTTTAAGCAAAGGGCCGGAAATCCTGTCCACGCCGTCCGGCGGGGTTTCGGCCTCGCCTATCTCCACGCCGGTGTCGTTGTTCAGGCCGTAATACTTCATATACTCGTTCAAATCCCCAATAGCGGTAAGCGTGCCGTCGTTTTTGGCGTTGCCCAGCAAATAGGCCGAGTCGCAGAAGAAATAGTTGCACGAGACTTCCAGCGCCCTGGTCACGTTTATGTTCCCGTTGCTTATCGGCGACCAGTTTTTCAGGTAAGGCAGACCGGCGTCCTTGAATATAACGTCGTCGTAGATCGTCGAGGTCGGAGTTATGGAGCCCTTTTCCAGCGCGGCCGTGGCGGTTATCATTTTAAAGACCGAACCGGGCGGCCGCATTTCCTTGAACGGCCGGTCATACATGGGGGTCGTGGGGTCGTTGTTTATCTGGTTATAG
>Ga0123354_10005595_pt1 | contig 18324 bp, 12 predicted proteins | sample TergutLab28metaG_2_FD_97872 | JGI IMG/M metagenome (GOLD analysis project Ga0123354, IMG submission 97872) | Labiotermes labralis P4 segment gut microbial communities from Petit-Saut dam, French Guiana - Lab288 P4 | ecosystem: Host-associated > Arthropoda: Insects > Digestive system > Gut ...
GACATTAAGAGTGGTATAGTGAGTGTGCTAACATTTATTATTGTACTTTGTGGCATTACTTTTAATAATAATCTATAATTGTTTATGAACCAGCAAGTACTGACAAACTAAAACCCTGTTTGTAGCTTTATGTTCCTCGAGCCAGACGAGGCGACACGTGCCTTTCTTGTCCAGGGTCAAGCAGTCCAAGACGAATGGTCTATTTTTTCTGGACTGCAAAACCCTTGAAGAAGAAGACACTACATTCTTTCAAAACAACAGGAACCAACCTCCCAATTATATAACATCACATTCCGAAAGACCTCAATCTTTTTTCTCATATTTATCCCATTTAGTCCGCAATTCCAGTTTAATATATCTTACATATACAGGGTGGGGCACAAAGATCTCCCACTTTTCGAAGGGGCACTGTGAGGGCTGTAGTGGTGGTAGAGAGGTGGGGATAGTGTCATGCGGTTGGTTAGCCTCTACCGTTGTCATTACCCATAATGGTTTGGACCGGTGAACATCGGGGCTTTGTTGTTGTTGTTTCCTAGGCGTTTGATCTCTTTAAGGGGAGATGTGGAATGACTGGCACGGTCACCAGATTTAAGCCCGTGTGACGTTTTCCTTTGGGGATACCTAAAGAAAAGGTTTTCAAACATCGGCCTCGATCTCTTGAGTATTTGAAGGAAAGGATCCAACAGGAAATCGACTCCATTCCGCCCGAGCTAACCCAGAGAGTTATGAAGAGCTTCCGGGAACGTCTTCAGCAATGTGTTGCCAATGACGGCTGCCTTATGTCTGATCTGATTTTTAAAACCCACTATAAAACTGTTTTTAATGTACTTTTCAGAAATATATTCCATTTTTTTCTAGATGGCTTCTTTCATATTTTATACCTCTTTGAAAAGTTGGAGATCTTTATGCCCCACCCTGTATCTTACAATTTACTGCTTCAATTGATGTAGTAGCCCAACAAATGCATACAGGTAAACATGCATATTTTACCGTTCCTTTCATGCATGGCTATAGAACATATTTACTATTCCTTTCTTAATACTGATGCCTTCCTGCTATGTCATGTCAGTAGTTATACTGTTATAGTCCAACTGCTGAATTGTTTACACTTCCAAATATTGTTTACAAAATGCAGTATAAACATTATTCATAAAGGGAAATGCATAATACACTGTCAATGACTCACAACTTCAGCTTCTATCATTTCAACAATTATATCCTCTTATTTATTTAAATACCTACAGTCATTCTTCTTCTTCTTTTTAGGTGCTACAAATTCAATCTTTAAATGTTATGGCCTTCTCAACATATGATTTCCACTTATTACGATCCTGGATGCAGCTAATCCAATTCTTTATTCTCAGTTTCTTCATGTTATTTCTTATGTCATCTTCCCATCTGTTCTTTGGTCTCCCTTGTGGTTGTATTGATATTGGTTTCCACTTATATACTTTCTTTTTTACCATTCTCTCTTCCGGCATTCAGTGTAAATGGCCAAACCAGCTTAATTGTTGTGCTTTTATGTGATTTATTATATTCTTATGTCTTATTAATTCATCTAATTCATTGTTTGTTTTGATTCTCCACATACCATCCCTTTGTCGTAGGACCAAAGATCTTTCTTAACACTTTCCTTTCAAACACCACTAACTTGTTTTTTTATGGTTTCTTTCAAGACCCATACTTGACAGGCATATGTTACTATTGGTCTTATAATACTCCAGTACAGTTTCAATTTTGATTTCTTTGAGACCAATCTACTTTTAAAGAGAAATTGGTTTGCATAATATGCTTTACTTCCAAGTGTTATTCCATATTGGACCTCTTCTTCTATTGATTTATCACTATTTACAGTTGATCCCACATATCTGTAGGACTGGACTTGTTCTAGGTACATCGAGTCAATTTGTAATTCTTCTGGTCTATAATTTTTCCTCGTGCATCTTAGGTATTTTGTTTTCTGACCATTTACAATTAGCCCATATTGTGATGATATTTCTTTTAGTTTCTGGAATGTGTCTAATAAAGACTGTTCAGTTCTTGTTGTTAGCAGGATGTCATCTGCATATGCAACACGTTTCAGACATGAAGTAACATTTCCCCTAAGTTCCATCTGTTTTAGTATTGTATCAATAACTACGCTAAACAAGGTTGCTGATAAAGGAACTCCTGGTTTGACTCCGCATTTTACTATAATTTCCTCTGTAAAGTCTCTGTTTACCTTAACTCTTGCACTTGTGTGTATTAAGGTTAAGGCTATTAATCTAATTAGTTTATCTGGAACATCAAATTTCTTTAAACATTCTATTAGCTCATTTCTATAAAGAGTCAAAAGCATGTGTATAATCCACAAATATGTTAGATCAATATTATACTCATGGCTTTTCTCAAAATTCTGTCTTACAATAAAGATATTATCTATAGTAGATCTATTGGGCAGAATCCCATTAAATTATCCTCCACTTTATTCTCTATTAATCTCTTATTCAGTACAATAGCAAATATTTTGTATGCTATATTTAATCATGAAATTGATCTGTAGTTGTTACAATTAAGTTCATCACCTTTCTTATAAACTGGACAGATAATTCCTTCATTCCACTGTTGTGGTAATTGTTCATTATCCATACCATTAGGATTAATTTATGCAGTTTTTGTTTTAGTGTTTACCTCCATGTTTAAGCAATTCTGGAGGTATGTTATCAGAACCAGCTGCCTTGTTCAGTTTCAAATTATTGATTATAAAACATAATTCATTGTACCTACAGTCATTACTAACAATAATTCCTCGTGAACTGTTTGAATTAAGAACGACATTTACTGAAAAAGAAAATGAGCTGTTCCCCCTTATATTAGCATCTGAAGAAATAACCACAAACCATGAAAAGGCTATATGTAACTGTAATTCACCAGTATGTGTGTTTATATTAATGGAAGTACAAAGTACACAGTACTATGATTTTAGTTTTCTGAATGAAGAGCATCTTACATCCACTAAATACAGCAGCAAACGAAGCCTTATCCAGAGCAATCATACTATATCCTATTCAAATCGTCTTTACAATCCTGGACTCAACATGGCCGCCAGCGCGGAGGTACGACGTAACAGAAATGACAATATAGCAGACGATATAAACACACCCGTACCTGAAGTAGATGCCGATGTAAGGCGAGGACCACATATTCTTTTTGGATATGGTGGGCAGATTCGCAGCACACGATGTCATACGTGATGAGTAAAATTCTGTGGAAGGTTAGATGACTCTGCTGGAACAATGAGCCGTGCTTTATCGACCTCGACTCAGAACACATGGCTCCAGCAACCGTAGTTCGGAATCGCCACCTAAATCTTTCAGGAATACTAGGTTCTGCAGAACATGTCATATCTCGACCAAAGGTGTTGCACTGCACCTTACTCCAAAACAGGCCCACGTCCTTTAGATACTGCATAGCAAAGTCCTGAACGCAGAAAACAAACATGAGGAAATTCCTGTTCAGACCACCGTCTTCCCGCAGCATCGGACATCCATATGAAGACCTAGGCAGGAATGGTGTCTCCCGCAGGCGTTTCTCGTACTCGTTTACCACTTCACAGAGTTCTTCCAACATTGTTCGTTGAAACGAGACACACACTGCTACACACTACGATTTCGGCACAAAGAATAGCTGTTACACTGGTACAGGAAATGTGTAGCATTGTGGGTGGTACATGAAACAATTGGGGAAAAAGGTGAACAGAATACATGTATAAGAGTGGAAACCTGAAGAAACGGAAAGGACATTGTAATTATAGGAATAGCCTGAAACCCAATCTAACCTTTGCCCGTCTTGAAAAGTGGTACTACACAAAGACCGCAGCGTCACACGTGTTGGGCAGCGGCTGTTCAAGTCCAGGATTGTAAAGCATATCCTCCCATACTTATTCATCACAATCTCCCCCATACCCACACTAAGAAGATGGTTCAAGTGTGAGTCAAGTGGAAAGACTTGTTGTTCCAGTAGCATTCCTGTAACTGTCCTGAAGCTTTTCTTACCTGCATTCTTCGCTCCTTCCTCTATGCCTTTTTGATAAACTACCATCAGTACCCCAACTGTTTAAAAAAATGAAACATTACTAAAAATGACCGTTTTCATAGTGCACACTTACACAAGTTGAGAACATAAAAATAATGTAATATTAATCAGTAATAAAACATTCACTGATGTTTCAATAGGAAATCTGGAAAGGTAAAGAGCAAAATACCTTGCAAGTACACGACATTTTTCAAAAGTCTGCCACACAATAATCATGAATGCTTTTGTTACTCCCAAATTATTTCATCTTACAAGGTAATTTTTCATATTTTTTTTTAATAGTCAAAGAAAACATTACTTGTCAAAAAAAAGCGTCTTACCAATTAATAAAATGAAAATTAAACCAATCATCCAAACATGTGCTTTGCTGCTTCTGTCATTTAGTAATCCTGGTGGACAATCAATTCCAGATCCAGCACTTGCTACCTAAGAAAACATGCACCTTGCTTAAAATGATGGATTTTACGTATTTCCATTCGATACTGAAGTATGGAATTAAAGTATGGAGCAGCTCTACAGACAGCAAATGGATTTTTCAGCTACACAATAGAATTGTGAGAATTATGAAAGGGCCATTGTACACAAGTTCATGCAAACCTACATTTGAAGCATTAGAAATACTGGTTGTACCAGCACAATTTAGGCCTATAATACCATTAATGGCTTTTACAGCACACAATTGGGAACACTTCACTTTCAACTTTTCTGTACATGGCACTAATAGAAGAAGTAAATTACATCACAGACCAACAACACATCTTACATTTCAGAAACGTGTGTATTAAGCAAGCAAAAAACTGTAATAAATTAACACTACGCAACAACGGCAACTTAATACTCACTTCATACATGTCGGAAAATCGAAGTTAAAACCACTGATAAGGATTTACGCAATAACGCACTAAACTAGTCACCACACTACAAAACCAGCCTTGTCCAACTCTACGCTATCTGTCGCCTTTTCACATCATAAATGTCAATATTAGAAACTCACTGATACGTTATGTCCAACAAATCTGCACTGCCATCTACTCGGTATCCATGGCACTAAAACGCCGATGATGTGACTATTTCGGACACTGTACCACAGATTTGTACTAACTCCAACTACGAAAGTGGCGGTAGATCCGTAGGTGCAAAAGCTACCTACTATTTTGACTTTTGTAATAAAATCAACAAATGCATATGAATAAAATATGTTTCATCGCATGTTATTAATTACCACCATGTTTCCAACGCTTGTACGATCATCGTCAGGGTAGCTCTACAAGAGTAAGAAGAATACAATAATCTGCCACACTGAATATCAGGAACAATTCAATATTATAATAAATGTCTCAAATTTTGAGTAATTTCACTTACATACTTTGGTAATTTATTGTATTCTTAGTACTATTGTAATGCTACCCTGAATGATCACAAAATCGATCGAAACATATTTCATACATGTGCGTTTGTTGGTTTTTATTATGCACGTTTAACAATTCGTCACACTTTGCATCACATATCGTAAATCCTCCAACACGATTTGAAGCACAGATCGAACTGATTAAGAACTCAGTTACACTGCCTGGCAAACAAACGAGTGTTTTGCCATCTGTGCCAGATCCGACATACTAACAAGCAGGTAACGCAACATTTTCGGGCTCTGTGTCCAACGTTAGCACTAACTCATGCCACGAAAGTGGCAGTAGATCGTTGGTACAACAGCCAACTATTATTTAAACTGATTTGTAGCGACGAACCTCTGCGACCTAGAGCTCTTGGCATGTTGAGCAGAGTCCGCACAGGAGATAAAGCACACCCCGCTAGTTCCTTTTTTAGCCCACCAGTGTCCCGCCAGTGTCTGAGAGTTTACGATTTAGACGGCAGTGCTTCAGACGGATGACAACAAAAGAGGTTGATAACAGTGCGATTTTGGAAGATAATCTGACTTGGATTATTTTACGTTGATTTTGTAACATTATATTAAGGTGGTGAAAGTGACAAAGAATATGAAGAGAAGAAATGCCGAATGTGGCAAGCTCCGGAGGCCGTTAAAGCGAAACAAAATTACTGAAGGAATTTACGGAAGGTAAGAGTAGTCGCCATATGTTTATCAAAATGGCTGACTTATAACAGGTTAAGCGAAGAAAATGCTTTCTGTTTACATGCAGCGATGAATGAATGCCATTATCCAAACTAAGCTTATGATTTTAAAGAACGTTCATGATTTGCAGGCACTCATTGTGATAGCAGTCGTTGTACGTGTACTGTATATGTTGCTCAGAAAAGAGCGATTCCAGTTGGAGCTGTAGTATTGTGGTTGCTTTCCACTAGAGCCTGTTCCTTCGTATAATACATTTTGTAACCTGTAAAGGAAACACTTAAATGCGTCTAGTGGAACCGTAGTATGAGCATCAGTATTAAAGTAGGAAACATATAAATATATATGTTGGTTTAGAATTGTCAAATCCAGTGACATTCATTGCTCATCTGAACATGAGGCGAAGATGTTACTTCAGAAGTGTGATGGATCGGTATGTGCACGGAGTAATTCCTTAGTGGCACAGAATCACTACGAAATTTAGGCATCAGTTTAAACAGTTTTACATGCATCTTAACCAGTTTGTGTATGCTGTATTAATTTCAGTTAAAAATTATTGAACAAAATGCTAATTGACTTAGGGCTTTGGTGCTTGTATCTTTCACACGTTAATAGCATTTTACTTACTTACTCCATGGAGAAGAGTCCTTGAGAGGCTAACCAGTTTTCAGCTAGTAAAGAAATTCTGTACATTTTATGGAACCTGAAAGTTCATTACAACATTCACAAGTGCCTGCCATCTGTCCCTATCCTGAACCAGCTCGATCCACCCCATACCTCCACATTCCACTTCCTGAAGATCCATCTTGTTCATAGTGTCTACTCTTAGATTTATAGTGTGTGGAAGTAATAAACAGGACTTAGGGAAAAAAGCTTACAGGATTTTCAGACTGTGTTTACATACCCCATGTAGTAAATTTATTATGTAGCATAACATTCATGGGTGAGGTGGCTTAATGTTTTCTTATACATTGGATGTCAATACATGTTCAAGCCTGGTTTATTAAAAAAACAACAGGATTGTCAGGGAATATGTAAAATTAAATTCTTAAAGTTTTAGAGATGCAAGGAAAAATTTACATTGTTTCTAAAGATGCATTTCTATGCCTCTTTTTTCAGTAGATTTGGATATTAATTTTTTTGGGTTTGTTATGGTACCTAAATTTCTGTTAACACTTACGTAAAATGTTTTTGTACAACAAGAAATTATACACTATTATTTTCGAGACAAATACCAAGCATTTTTTGCCAGATATTTTATACAGTGATGACTGAAGATTACTGTCTTTTGGGATGTGGTACTGAGTGGTCTGGAAGCAGTACATTCCTCTGAAATGTCTGTTGCTGTCACATTGCACATTGATTCATTCCAGAGGAAGGCAATCCTCATTAAATTTGCTTTTAATATAATAGTGTATTTATGGGTTATTTTGAGATTTCACCTTTTTCTTTTTTATGATTTCTTCAATTCGTGGCTTGTTGTGGTTTCATTGAGAATAATGTAAGCAACATTGTTTCAGTGGCATTATAATGAATGAAGATCACAGTAAAAATCCAATCATTGTCATAAAGAATTGATGTGGATTGGGAGAGTATCACGTGCATGCTGTAACACATTTACTGCTGTGGAGTTTAAAATGAATTTGTTCCTACCCTTCATACCTATGCTTTCACCACCTGGCATTATCCCCCACCACCACAACCATAATCCTCAAGTCATCATTGCTGTAATAGTAATAGTAGCAGCAGCAATAATAATAATAATAATAGTTTTGGAATTATTAACTGGCACCAAGAAGAACTGCAAAAACTAGACCAGAAAACAAGGAAACTACTAACCATTTATGGACAGCATCACCCAAAAGCAGATGTAGATCACTTATATGTCCCCAGAAAACAAGGAGGAAGGGGCATGATGCAGTTAGAAGCAGCCCATGCAGTAGAAATTACAAAATTGGTGGAATATGTAGACAGGAAGGAAGACCCACTAATACATGTTGTCAGAACACAACACAACACCGACTCAGCAGTGTTACAGACAGCTAGATGCCTGAAGACAGAAGTACAGAAAGAAACAAGAAAAATGAAGGACAGCATAGCAGAGAAAACAAAAGAAAGATGGCATGGCAAGGGGAAGCATGGACAATTGCCACGTACCTTAAACGAAATGCTGGTGGACATTGAACAGTCATATCGCTGGCTAAAATCTGGTGACATGAAGGGAGAAACAGAAAGTACAATAGTGGCAGCTCAAGGCAAAGCAATTAGTACAAACTATTTTAAGAATAAAATTTTGAAGGAAGAAATTGAGAGTAAGTGTTGGTTATGTAAGCAACATGAAGAAACTATTGACCCACTTAACCTTGGGATGCCCCATTTTGGTAAAGGACGAATATTTAATGAGACACGATAAGGTTTGTACACATTTGTACTACTCAATATGCAAAGCCTTAGGCATTGAAACCACAGACAAATTGTACACACACATGCCCAAGCCAGTGTGTGAAGAGGGAGCTGTCACAGTGTTGTGGAATCAAGCAGTACACATAGACAGAGAAGTTATAGCAAATAGACCAGATATAATTAAAAACAATAAGGAGAAAACATGCACATTGATAGATGTGGCAATACCTGCAGACAGAAATGTTGTGTGGAAAAGAAATTAAAATACAAGAGTTTATGTATAGAGATACAACGAATGTGGAACCGGAAATGTACGATTGTACCAGTAATAATTGGAGCCACTGGAATAGTAATGAGAAGCTTAAAGAAAAATTTGGAAACTGTACCAGGAAAACATTCGATAGATTCACTACAAAAGACAGCTATACTTGGAACATCACACATAATAGGGAAAGTACGGCAGTGTGAAGCTTGAAGCATGAGAGGTGGGGATCACCGCTGGTTCAAGAAAAGTACCAGGAAGAAAAGGCCTGTAACAAGAGACATCCATATCGTATAATAGTAGTAGTAGTAGTAGTAAAAAAAGGTAAAGCAGTCCCATTACAGGCCTGGACAGGCCCAGAGGGTTCCAGGAAGTTAAGGTTCCCAGATTTTGTGACAGTGGCACAGGATGGTGGTAAGGTTGTCAGCCTTACGCACCGGCCGCTTTTACCCCCAGGAAATTCTCCTGCTACTCATTTCTGTTTGAGGCTGAGTCGACCCCGGGGCCGTAGTGCGATCGGAAGGATTTTATGTCAATAAAAAATCCACTGACACCAGCTGGGATCGAACCAGCGACTGATTTGTAGCACAACACCTTAACCACTGTGCTACCGTGGTCCCCCAGTAGTAGTAGTAGTAGTAGTAGTAGTAATATGTAATAATATATTGTAATTTATTATTATTATTACACCATACCAAGTTTGGGTAATTTGCAAACTATTTATACCAAAAATGAGAAAATATGCAGAATTAAATTTTGAAGTGAATGAAAAGTGACAAGTAGAAGCAGTTTATACCTTAACCTATCTCTTTATCCTGACACACTGCATGATGTCCTCAAGCAACTAGACGTACTGGATTTGCTGTACGTAAACATACAATGATCTGTAATCTTAAATACATGCAACATGGAAAGGTCTTAGGTGACAGCACATTTCAGCAATAACACATACTTACCTTCACCTTTGTTATTAAATGCATGAGGTGGTATGACTCTTCCTTGTTAAGTATGAGTTAATGATACAACAACAACAGTAAAAAGTTACACCACACCTTTAGGGGGCTTTGGTGTCTTCTAGGATTCTCAACCATCCATCTCTATGCTTAGCTTCTGTCCATCAATTTTTACCACTTGCCTTTCTTATGTCATTGTTCATAACAAATCCATCCAGCCTTTCTTTTTCCTTCTGGGTTATACTACATAAGTCTTTCTGTCATTTCACTGTCATTCTGATCACTTTTTTCCCCACCCACGCTATTCATATCACTTATGCTTCTTTAAACAGTTCATATAATTCTCTGTTATACTGTATTTACCACACTTCACCAACTTTAGTAGGCCCAAAAATTTTCCTCAGCACCTTTCAGATGCACTTAACTGTCTGTCTCTTCCATTATTTTTAAACACCAAGTCTCTGAAGCATGTAATATATGACAGTCTGATGATGGTCCTGTGAGTGGACCAAAACATGTAGATATATTACAGTAAATGAATAGTTGTATTAGAGGGAAATGCTATATCTTTATCAATAATGATATAATAATTCTGGCCTAATAAGTGTTTTATTGTGGTGTAACCTTTATTTTTGTCCTTAATTGACTATATCTTAATTGTTTCATCATTCCATAATAACATTTATTTGTCATGATCAATCTTCTTTATAATTCCATTCCCATGTTATTTATCTTTGGGTACAGAAGAACCAAGTGGGGGCAAGATTTTCTGCACCCATCCAGGCCAGCCCTGGGGACCACCCAGCCTCTTATACAGTGGGGTAAAGTGGCTGGGGCGTGGCATTGACCACCCCCTCGCATCTAACTCGGAGGTTAAAAAAAGAGTAGAACTATACCTCTACTCCCCCCCCCCCCCCCTTCATGGCCTTTTCTGGGGTGAACTTTACTGAAGACCCAAGGTGTATAAAGTTATATGTATATAATTCATATCTGCATATTTGAGGTTGCAGGATATTTGTTGGACCAAACATGAACTTCATTTTCTCCTTGTTTATTATTAGGCCCATCTCTTTACTTTTTCTCGCTGATGATGAGGAAGCTTCCATCATTACTTTATGAGTCCTTCCCATTATACTGGTACTGTTTGCATAGGCTAAAATCTGCACAGATTTACAGACTATTCAGATTTGCTGTATTTTTGCATCTCTAATAATATTATGGAGCAGTGTTAGTAGACATGCATCACCACCTGGGATACAAGTTTGTATTCTGTAAAAGGTAAAAAAAGTAAAAGTTGTCCCTCTTAATGGCATGGGGGTGTATAGGGAGATTGAATGTAGAGGCCTAATTGTTTTTAACTTCAGCAAGAGATAGAGGTTAGTGGTTAACGTCATACCCCAGCCACTTTATTCCCAGGGCAAGAGCACCTGATACCCACTGAATAGGACACTGGCTGGGCATTAGAGTTAGTTTGGTCGTTTTGGAGAAGAGAAAATTTCTTACCCCTGCTTGGAATCTATCTCTGGATTGTTCAGTCTGTACACTAGGCACTGTACTGACTAAGTTGTTCTGGCCAGAAAGTAATGTTCCATATTTTTTTTTTGGCCAGCAATAAAGCCAGGAATGTGAGATTTTATGAAACAAATTTGCAGTTTCCAGGATTTATGTATGAAGTTGTAAAAACTGTTTTGACAGCAGTGCCTCACGGTGGAGTCAGTCAATGATGTGTCGTACAAACAAGATGCTGTAATATAATTCCATGTTGCCAAGGTGTAATCATTAAGAAACATCAACAAATGTGTTTTCAATGTTTACGGAAGTGCTGTGGTCAAGAGAAGCACTGTTGGTTGCTGGGCGTAAAGAGTGGCGTCTTCCAGTGTGGGAAAAGCAGGTATCTGTGATTTGCCTCACTTAGGTTATCCTGTCACTGCTGTTAGTCTGGAAATGCTGCAACACGCTTATGCCACTGTTTGTGAGGATTGACGTGTCACCACTTGACAACTGGCACCTCGTCTTTAATCCGCAAAGGAAATGTTAAATCATTCTAGATCTTGGATATTTGAAGGTGTGCACGAGAGGGATCCCTTGGAGCCTCAAGGTTGAAGACAAAATGAGAGAGTTGATGGGATGTTTTGAAGCTGAGCAAGACACCTTCTTATTCTGGATTGTTACAATAGATGAAGTCTGTGTCCATCATTTTGAATCAGAGAGAAAAAGGCAATCCATGTAATGGCACCATCCTCAGTCTCCCCAGAAGAAAAAGTTCAAAAAGTCTCCATCAGCAGACAAGGTTAACATCGCTGCCTTCTGGGACTGTGAAGGAGTGATTCTTGTTGATGCATTGCCGAGAGGGGAGACAACTCTGATACCTACATTGGGATGCTGACAGAACATAGGAAGCATTTCAAACGAGTTTGACCTTACAAGAATTCAACATAAATTTTGCTTCAGAATGACAGTGCAAGGCCACACACAAGTTTGAAGACTCCCCATCCCATTACAGAATTTGATTGAACTGTTACCCAATCATCCCTACAGCCCGAATCTAGCGCCCTCAGGTTTCCACGTGTTTTGAGCCCTGAAGGATGTGATGTGTGGCATGAAGTTTGAGACATGATGATGGTGTGATTCACACAGTGAGAACTTAACTACGTGAGGAGGACACATTATGGTAATGATAAGACTTATACACACATGCTTCTTGCTGACGCTAGGCCATAGAAGTTGACAGAGACTTTGTGGAAATATAGGGAATGGAGTCAAACCCTTCATAATGTGTAATGTTCATTATTCAGATGTTTACTGAGTTAAAAATAAGGGGCTTTACTTTCAGGGCATCGCTCGTAAGATCTTATTTGCTTCCAGCAAAACACCATGCTTAGTTTTGGAAGTGTACTCCTTTCCATCTTTTATTCATGTGTTTTTATATTGGATAAAGAGTGAAGTTCCTGTAAAGATAAGAACTAAAGAAACATCAGTTCTTTTGTTATTAATCCTGTGGTAAAGGGCCTTTGGTGAAGAGGTTGTACTTATTCAGCACATTAAGAAATGCCATGTTTTTATAGCCTCTTTCTGTGCTATTCATTCTGCATTATTTTAAATTTGATTTCATTTAACTTGTGTTGTTAAGCTTATTTTTCTTGTAATTTGTTGCAGTCCATTTTGTTGCATAGTCATTCCTGTAATTGTAAGTCAGGGTGAATGACTGACATATTGTTTTGTACAGAGAAACCAACCACTACACCAATCATGAACCAGTTGAATCCAGCCAGTACCATTACACCCTGCTTCTCTTAAAATCCACTTCTGTGTTGTCTTACTGTGAGCTTCTATTTGTTTCTGCATGGTCTGTTCGATTGAGATTCTCCATTCAAAAGATTCTAACCACAGGTGTCATTTTTCAGATCTACACTGATTCTGGGTGGTTGCATCCCATTATATGAATTATTGGTGCAAGTGGAAGTGTGTTGTTACATCTCTGTCTTCTTCCTCATCCACCTTCTTATCCTCTTCCTCTTCCCCCTCCTACTCCACTGCAACCCTACATGGATTTTGATCTTCTACAGCAGACCATTCCAGGCTTTTATCTTTGATGAGTTGGCTTCAGTTTCTCAGTTTTAGGTTCTGTAAAATATTTATCACTTCATCTCAATCTGTTCTTTGGCTGTCCTTTGGTTCTTACTCCAATATGGTTCCAATCAGTAATCTGAACTAGTTTTGTATCTTCCAATCTGTTAAGATGCCCCCACCATTTAATTGTTTGTGATTTTATATATTTATCAATATATTCTCTGTTTGTCAGCTTCTGCAGTTCTGTATTATTTCTTATTATTTATCCTTCTGTAGGCTTAATTGGTCCAAATATCATCCTTAATTTTTGTCTTTCAAAAACTAATAAATTATATGTGACCTATATAGACAGTGTCCAGGTTTCATGTGTGTAGGTCACTACTGGCCTTACCAGTGTCATGTAAACCTTCCTCAGTATATTTGTTAAATCTCTGCATTCATTGTGTTGCAGTCTCTTTTTGGGCACATTACTAAAGTGCACAAAGCAACTCTTAGCTTTGTAATGTCTGTCTGTGTAGAACAGTCTGGCTACCATGGAACAGATTTTCCTGGAATTTGATATTTGAGTATTTTTAAAAAATCTTTTGAGAAAATTCAGTTTTCATTAACACCTTAACGAGAATAACGGGTACTGTACATGAAGACCATTATACATTTTTGATCATATCTCACTCACTTGAATGAGAAATGTTTCATGCAAAAGTAGAGAAAATCAAAACACACATTTTATGTTCAGTTACTTTTGTTTTTTTAAAGTTGTGCCGTTTATTGGGTGGAAGAATATTGTAGAACCAGACACGTCACAGATGACAATATGGCACACGCTGATTGTGTGCTGGATAAGTAAGGCTACAAACACACTCAAAATGTGTAAATCTTACGGCTTTTCCACTGCAACAGTGGTTGCACAAATGTGCTTGAATGTCACATTACATATACATTTCCTGACTTGTTACATGACATTTGATGTGACTATATGAAATCTGTCATGACATTTTTCTAAAAATATAACATGTTGTTTAGTTTCTGATACTAAAATTATGTATGCGTATGTCAGGTTGAGTATAGAACTACCCTCTGGCTTTTGTGGATTGTATCATGCCTGTTTTGACCAGTTGAACTCTAAAATTTGGTGGTGTTTTGGCAAAAGTGTATGTCTTGTGGATGTTAGGTTATATGTTTTAGGGGTGTGTGTGAGTTGCCAGTATGTCTTCATTTGTTGGGCAAAATGTAACAAGGTTATAAAACCTGTTGCAAATTTAATGTTGTTATATAACTATATGGTGTAAAGAGATTGAGATCTCAATGTCTGAATGCAGTGAATGTATAGAATTATAAAAACAGACCTTATGGAAGTAAAAGTTGGTCCACAAGGTATATTTTCACTTGTTTAGGTACTTTTCTTATGATGGCTTATAGTATGAGCTGTATGTGTTATATCAGTGCAGTCTATACGGTTCAGCCTGCTTTTAAGATTGGACCGCTATTTGTGCAAGCAAGTAATAGATCTAAGAATGGAAGACAAACTAACTGTTTTGGTATGTCATTTGAAGCCAGTTTGGTGATTATTTATGACTACCTAAAAATACATCATCTGGAACTCTAACCATATTGCATTTAGCAGTGCAAAAAATAATACAGTGTATGACCAATATACCTAGGAGAAGAGCATGGTGTAACATAGTTGTTGTTCTTGTTATTGTTATTGTCTTCAGTGTGTTTGGTTTCAGCACATTACTCTACCTGAAATTTCTAGTATTATGGGCCCTGGTGTTGTTTGCTGATTTTATCCTGGAGTTCCGGTTTGAATTCCTGTGGCCATTTTGGCTGCTACTTCGAAGTGTGTACGATTCTTTCAAATATCAGGGCTTGGTGAGTGTCATGTTTGAGTACTATGCCCTTTGGTAATAAAGGTCATTGGAGCTTGTATGTCTTCCTGTTAGAATTTGGACATTGGGCAGTATTTCATCCTTGTATTTAAAAGCATATTACTTTTTAACCTTAAAAAAACATGTTTGAATCTGAGACACGAAGCTGCTATGTTTATTGTATTCACATATTTATTGAACCTTTTCATGTTTTCTGTGATTTCTGCCACACTTGACATTGTCCCTTGTACCATATTCTGCGAGTGCCTTCCTGCTTCCCCATGTCATACCTGGGATCTCAGACTCCCTTATTAGCACACAACCCAAATGGAGAATTTTGAAATGTAAAGGTGTTGACAGTTATTTTTAGCAGTAAAGAATGTATTTTCATTGCAGTTAAAGTTACGATTCGAACAATTTGTGCATATAATAAAAGAAATAAAAAATATATGAAAATTAGTGAATTCAATTCATTATTGTACTATTAACTCTCCTGACGTATATTGTACATTACTGTCCAGGAATAGCAAACCTTTTGAGCTGTAAGCCCCCTGATGACAAACATTTTAAATAAATAAAAAAAATTTAACATGACCTAGGGCATTCCTTAATTGGAATAAGATGTGTGCGAGGGCCCAGAGACCACTGTCATGATTGATATATTCTGCATGTGTTAATCATTTACATTGCTCTAGTTTTAGTTCTTGTGAGTGACTGGATGGCAGGGGGTGATTTGTGACTTACTTCACGTAATTGAAATAATATGGAAAGAAATTGAAATTTTGGGTGAAATATATGATGTATCTGTTAGTAATCTACTTTCCTCTAATTTTAGTTCTTGTGAGTGACTAGATGGCAGAGAGTGATTTTTTTATGTACTAAACATAACGGAATTAATGCAGAATGAAATTGAAATTTTGGCTCTTTGAAATGTATGAACAAATACTAGAAAATATGGTGTGCTTTTGTGACATGGGAAGGGCTAATTTGTCATGGAATTTCTAGAAGCGTAAATATTGATCTTATAATATTTTAATATGTATGTATATTTGTATGTATGTATGACTGAACTGTTTGTAACTGAGGAAAGGTTATTAAACATGTTGCATATGTAGTTGAAAAGAGAGTTATTGTTGTTCATGGCATATATAAATTTTTAAAATTTCTTTGCAGGCCTTCTCAGTTTTCTTTATTTGCATCGCCCTGACATCAGATATGATCTGTTTTTTCTTCATCCCAGTGCACTGGCTCTTCTTTGCAGCCAGCACGTATGTCTGGGTGCAGTATGTATGGCACACAGGTAGCATCATATTGTATTTTACGCTTTTGAATAGTTTTATGTAATAGAACATTAACCTGATTGACTTGAAAGTCTCATGTGAAATACTCTGTTCCTTTTCTGTGTTATGTGACAGATGGAATGAGAGCAGTGAGTTGTAACAGTATATAAGCATGAGACTTAGAACTTTAAATGATACATCCCTGTTGTGCTCCAATCAGTAGATATATTTATTCAGTAAACTGTCATGCACAACTCATTCAGCAATTTTAAGGTGACTGTTTTCATCCTATGTCTGAGCCATTAACAGAGCTATGCATTATTTAGAACAGTTTTTCTCAACCCTTGTGAGACTGTGGCCCGGTAAATTCTTTTTTCATAAGACGAGGGCCCGGTCCCAACAGATTTACTCATCAGTATCTTTCCAGTTTTTTTTAAGTTCATACATTAAACTAATGTAAGTATTAATAATTAATTATGGCATACTCATAAAGAGTATTAGTGCAATTATGTGAACGGTATGGCATGTTGACAAACATAAAATTACATTTAAATTAGTTACCAATTCCAGGAGAATCTCTCGCGGCGCAGTATAATTGATGCCAGGGCCCGATGGTTGAGAAACACTAATTTAGAACATTAAAAAAAAAACTGTTCAATCATTCATAAAATTGGGAATGAGATCTCATTCGCTTAACATAATCATTAATCAGCTTGTTAAAAACAGTGTAAAAACTGTGTAAAATTTAGATGAATAAACAATTGTGTTTTTAAAAAACAGTAATATTATCAAATAAAGAATGTAGGCAGCATAGGAGCTTTTTGATAGGAAGAGCACACTGCAGTGCCTGTTCTGTAGTGTTGAAACTACCAGTGTATGTTCAGATGATCCAATGCTCTAGGGAACCCCAGTATGTTCCAATATAGGAATGCATCGCATTTTCTTTTAGTAAAAGTTTTCCCCTTCTTTTCTAGGTATCAGCAATCAGCTGGAGTTTGTAAGATGTAGCAACTGTGATTATATTAACTGAGGGAATTCCCATATTATTTGAAAAGCAGGGTGTGTTATAACCCCTTGTGAATGAAGTAAATACATTGTGCCCAACTGTTTGCTTTTCAAATAATATGGAAATTGGTATTGATTATATTGATCATTTGAATCAACAAAATGAATTGAAGCACATGTTCACCTGTTAGTGCATGGTGGCTGCAACTGTCATAATACAGGCAGTTATTCTTGCACTGAGGAGACATCAGTGGGAATGTTTTCTTTTTCTTCAGAGTCTTAATGCAATAATCTGGCAGAAACAAGTAAATGGTGTTAGGAAACAGTGGTTTAATGTAGTTCTGAAAATGTTTTTCCATCTGCTTTTTTGTATACCACCTCTTACATTTTTTTCTGTCTGCTTTATCCTATTTCGCACTTTTCTACTCTCAGACAGTTCATGAAAGTGTAATTATGCAACCAGTACTACCAGCCGATGTGGACTTTCCCTGGAACACTGCTTAATGTGGAGTGGAATTACCCACACATCCATGTACTGACTTGCAGCGCTCAGATTTTTGCCATTTTCAGATATGTTTCTTGTGTCACTCTATTCTACTTGAAACGGGATTTTTGTAGGGCATTAAAACAAGGAATCTCACAATACTTTTTTTCCTGGTGGAGATCGAAGTCAGATATGTAATTGCAGATATTTCCTGTAATACTTACTTACTTACTCCATGGTGCAGAGTCCTTCTTGAGAAGCTAACTGGTTTGCAGCTAGTCAAGAAATTCCCCGCATTTTATGGAACCCGAAGGTTCATTACCGTACTCACAAGCGTCC
>Ga0123354_10005596_pt1 | contig 18324 bp, 7 predicted proteins | sample TergutLab28metaG_2_FD_97872 | JGI IMG/M metagenome (GOLD analysis project Ga0123354, IMG submission 97872) | Labiotermes labralis P4 segment gut microbial communities from Petit-Saut dam, French Guiana - Lab288 P4 | ecosystem: Host-associated > Arthropoda: Insects > Digestive system > Gut ...
TACTAAAACACATTAATAACCAAAGCTTACTCTTGCCATATGAACAATACCATATCCAAGCCCTCCACCACAATAGAAAACTCATTCCCGAGCAGAACCCAGGCGATACAAACCCCTTGTTCCTAGTGGTCATAAACCCCTAAACCCTCACGGTCCACAATGAACAGGTCAGTAGTGGTTCAGCCTACACTCGGATACCACATCACCAACAGACAATCCTGCTACATAACACCAGCACGCCTCAAGTCAGGTACGTACAGCTCATGCATGTAGTCATCAATACAGATGCATAAAACACCAAAACATACCACACACAAAATGTTCAAGAACCACAGGACACCACACGCTTGCAGAAACACACTCACTCAGAGCTACACACGACACATAATATAGGTATAGCACTTACCACTAGATAAATAAATTAACACACAAAACTTCTATCATTACAGCCTACACAACTGAACAAATAGTCGCAGGCTTCTGAAGATGGACGTATTAACGTCTGAAACATGTTGAGCAGTAGATAATAAAGCAAGTGTCATCTAGTTGGTCATCCTTTATTCAAATATTCAAAGATCTGAATTTGTTTATGTCATAAGATGTATTTCTGATGCTAGTAGGAAGGTGATTTAAAAGTTTGATTCCAAAATAAAAGGGACCTTTTTGGAAAGTTTGCAGTTGGAATATGTAAGTCAGAATTAATCTGGTGCTAATTTTATGAATTTCTGAATTCTATTTACATAAATATCTATTTTGACAATACATAATAAAAGGGAAAAAGTATATTGTGATTTTAATGGTAGAATTTTTAGATTCTTGAATAACTAATGACAAGAATCTCTATTTCTGGCATTCAAAATTATTCTAATTATCATTTTTTTAATATTAAAAATATTAGAGCTGTATGCAGAATTACCCCAGAAAATTATGCCATACAGTAGGATGGAATGAAAATATGAAAAGTAAATTGTCCTCAGTGTATCTTGGGACATAAAATGTTTGACATACCCAATTGCATAGCATGCTGTGCGTAGTTTAAACATCGTTTGATCAATATGGTTTTTCCATGACAAGGAACTACCTGTATCTAATCCAAAAAATTTAGTATTTTTAGTCTCTTTAATCAGTTTATTGTCACAACTTATTTTTATACTAATTTGATGACTATTTTTAGGCCTAAATTGTAAAAAGTAGGTTTTATCAAAATTTAATGATAATGAGTTACCTCTGAACCAATCATTTATATTTTCAATTATATTGTTAATAACTTCTTTAAATTTTGAGGGTCTAAGATTTGTAATTATTATGCTTGTATCATCTGCAAATAGAATCGGTTTCGATGGGTCAGCTATGATATTCGGAAGGTCATTTATATAGATTAAGAACAACAAAGGACGAAGTATTGAACCTTGAGGAACACCATGTTTTATTTTGCCCCTTTCTGAAAAAGTAATATTAGAAGAGCCATTATTTGTTAGTACTCTCTGATGTCTATCACTGAGGTATGATCATAGCAGTGCATTTGTTTTGCCCCTGAATCCATAAAATTCACATATAGACAATAGTATATCATGATTTATGGAGTTGAATGCTTTTTCTAAGTCACAAAATATTCCACCAACTGTTAATTAATCATTACATGCTAGTAATATTTCATTCATTAGTTTGAAGGAGTCTTTTTCAGTTGAGGAATTATTTCTGAAGCTAATATATTATTTTGGTTCATGTGTTGGTACTATCTTGTATATATGACTTTTTTCAGAATCTTTGAAAAGGATGTAAGTAAAGAGCTAAGTCTAAAATTGGTTATATCCATTCTGTCTCCTTTTTTATGTAAGGGCTTTATTTCAGAAAATTTGAATCAGGATGGAAAAATACCTGATGAAAGTGATTTGTTACATATGTGTGTTAGAGGAGGTGTGATGAAAGGTGTACTTACTGTTAGAATTTTCATAGGAATACCATTAGTGACTTGCTTGTGAGCATTAATCATTTTAATGATGTGCTATTTGTAGATGATACCAGTGTTTTAAGGAAAGTTATTAGAGAAGCAAGAAAATTATATTATAAAGATTTAATAGAAACACCAGAAAACAAAATAAAAACAACTCGGCATATCATTAGCAATGTAACAGGGATGACTGGTAACTCTAAGCATATGCCGCCCTTATTTAAATTAGATGATAAAGAGGCCCTACTAAAAAATACATCTAAAGTTTTAAGTACTATTGTTTTAAATATAAATGATAACCCAAAAATACAAGTTGGTAATGACAGTTTGCCAATTTTGCTTTTAAAGAATGCTTGTCCAAATGCAATTTCATGAATGAATATAATTCCTGAAACAGGTGAGATACGAAGTATCATCTGCTCCTTGACATCTAAGAACACATCTGGTTATGATTGGATGTCTACAAAGATACTGAAATGGAACAATAATGTTTATAATAAAATTTTAACTTTGGCTTATAATTAAAAGTTTCTATTACCATCTTTTGCCATAAGGTTATTTAGACGCTCCTAGACGATTTTTTTATTGTGTGAATTTTCTGACCCAGATACTATTATCCAGTTTTCTGTCGTTCTTACGGTCATATATAACCATTTTACCTATAACCCAGGCTTCCATGGAGACTCCTTCTCTGGAATGTTTAGGAATGACAAATGTCAGTCGTATTTGTGTCTTAATATTATAGTATGTAGGACCGGAACTGCTGAGAATAAAACGTCATTTATGTTACAATGTTACTGCTTGATGACACCCGAAAACTATCCAAAACAAAGACATTACACTGTCTTCATTTCAAATGCCAGGACATCATTCTATTAGAAGCAAGTCCCTAGCATCATTTGAACATTAAAAGTCGTATGCTAATTTTCAACCAGCATGCACCGCAACAAATTATTTTAAAAACTAAAGAATTGGCAATGAGTTTTATTTTTTATAGCTTGTTATAATACAGTATAATACATTTTATAAAAGGAAGCATTAAAAAAACGAGCAGAAATGTTTAACTTAAACGACACGGGAACACAATGGGGAAAGGACTCTGGTTACCTTTACAATGAAAATGTTGGCAGCTACGGTGTTTTTCCGCGGTTACCTTCGTCGGGATGACGAAGCAGTAAAATAAAATGAACCAAATATATTTAATTGCACTTCATCCGTAAGAGCTGAAGGTATAAGTGTAATACTAAAAAGATGCAGGAGTCTATGTTACCCTGTCTATTTCAAACTGTTTTTATTTCATGACCGAGATGTTAGGTCATTTACGAGGAGACAATGTTGGCATGTCTCTCTTGGTGACGTTTTTGTTTTGAGATACAACACACCGTAAAAATTTGCAGTGTCTCAAGGACATTTTGACCCTTCAGTATGAAACCAATATGATGTCTCAAAACTTAGAGAAGCAATAGTCCAGTGGTGTGCTGTCAATTCAATTGCTACAGGGCAACATTGGAGGGGGGGGGGGGGCAAATCTCCCGACCAATATTTTTTTCTACTTAAGATAGTTTCTTGGTTACTGAGTTGAAAGGGAGCAAATAGAAAAATCTGGGTGAGAATGAGGGAAAGGTGTGTCTCTATATTAAGGTTTGGTTGCAACCAAATTTCCCTTCTCATTCTAACGTGACTCCTTTTTAAATCGAAGTACCCAGTAACATGGCCGATTTGCGTCCTCTCCCCCAGCGCAATGTTACTAGTCAAGTTACACCAATGCTCGGAGTAATGACGCGAAATCGTACCAGTCAACCAACCAAAGAGCTTAGAGTTGCGCAAGTCGAGGTTTTTCGGTCTGTGTAGCCATACCCGCGTTTGAGAGCATCACTGGACTCACTAACAAACAACTTAAACTAGAGATGGGATTATTTCTTTTCACCATTCCAAAGATCCATTGTCGGTAAAAACCAACGGATATAGAACCAGTCACATAAAAATATTCTTGTTCTAAACAGAACTAGTCATATGTAACAGTTATAATCAGCAGATACTATTTACAATCAATAAATTCTATATAATGAAGCAATATCAGTCTTAGCCCAATATAAAGTGGAGTGAAATTGTACATTACGTAATAGCCTTCTTATAAATAAAACAAAAATTTTTTTTACATGTGGAAACATACATTGAAACTTTATACAAGTTACAAAATAATAAATATAACCTTAAAATTAATGTATATCTTATCCAACTGCTTTGTAAATTAAATATTCGTCTAAAGTACAAAATGAATATTGATGAAGAAACCTTCTCAGAAGAGATTTAAAATTCTTAATGTTTTGTGCAAATTCCTTTATTTCAGGTGGAAGGCTGTTATGTAGTTTAATACCCATATACAAGGGACCTTTTTTGGTAAATAGTCAAATGCGACAATGGTTGATAAAAATCAGAATTGTTCATGGTATTGATACTATGTATCTCCTAATTCATCGGAAATTTATTTTTATTATTAACCACAAAGAGTAGCAGAGAGAATATATATTGTGATATCGGTGATAAAATATTTAATGTCTTAAAAAGTTCTCTACACGAATCCGTGATATCTGCGCCATGACAATTCTAATGATCCTGTTTTGTAGTTTGAAAATACTATTACTATATAAGGATTTTCTCCAAAAGAGTATTCGGTAATTAATAATAGAATGGAAGCACGAATGGTAAACCATCTTCAAGGTATCCTGCGTCTCAAAACGTTTAGTGGCTATAACCGCAAAACAACCCACACCTAATATCGGTATAATCATTTTTGTATGGCTATTACGCTTACGCTAACGAAATTCCCGTCGCGGCTGCGGACCTCGACGAGGACAAACTAAGGACCACTGCTTAGGTCCCCCACACACGTGGAGTTTTACCTTCAGTTTTAACCGCACAGTTAATAACTGTCGTTTTAACAACCACTTCTTGGTCCACTCCCTAATTTTCCTTGCATTTCGTCTATATTTCCTGTCTAAAACCACTGCGATAGCTGCATAGCACAACAGTTCACTGAGAGCTAACATCATGGAGATGTTTTGCACCCATCTAAATTACAAACTGAACTGATCTATTTCCTTCAGTTTTAACTGCGCGCGTGTGTGGTAAAACCTCTCGCAGGCCAAACTGAGCAAACTTGGCACAGTCTGGCCTGCGCAGTTAAAACTGAAGGTAAAACTGTACGTGTGTGTGGGGCCTTTAGCTGCAATAGGCCTTTTTGAGTCATACACGTGCACACTCACGCAGTTTTGTAAACATAATAAGCCACCAGATGTCACTACGACTGGAGGGAGAGAGTGGTATATTTCGTAAAACAAGTTGGTAGGTGAGTGACAGAAAAAAAAGCTCCCCTAGTGGTACTTAATGGCAACAATTTGAAAATGAGCAGCAACGTCGGTAACCGTCATGGTAATAGTTGGAAGAAGGGTGGAAATACGCAATTGTCACAAGTATTGCGCAGTGTTACTTTTTGCTTTGTCACCATCGTCTGAAGCGAGGTAGAGTGCATATCATTTCCAGACTGTTTATCCGTGGCATGAACTTGCGTGGAATCATGACCTTTGAATCAGTTATTTTTTTCAGTTTTGATGTCTGCAAGAAAGAACAATCTTGGGAAGCGGAAAAATATCCCGCGACCCATTCCAATTCAGCCCCAAATTTCAACAATACATGATCGTCTTGGAGCAGGTAAGGTACAAAGGTAGGGGTTTGTAATGATCTTTGTCATGTAAGTTACGAAGATTAAAAACAACATGCAGTTTCTAACGAAATGTGTTGATATTATTTATTTTAAAAATAATGTTCACAAGAGCACTGCTTACATAACTGATAAAAATCTGAAGCCTTTTTACCTCTCTTCCATGATTGGCCTTTTTTAAGGAGGATGTATCATTAACAGTTTTGTGTCTTACTCAAGAATTTTGCAGTGTGATTTTTGCTTTGTTATCATCTGAATTGAGATAATGGGCGCATCATTTTAAGACTATTTGTAGCTTGAACTTCTGTAGAATCATAATCATTGATTCAGTTTTTCTCTCTCACTTTCTCTTTCCAGATATGGTGAGGTCTGCAAGAAAGAGTATGCTTGGGAAACGGAAAAATATCCCACGACCCATTCCAATTCAGCCCCCAGTTTCAGCAGTAAAACATCATCTTGGAATGGGTAAGGAACAGTGACAGGGATTTGTAATCGTTGTCAAATAATCTTTATATGGAATATCCCTGTTGGTGTAACTTTTGTAATGTATATTGATGTTTCTAATCGCACACAAGGGACTCTTTGTGATTGCTTATTGTCTGGCTACTAGATTTAACATAAAGTATAGGTCATCTTGAGGCCAATTATACAAGAACTAAACAGAAACTAAATACTGTAAGGTAGGAGATCTCCACTTTAATACATTAACTATGTATATACTAAGCATAAAGGTACAATCAATTGCAAATATCTTAAGGATATTATAAAAGAACCGTATAACTAAATATAAATACTAAGTACAGGAAATTTATATAATAAAGTAAATAAATTTCTTGTCCTTAGTATTTCATATTTATTTATATGGCTCTTTTATGTCCTTAGACCATTTGCAATTGATTGTACCTTTCTACATTGTATACACATTTTTAATGTATTTTTAATATAATAAGGTGGAGATCTCCTACGTTACAATATTTAGTTTCTGTTTACATTCATGTTCTTGTATAATTGGCCTGATGATGACCTATACTGGAGGCCGAAACTAGTTCCCAGACAATAAGCAATCACAAAGAGTGTGTGGTGTGTGTGATTGGAAACAGTGATATATACAGTACATTTGTCATATAAACAAGCACTTTCTAATGAAACATTTTGATATTGTGTAGTTTAAAAATAACATGACAAGAGCACTATTTGCATAACTGATAAACCTGAAGACTTCTTACTTCTTCTACATGATTGATCTTTATTGGAGAATGCTATATCAGTAGCAATTTTGGTAGTTAACCCCACCGTCTGATTGCTCACCCAAAAAGTGTACTTGCCATATGCTCCTCCACAGAGTTTAAGGATGCAGCTGTACCAAAAACTTTTAATATGCAAATCATTGTTTATATATATATACACACACACACACACACACACACACACACAGAGGGTGCCAAAAAAAATGTATACATGTATGCGCTCCTCGAATGACAACTGTGCTTCCACCATTTTCTTTGACTGTCCTGCCTGTCGCATGGTGATGCTAGCATTCATTTGATTAACACCATCTTTTGAGCGAACGTCTTATTACATATTGCTACTGTAATTCAATTCAACTTCGAAAAGTAATACATAGATAACATCTCTTAAAATGTATATGCATTTTTTGACACCCCCTGTATATGTATATATATATATCACAGCTTTTATACAATTCACATATTTATTTATATATAATATAGGTGAACTGTATGAAAGCTGTGATATTTTTCTCTATATGATGTATTTTTATTATTGCTTCACTATTACTAGCCAGTTTAGAAACTGCTGAACCAGTATAACCTGCTAGTGCCATTCATTTTCACAGAAACTAATAGTGATATTAAAGGTAAAGGTAAAGTTCACCCTATAACAGGCCACAAAGGCCTAGAGGTGGATAGAGGTATAGCTTACACTTTCCTTAATCTCAGCACTGAATGTGGGTAGGTGGTCAGTGCCATGCCCCAGCTGCTTTACCCCTGGGAGAGACCTGGTACCCATTGTATAGAAGGCTAGGTGGGCCCCAGGGTCAGTCTGACTGTGTGTGGAAAATCTCGCCCCTACTGGGATTTGATCCCCGGACCTTCCAGCCCATAGCAAATCGTCATACCGACTGCACTATCCCAGCCCACAATAATGATTTTAGTCATGTGATTACATAACTGAACACTACTACAAGTTACCCAAACTGTAATTTTCTTCTTTCTTCAGAGTTAACAAAAAATTTACTACTCACATAACATCACAGCTTTACTACTGAATGTTATTATTGGGTGGGTAGCAATTATGCTACATATTCAAGAGTTTCCAAGTTCAAGTTTTGGCCCTAATATTTACTTTCCTGACTGATGTTTATTGATTTTTAACTTAGTTCCACCATGCCTGCTGTTTCCCCACTCTTTGCAGTTCATTATCCACTATCATGCTACTCTTTGATATTGTACAGTCAGCTGCTGACAGTGTCATTAAATGAACCGTAAATAAATGAACCTCCTACATTTTAAAATGAATGAATGTGTTTGAAACAAAAACATGGTCACTGTACCTGTATTTTTCCACTTGATGGAAGAAACTGGCATACATGATGTTGCTATACATATGGTACAGGCAGTGTACTAATCCAAAGGAGCTTGGAATTAAATTTGATACAGCTAAAACATAATGAAATGAAAATAAAGTGAGATGAAAAAGGAAAATTGGTGTTGACATGTGTCTTTTGATTCATTTTTGTCATGATTAACCTTTACTGTCGTATGCAACCATATGCTGGTTCCTAAAATGTACTTGTGAATGGCCTAGCATGCTATGTGCTGGTCTGTATATGTGATTAGTTGGTAGCATGCTGTAGGAGACTTAACAAAGTATTTGTTCTTAAATGTCTGTTCATTGAGATGTTTTGTGATTCTGAAAACCTGCCATCACCAGTTGATACAGCACAGCCTCAATTTAAATCAAGTTCTGCACTAGGAAAAGATGGAAGTCAGAAGACTGTGTGAGTCATTTTGGTCCCACATGCAGGTGCAGAGAAGAAAGCTGTTTAGAATTCTCATGTCAAAAAAGTGAAGGCATTGTGTCTATTACTAGTTTATTACCAGTGAACCAATATTGCCTTCTGTGCATTTATCTCTTTTCTCCATGCCAAAGTACCTGGAGATATATGTGGAAGTAGTATAATCACTTTCAGAATTTTAATCAGTGTTGTAGTCTTGGGCACCCCTCTCTATCTGCTTTGTCTTTTAATCCTGCTGTTACACCCCTTGATGGAATGTAACTGGCTGTTCTTTCTGGTCATGTCAATTATGCACATTACTGTCAGACTGGTCACAGAAATATCACCTTCATAATCTGGGTCAAAATATCAATTCAACAGTATTTTCTAAGTTTAGTCCCTGTTTTGAATTCAAAGCAATATCTTCTGAACCATGTATGCACATGTGTAACACAACTGACACAAATATGCATCTGCTAAAGTAACAGCAGAAAGAAATGGTTTCCTTTCCACTAAGAAACTAATCATTGAAACAAATTGTGAGAGGACAAATTCTTGTTTTCTTGACTTACAGTGCAGCTGAAAGGACATTGTAAAATCTGATCTGTAGTTCTAAAATTGTAAGAGGAGGAATGTACAGATGTCAAGATTGACTGGCACGTTTCAAACGCAACCAAGTAATTTCTTATAAAGCCTGAAGGCAGGAATTAAAATAAATGTAAACTGTAATAAAGACCAATATGAATTGATCACACATCCATTCATTCAGATTCATTCTTTAAAAATCAGTTTTTATTTTGACTTTCTAACAATAGAACTCTAATTTACACAATTTATTTTTGATTTGCTGCATTTCAGAAATTTCAATCTCCTCACATAGCAAGAAAAACTCAGCTGGCATGACATACATGAGACATTTAAACTGTTCTACTAAAGGTTGAGCTGCTTTACAACATTTTAGCTGCACCTGGAATGTGCTTGTGACTGTTAAATGCTGCTGGCAGCTTTAGAAGATTAAGCAAAACTGAAAAGCAGTTAATAGGTAGGGTAATTACAGTCAGTAACGCAACAATGTATATCTAATTGATGTTTATTAGAAGATGATAAAGACTACATGTTTCAGCCACTATTGACCATCATCAGGTTTTTCATCTGATAGAACTGTATGCTGTAAGAGTGTTTATATAAGGCATGCAGCCATGTATTGATGTTGAGATCTCATTATCAAGGATTTGGAATCCAACATGGTATATAGCCTGGGTATGGAATCTAGTGAAGTAGGCAGTGAGTCAGTTGGAGGGGAGGGGGGGGCATTGCATTTTAGGTTAGTGTCCAGTTTCCTCACGTTGTAGTTGCCATTGCGGGTTACTCGGCATAATGTCTCTCCTTCGTAGGTAACTCGTTGATGGGGTGTTTGCTTCTTGGGTTTTTAGTGTGTAGGCTTGGTGTAATGGTAGTTTCTGCGGGAGAAGAAGAAAAAGAAAAAGAAAAATGAGTGTGTGCGTGTGGGTTGTTAACTCGGTGGAATGAGTCCTCCTCCCAGCTGACTCACTGCCTACTTCACTAGGCTCCATACCCAGGCTATATACCATGTTCAATTCCAAATCCTTGATGATGAGATCTCAACATCGATACATGGCTGCATGCCTTATATAAACACTCTTACAGCATACAGTTCTTTCGGATGAAAAACCTGATGATGGCCAATAGTGGCCGAAACATGTAGTTTTTATCATCATCTAATAAACATGAATTATATATACATTGTTGTGTTATTGACTGTAATTACTCTACCTATTAATTACTACACACAACGGGGATGGCACATTCCAGAAATACTGAAAAGCAGTGTTTGCAATGATGTGTTTAGAAGGCGTGTGGCTGTTATTTACAGAGGAGTTTATTTTAATATTACTCATAACACTTGTCATTAAGTTTTCTGTAATGCCTTACACAAACCAGGTGATTCTCAGATTAGGTATTGTGTTCTAATGAATTAGTCTACTTGCCTGGTATTTTGACATACTTTCACAATGCACAACTCTGTGTCTGTAGTTGCATCAACTGCATGTGTGAGAGTCCATGAGAATCTGACAGTCAGTGAACTGCTCATTAGAGTATTTCAGAGAAAAATAGTGTTACTTGGAAGTGTTTGTGATCTACCAGATCACATCTCAGTGGATGAAAATCATAACATTCGCTGTTAAGAGAAACTGAAATCTGTGACAAACAGCCTAACCCTCCCTGTTTCGTTATGTGTACTTGAACAGTTATACTAACATCTCATAAACACTTGTTTGTGTAGAAAATTGTCTTACCATTTACACAACTGTAAGGCAAATGATTTATAATATACAAAATTTGTATCAGTCAAACCACATCCATACATTGACTACAGAATGTACATGTTTTTTAAACACACAAACTATGTTGTCTAAATATAGTTATGTTTTGACACAAGTTTCATATATTATACTATCATAACACGTCAGGATGTCACATATAAGCAGTTGATTTAATTGATACTCTGCATATTAATGTAATGCAGACTCCAAGCACATGGACAGCATCTGTCATTAGGATTTTGTGGCATTTATCTGACATACAATTTTGGCATACATTGCAATGACGGTCTTAAAAGTTGAAGTTTACCAAAGCAGAACAACCTCAACATAAAACATGATGAAACTCCAAAAGCCAAAGTTACACAGACATTAGGGATAGATACTGTATTTAGTGTCAGTACTTGGCATAACGCAAGCAAATTGTTTTTTAGGCTCAATAAAACGTCCCGAATGTGTGAACCTGCCACATGCTAGACGTAAATTGTGGCCAACATCAGGGGAACTCCTTATCAGGAATCAGATCAATAAAGACCAGGTATAGTTAAGTTCTGGTTTTATTACTTGTGTTTGCAAAATTGTGAAAAGCGACTATTAGCTTCTGTCTGTCTGCCCACATGAAACAACCTCTCTTCCACTGACATATTTCCTTGAAATTTGATTTTTGAGTACTTTTTGAAAATGTATTGAGAAAATACAAGTTTCATTAAAATTTGACAAGAGTAAGGAGTACTTTTCATGAAGACCTATGTACATTTATGCTAAAATAAATCAATCAGTTCTTCTTAGAATGAGAAATGTTTCAGACAGAAGTTGCAGGGAAAATCAGTACACATCAATAAGGTTTTTCTGAAAATATTCCTGTTTATGAGAAAATGTGGTTAGACAGACAGGTCACAGATGACAATAGTATTGTGAATGTGTATTGCTTGCCAGATAACTAAGGTTACAGTTAACACACTCAGAATATATAATACTTATTGCTTTTTATGGCAACATTGGTTATATGGATGTGCTTTAATGTTGTTTTGTATGTACATTGCATCTCTTGTTTTATGAGTTACCCTAATGTCTAATATGGAAATTTATTAGGTAAGTTACCTGTAGCCTGAAAACAGATAATACTGTTGTACTGACTTGTATGTGGGAGGTGCCCATCACAAATCTTGGCATGGACAGTAACTATCCTGACAGATGCTTATGGTTTTCTTCATGACACCAGAAACTAATTACAGACTATCAGTAAGTTCTTCAAAATTTTATAAAAACGTTGATATCTTAGAAATTATTGGACAAGATTCAATGAGATAAAAACCATTGAACTTTGAAATAAATTCAGAATATCAGACTGTGTGTTGTGTCATACAGTATTAGTATTCTATACAGGAAGCCTAAATCTCAACCTTAGCTTATTAAAATAAAAGATACATATCTTTTATTTTTTTAAAAAAAAGCACTACTTGTAAAACTGATGTGTTCTTTTTGCTGTTGGAATCTTTACAGCATAAATTTTTTTGTGGTGTTCTTGAAACCAAGGATACACTGTTCCACTTCAATTTCCATCATTCATATACACTCAATGGGAACGTCACTATGAGCAGAAGTACCTGGTTATTTTTGTACATAGCCTGTGTACTTCATCTGATAGATGATGTAAGCTTTGAACTACATACTGGCTATGCCACTTATCAGTGAGTGAATCACAGATCTTGTGTTCCATTTAGTGTAACTGTAGTGAAGTGAATGGGGTGGCATAATGCAGCATGCTGGTGAAAGACCAGTTGTTTTAGATGATCTTGGTGCCTCTATGTGTGCTAATGATGGCAGTAGCATACTCTTCTGAAATTTCAGTGCTTTCTTACCAGTTTATGTACATACATGGCCTTACATTACAGAAGACAAAAGACAGGTCTGAAGACTTAACTGCACAATAAGTCAGTGCCTTGACTCATTCAGTGTAATATATTTGTATATGTGAGAGAGAGATAAAACTGTCCATGACTGAAATACAAATCTTGGTCACTGCTACTGTTCTTCACACTTTCCGTGATTTCTGTATTTGTGTGTGTATGAGTTTGTGTGTCACAGAGAAAGAGAGTGAGAAGGAATGACAATCATTCATGGAAGTCATTAATTATAAATGACAAAAGTTGCTGGATCAAATTACTTCATTTTGGCTATGATAATCACCAAACCTGGAGAGCTGTGTTCAAAGTTTGGCTGGACTCTTGTACCCAAGTGGTAATGCATCACATGCAAAGGATTTCCTTGAGTGGTACCATGTGGTCATGCTGGGCTACTTTGGCCATATCATGGCTGAGGTGGTTAGAAGCAGTTAGTAGCTGGCCTGTTGCCTTGGAGGCCTGGGTTTAAACCTGTGCCTGTCCATTTTGTGGTGGACAGAGTGGTACCTGGACAGGCTTTTCTGTCTGTACTTTGGTTTTCCTTTGTCTATATCATTCACCAGTGCAATACTCATATCTTATCCAGCACTGATGGAAACTGAGTTTCTTCAAACATAACATTTCTTTCTGAATGCATCCAAAAAGTTAAAGGATTTAATGCATAAGTTATGCAAAAATGACACAAAATAAGAAGAATTATCATAATATTATTGTTGTCTGGGACATGTCACATAGTTTGGTATCAATGAGTCAAGTGACCTGGTACTACATCCCAGAAAGGTGGCAGTATTAATACCCATTGCCACAGTAACCTCAAATCACAAGTTTTAATTAATGTGTGTATAATATTACATTACAGAAATACCATGTACTGCTCTCAGACACATTGCAGTTTTAGTTCCTCTTAAAATGGAATTTCATTAAAAATAAACCTTTCAATTTTTTTTCAGGACTGTGGATCTCAAAAAAAAAAAAGACACATATATGCAGATGTGTGCAACATATTACCAACAGTGTGCAGGGATACTGTTGGTTCGGGATTTGAAAATGACTTCCATACAATTGACGCTAAGGAAAATATTTCAGTACATTGTCTGCAGCATATCAGATTGAAGACTCCAATTTCCTTAAACAAGGTTGCAACTTCTCACTTTGGTAGTAGACCGTCCATTCCCGATGCATATTTACTTCTGAAGTCTAACACATCACAGAATGTTTCAGATGTCACAAACTATCTCTCAGCTGACTGTATTAAATATGGTAAAAATAGCCCAGCATGTGACTCTGCAATAATAAGACCGAGTCAGATGCCTAAACTCCTGAAGTCTAAGATACCACTAAGGTCTACACCTTCCACAGGCCAACTTCCAAAAGAGTCTGGTGGACTATGTAAAACATTTGCAGTGTCTAATTCTGAAGAAGGAAAAGGAATGAATTATATGCATGAAGCTCTCAATTTCAGCAAATCAAAAAGGACTGTAAATTTCAGAAATGATTATACAAAAAGTGAATTTTATGAAAAATCAACATCAGACCTTGTAACAGGAGCCCTAGATGGATCCAAGTATCTTATGTCACAAAAACTGAAAAACTGTGTATGTCATAAATCAGAAGAATCCAGCACATTAACGTCTCCTGAAGGAACTTCAGAGATGGTGTCTAACAAGATATCCACATTTGCATATGAAGATACATTTGCTGTTTCAACAGCAACACAAACAGATTTCATTGTAAAGAATAATGCAGCTATTCAGACTGATAGTGTAATTTGTGCCAAGTCAGGTATAGAGAAACTGTTTGCTATAAATGAATGTTTATTGAAGCACCAGGAACAGTTAGATGCTGTGTGTAAGAGACAAGTAGATGAAATGCGTGCACTTCAAAATCAGACCAATATTATACACAGTGAAATGGTAAATATTTTAAATGTTTTCAACCATACAGACGTAGTTAAGATAAGCAGTGACATGTTTGAAGAAGGGAATTATCACTCTTCTGATAAACAGTCAGAGTACAGGTACAGCGACAAGGATTCAGAAGAGTGTTCAAGAACGCCACTGAGACGTTCAGCAAGAATTGCTGCACAGGCATTTGCACTTGCTGCTGGAAACAAATCACTACCATCCACTCCTGAATGTGATGGAGTTGCCCATCACCCAAGTGCAAAATCTGCTGAAACATGTTCAACGGTAAAGATGAATAAGTCAGAAAGTGTGTATAAAGAATTATGCACCAGCTTTCACTTTCTGAAAACTCCACAGAATAGAAAACAACCTCTTGCAAAACCTCTAAAGTCAACCCCTAATCAAATTTTGAAACAACGTTTGAAAGATCAAATACTGTCTTTATATGACTGAATCTTCTGAATACCATTACACTGGCAGAGAAATTTAAAAACTAGTGCACTAAGAATACACAGCATCCCTGTTTGATAAAGTTTGTGATCAGCTATAGTAGAAATTTTTAATCGAATATTATGGTGGTTCTTGCTCAGACATGCATCATTTTTACAGGTGGCTTTATCAGACAGTAATTTAATACATTTTGGATTTAATTTAGGATTCAGGTATGGAATGCAGTTTATGAACTGCATCTTCAGTGTGAAATTAGATGGAACTCAAAAGTGCAACAGCAGTAATATTTCATGGAACACTGGCGGGTATAGAATTCTATCATGCTTACCACTGGCAGAAATAGTTTGATCATGTTGTATATTTAGACAGATTTGAGTTCCAGGTTTCATTATTAGTTTAAAATTTGCATTTGTGTTGTGTATTGTATGCAACTCTTCCTGAGAAACAGAAAATCACTATGTTGTCAACAACAAGTGCTTCACACTGGTGTGGAATACTGCAGCAGGCAAGAAGTGGGAAGCCTCAAGTGTCATCAGGCCCATCATCCACTGCACTTGTTTCCATGGCCACATTGTAGATGTGTCTGAACTCATAATGTGTGAAACAGAATGAAATGTGGAAGGACCATTTTTAGGGAAGAGCGTGTTTAATTCATATATTCAACATAACATGCGTACTAAATATTTTAAGTATAAATATAGGGTTGTATATGAACAAATAATGATGAATTTTATTGCATAGAGATATATTTTCAAACCAACATGTGTCTGTTCTGTACCTTTGAACAGTGTTTAATCTCGAAATCTCTTTCCCTTGTCCTGCCCTAGTTGAGGGCCTGAAACAGCCTTGTGAGGGAAAGGGGAACGGGAAGGCAGGCTAGGGCAGCATGTGACCATAGTCTTATCCTCTTCTCCAGTGCCTGTGAGGTTTTGAGATTAAACACACCACACCTTGAAGTTGCACTTTTGAAAGTATCATAAATATGAAGATTTACAATAGTACTCTTTCTCAAAATGGCATTTTTTTTCTTGATACTATTATGAAATAGAATATGATGTTTTCCTATGTGTATCCCTTACTCATACCTCACATCTGATAATGCAAGTACATAAAATGCATTAATAACAATGAAGTCTCAAATATGGTAAGGGTTTATGGATTTATTAATTGCCCAGTATTCAGAAAGAGAAAGTTTTTGGAAACATGAGCTGTTTCACTGGACCAGTGTTTGAGATTAGCTCTAACTAGTGGATCCAAGAAAGAGCTTTCCTCCCCAGTCTACTGAGGACAGAGACAGACCCATTGTATGAACCATGTTTTGTTTATAATAACAGCCAATGTACAAAGTCCAAAAACACAGTCCTACCAAGTGTCATATCCTGTCACCATAACCTGTTAGAGTTAATAATATGGAATGCTGAAGGAACCCAAACAGTTTTTATAACTTTTGCAAATAGAAGGCTACTTATGAGTTGTTTAGACATCTCTTCCACCAACTTAACATTTTCTCACAAAGGAAAGTGACTGGAAAAAAATGTGACCAGTTTTATTATCAGTAAGTTGTCACAGCATTTTGGCTTTTGTGGTTTACCTATGTAATATATTATTGGAGCATGTCTTTAAATTTTATACAATGGAACCACAGCAAACATATATTCATAATCATTGTATCATGGGATAAATTGAAATAGACAGTTACCACTGATATGACATACAAACTGGTTAAAATCTCATTTTACTTCTTTGCTACCAGACTTTTCGTCTTAACCATAGTACTGTATTAAATTGGATAGCACTACACCACTTTTAATACCAATCCAAGGCCTATTTCTATATCAGGTTGTGACAGTTTCTTATTGATAGCACAATGCTTCCTACCATCATCTGTACTACTTGCATATCCAGCCAGAAGATGGCAAGTACTGTCTATGGCAAAACTGGATCAATGCAGCTAAGCACCCAAAGTTGAATTCCCTTGTTTTCACTTTTGTTTGTAACAGTTGTACCTGCTCACTCACTTCTAGTGCCTAGTTGCTTTTCACAGCAGCTTGTCCAACATGGTTGCATTTTCCGTTCTTTTGCTTGACACACGTAGCTCAGGAGCATAAGTCTCTCTTCTAGGGAGCATGTACAGGGGAGGGAAGTTTGCAACACTGGGACGTTCTTGTCCCAAGTAGTTAATCACCAGAGAGGTGGATGTCAATTTTTTGGTTGTCTTGATTGTACAAAAGTTACCCAAATAGTTGGGCAACAATTTTTTTATTGGTACTAATTTATTATACAATTCTTTGAACAAACTCACAGGATAACTAGAGGCATGTAATTTTGCTACATAACCTACATGAACTTAAGATGCCTTGTACCAGTATGAAACAAGTCTTACCTAAGTGAATTTTGTACTTGTGACCACTTTTTCAGTAACCTCTTCATCACTCTCAAAGCTCTTCCAATGGATGACATCATTGAGGGCTCCAGAGAGGTGGAAGTCTGAGGGAGCAAAATGTGGGTCTGTATGGGTGGGGAACAACAACCCATCCAAGTTTTGATTGTTTCCTGTGTTTTCAAACTTTTGCATGGTCATGTGTTGCCATGTTGCAGGAAGGTTTCAGCAGCATCTTTGTGAAGTTAACTCTCCTGCAACACTTCATCAGGGTTTTAAGAGTTCAGTTTATACAGATCTGAGTTAGTGGTTTGATCTTCTGGCATAATGTATACCAAAGTCACCCCTTCTGCATCCCATTGAAACAGTGGCCATGACTTTCCTTGCTGAAGAGGTAACATTAAACTTATTCTTCCAAGGAGACGTGGGATGATGCCATTCCACCGACTGTCTTTTCATCCAGTTCAAAGTGATGGTTCCTTGTTTCATTCCCAATTGTACACAGAAGGTACCTTATTCCACAGAACTGTACCCCACACTAAACTAAACTAAACTCCGTGGCCTTAGTCCGCACGCGAACTATACCGACAGAGCGGCCGCCGCCGGTCGGCGAAGTTAGTGCCAACTTTTGCGGATAGAGGGGTGTCACGTGGTCA
>Ga0123354_10005598_pt1 | contig 18321 bp, 15 predicted proteins | sample TergutLab28metaG_2_FD_97872 | JGI IMG/M metagenome (GOLD analysis project Ga0123354, IMG submission 97872) | Labiotermes labralis P4 segment gut microbial communities from Petit-Saut dam, French Guiana - Lab288 P4 | ecosystem: Host-associated > Arthropoda: Insects > Digestive system > Gut ...
GGTCTACCTACCAAACCTCATGGAGTCACATCCCGTGACCTTATTCTCAACAAACCTAAGTCCCCATTACATATCACATGAGCACCTGGGTCGTCGAACTGCACACCGAAGTCCTCAAAAGATATGCAGTAAGTTTCTCACTTCACACAACACATGGTGATGTTCCCAGTCTGAACCTGTCCAGCAATGAGAATTTATAGCTGTTGTGTGTTCAGGTGTCACATTAACAGAATTTGGATATGGGTATAAATAATGCTGGCATCTTCTAAGGAAATGGAATTATTCATTACTTAAGTAAATTAAATGAATATGGAGTACTACACTACATCAGATCCTGAACAAGTTCAGCTGTTTAAGTGCTGTATCCCACCACAAAACATTTTAACCCCTCCCTAACAGCCAGTTATATAGATGGGATAAAATTTCTAGCTGCAGCAAATGTTATTAAGCTTTTCATGAAGTTTCAAGTTCTGTGATTTTTAAGCCTCATTCTATACATCTTACTAGGGCACTTCATTTTATTACACTGACAGTTGCTAAGATCATATAGTGTCAATGTCAGATGAATGAATTGGTATGGAGCATTGGTAGAATATTACGGACAGGGAAAAATCAAAACACTCAGAGAAAAACCTGGCCCAGTGTCACTCTGTCCACCACAAATCCCACACGGACTGGTCTGCAAGTGAACCTGGGCATCTGGAGTGAGAGGTCCAGGACTAACAGTCAGAGCTATCTACCTATGGAGGGGAAAGTGACCTAAGAATGCTTTCTATTGTGTAGATCAGTCCCAATGTGTTGTACTACATGTAGTGTGTGTTACAAATACAGGCTGTGTACTGTTTGAGAGGTTATGTAACAGAAACTGCTACATAGCTGCTCTGTCTGAAGTTGGTTACATATGCCAAATATCGCATAACCAATATTTGGACTATTTTCTTTAATATCAAGTATCCATCACTGCTGACTAAGGAACAGCCTGTCAAAACTAAAACAGCCTGTTCTGATGGCAGCTAGAGATGACAGCAAGAAACCTTCAGGAAATTTCAGTGCCTCAAATTAAATTCCTCACAATAGAAACTGCTGACCCCATTTTTCCTGATCTTAAGGCTTATTTCAGACACTAAAATTTGACAGTTCTAAAGCCCATAATGCCAATGGAACTGTCATAAGTGCTGTTCAAGACATTCTGAGACTGTCAAGTGTCAAGGGGAAATGTGAGATATGCCAACTTTTGGGGAATAAGGATCAGTGACAATGACAGTGACAGGTATAAAAGAAACAGAACATACAGAAATACAGCCACAACTGTGCCATGTTGCATAGGCTGTTGCAGCCATGACTGGATTAGCTGTGCGAGTTGTGTCTTGCTACTGACAGATGCAACTGGAGATGCTCTGCAATTGCCACTGAGCCATGTCTTTTTCACACACTGTGTCTTCACTGTCAGATTCCTGTCTGAGTATTCTGGAGGGAATTTTGCTTCTGCTGACCTTATCATTATGACAGGGTAACTAATGGGAATGGTGTCTGTCCTATTGTAATTCCATGTTGTCATGTACTTGAGGCGTATGGTTAAATTCAGAAGTAAACTAAGTGGCTTCTTATAGGTGCAGCAAAGCATGTCAGAAGTCTTCATTCACAACTGAAGTGACATGCTCTGTGGGCCAAAATGAACCACAAAAATGATCACATATTTGGTCATATTGTAATAGCAGGATACGACAAATTGTTCTTATGCTTAACATCACAGTTAACATGCAGCTTGTCAATTATTTCACAAAAGTGTAGATGTTTGTGAAAACAACATCTTAATTCATTAATAAGCTTTTACTGCCTTCCACTATAATGACATTTCGATGTAACAAACATAATCTGTCCCACAAAAGTGTCATAATGTGCTTTTACTGTAGTAACTTCTGCAAGTTGTGTCATGGTTTAAAAAAATGAGTTTTTGGTACAAACCAGCTGGAATAGGTTCAGGACTTTGCTACTTCCATTTTCTTCCATAGGGTCTACAAGCTCTACATACTTCACTGAACCAAAATGGTCAACAGTGTGGTGTGTTGATTTGACTTGGTTCATTAATCCATGTAATGAAGGACTGTATAATCTGTATGGTAGCTCACAACACTGTCATATGAAGTTATGCATGCTCTAATCCTTCAGGACCTCAACAAAGCATGCTTAAAATGCATTTTTCTCTATTCCATGCTACTGGATCATTACCTTCCACATTTATTTGAGAATTTTGAGCAATTCAATGTTTACACACATAACACAGTGTTCCAGTGAGCTGTACAATCAAGAGAATATTCTGACTTTTATGTTTTTTTGCACCGTGCATTGTGATATAATTATGCAACATGAACCAATGAAATGCACACTTTTCAAAGCAATACTATGATTCAATTTTTCAATTTTTGACATCTTCTGCATGTTTCGAACTGCCTTGAGAATGAACCCATGAGGTTCGAAACAAGTAGAAGATGTCAAAAATTGAAAATTGAATTTAACATATTAATTTGAAAAGTGTATATTTTGTTGGTTCATGTTGTATAAGAATATTCTGACATTATGGCCAAAGAAAACAGACTTCCCCCTGTCTGATCCTTATCAGTTGTAAAGGCAAAAAAAGGCACATGCCCCTTAGATCTGGCCGTAGCACTGTCAGGAAGACATAACACCCATCTTGTTACCTTGTCAAGCACGTCAGTAGCTCACTATCTACCTGCATTCTTTCAGCACCCCTTTGCGTTCTCAGTCACACTGACACATCTCCATAACTTCAACATTTGCAGCTTGATGTGCAGTCTGCAAATAAACAAACATACACATTTAGCTACAGGTACATACAACAATTTCATATTTTATCAATCACTGCTACAGCATGCCTCATACTGACTGTTTTCAAAACACTGACTAAGCCATGTCACACAACACAACAGAATTTTACTTTCCTTGGTCTGGTAGCAGCAATTTTGAATTGGGGACACACACATTACGACAAGATGTACATGAACCCCATACAAGTATACACAGCATATAATTTGTATACAGTTACACCCCAGCCAGAAGGACCTAAACATACCTTCACAAATTGCATTTTCATTCCATGTTTCTACATAACAGCTTGCTTCAATAGTCATAAATTTCTGTTCTATGCTAGCTACTAGACTTAAACAGTGGGTGGCAAACAAATCCGATACTTTGCTTTGTCACGTAGCTCATACTTCTGACAACACACATGCTAATTAGTTTTTTGTTCAAGTTAATCAAAATTTCATTCACTAAATGCTTCCTGAATGACCATAGGCTATTTATAAAAACAAGATACAAGGAATGAACTGAGACAGAATCTTTCAGTGCTAACTTGTAAGTACTTTTACATAATGGGTGATGATTTCATTCTTAGATGAAAAACCATATTGTCCTTGTGCAACACATATCCTTCTGGCAACATCATTGTTAGCTTCTGACACCAGGAAGCATCTATGTCTCATTTACACTGCATTTTTCTGAATTTGTTTGCTGTCTACAATGAGGATATGTAATCATTGCCAAAATTAAATGTAATGAATTGGATACATAATTCCCTACAAAAACTTTTCTTTAAATGTGCCAATATTGTAATCATTCTCTTTTAGAAGAAAATATGTTCTTGCTGCCCCCAAAAATTGCCCCACTGCCCCAAAAGCTAACTGAAAAAGATAAAGTGAAATGAAAACATAGAGTATCTGTTGTTGTCAGCCCTGTAACTGCCATCATGGGAAAGCATGCTGCACTACATCCATGGATACATACACTTGATATGTTGTTATAAGGTTAAGTTATTATTAATTTGCACACAAAGAAATTTCGTTGTAATAATGAATTTGACTGTTTCATTACCATAACCTATATTTAAATTAATATTAATATATTTGGTTGCTTGTGACACATATGGTTAAGTTTTGTATGTTTATTGGCTTGAAAACAGTTCTCCAACTAGGCAAGTGCATTGTCAAGGCAATTCTAAAATTGGTCTCTTTCAGGACGCAATGGTACACGATACCAAATATCACTGGCCAGTATAGGTTAGGCCTGCAAATTGACCGTTTGGATAGGAATCGTTTACATACAACTCAGGAAACTCTAAAACAAAACCGAGAATTATCAACAGAATAATGAGAAGCATTAACGGGGGTCTGTTGTACGTAAATATGTAGGAAGCTCAATATTCCTGCACTTGCCAGTGTACCCACACCCTCCACATTACCATTTCCTGTGGGGATGTAATTATTACCAACACACTCAAGCATACAAAATACATAATTTTTACATGCCGAATACTAAGCCTCGCAAATCGCACAGTTTACATACTATCCTGCAACCAATTTATTCAACAACACTGCCCCGAGCATAAAAAATTTAAATCACGATATACTGGAGTTTTTAAGGAACCGTTTTAGAAGTGCCTATTATGCTCAATCCTAGTCTGTACAGTAACCTGCCTTCATTGACAAAAAAAATCTGGCATGCTAAAAATTTATACATGAAAAAAGTACCTCAAAATTGTTCGTCACTAACGTAAAACTACGTATTTGTATTTAAGTAAAGTGTTAGATTAGACCCTAACATGTTCTACATTCTTTGCTTACTCCTATTAAGGATGCATGCAATGCGAATAAATTAAATTTTATTCTTTACACTGACCACAATGGAGGGCCACCACTTTGCATTTCTTGTAAATATACTTTGCTACACATCAATCAAGAGGAAATGACATGAACATCCAATACTAGGGCCACGTATTGTGTAAACACGATACACTATTAAAATACATTTCATACACGCAACTATCCATTGATGAATAAACCTAATGTCACATTCTGTAACGCGAATTTTCAGCGGCAAGAGTACCTCGTTACGTACCGCTTAAAAACGTTTTGTTTTGTGCATGCACATCATTAGATTTACTATGACTGAGAATTCTAAAAACCTTACCTTTTTGGTTTCTTCCGAATGCGAACTTAAACCCCGATTTTTAATGTGCACTACTTCTGGAGACGTTTCCAAGCCACACCCACCTGATGAATGTGCTCACGTGTCATAGTACGATCAACACACAGACGACGCACGCCAGTTCTGCAGTGCGAATTTACTACACTTTGCCCTACTCCACAGATTATCTGACTCGTATATTTGAAGGTCTCAAATAGCGATCCATACAAATTTGTCAAAGAGACTCGTCTAATTTTTCATATTGTGCAGTCGACTCGCAGTATATACTCTTTGACCATGATGTGGTGTACCGTGCCGAGATTGTTGTTACAGTATGGAATTCATACTTATAGAAATAATTCGATAAATCTAAAGCTTTTTTTTTTGTAGAATGATTAAAGAAACGCCCTGTATCTGCACTAAAGTTTCAGTGGAGTATTATGAAATTCATGGAATGGCAGTGAATCAAGCATATCAGTGGCTTTATGCACTATGAACAGTAAACAAAAAGACAGCTGCAGACAGGTATGAAATGTAAACTGTCAAAAAAGTGGGTAAAAAATTGGGTATAAAAAAAGAGTGGATGGGTGCACTAATATTATTTGTGAAAATGCCTGTCTGCATTGCACAAAAGCTGTGGGATATAACTAGTTCTTCAGGGAGAGCTTCATGTACTTAAAATCATGATTTCATGTTTCCTAAATATATGTGACTACAGTCTACCTAGAAGGGACAAGGTAACGGGGGAATGGAGGAGATTGCATAACAAGGAGCTAAATGATTTGTACTCCTCACCCAATATTGTGCGGGTGATAAACTCGAGAATGAGGTGGGCTGGGCATGTGGCACGAATGGGTGAGGAGAGGGGGGTGTATAGGGCCTTGCTGGGCAAACCGGAGGGAAGGAGACCACTTGGGAGATAAAATTAGGATGGATCTCCAGGAGGTGGGATGTGGGTATATGGACTGGATTGGGCTGGCCCAGGATAGAGACAGGTGGCTGACGCTTGTGAGTGCGGTAATGAACCTTCGGGTTCCATGAAATGCGGCAAATTTCTTGACTAGCTGCAAACCAGTTACCTTCTCAAGAAGGACTCTGCACCATGGAGTAAGTATGTGACTACAGTCTAGCGACTTTCGTCATACTTTTTTAATGTATTTTACTTGGAATATCAATTATGAACATTTTTTTGCCCAGGACTAAAATGAATCTGGTGTGCTTTTGCAAACCCACTATTTTAAGCAGAGGAAAAATATTTTCTACTCTGAAGCATCCACACTGGTTCTGGGGCCCACCTAGCCTCCTATTTAATAGGCACCAGGGAGCTCTTTCATTGGGACATGAAGCTGATCCCTCACCTCCACATACTGCCAAGGTTAAGAATGAGTGAGCTACATCTCCACTCTGCCATATATCTTCATAATATACACAGGGACTTATTGTTTACCCCTTTAATATGTTTTCTTAGGGAACAAATGCGAATTGTTTGGCTCTCTGGAAAAATTTTAAGATGGATGCATTTATGACAAACTCTATAAAATTCACAAGTGAAATGTTTTACCATCTATACACTCTGATTAATTCATTACAATTTTGTCTTTGTACTTTCTAATTTTTTAATTCTTCATATTGAAAGCAGTTTTAGTAAAGCACTGCAGCTCTGGGTGAAAATACTTAAATGCGTTCTGCTGCTGACAGGTTATGGTAGTACAGTTACGCATATAGCAACCTTGGTGTTGGTCATCCACTGCCATCCTGGCTGATTTTCTGTTGATCAGCAAATAGGACAGTTAATGCACACTATAACTGGTTCTGTCATCAAGTGGAATATTTAATACTCTTGGCTGGCCAATGAGAGATCATTGTTGTCACAAAAAATGGTGTCATTAACCCCAACTCAACAATAAAACTTGACATGCTGATGTTCCTTCAGTTACAGCATAAGTCTTCAAGAGGGCTGTTGATAATCTAAATTGTGCCAGATCTCATTTCAAACTTATAGAAACTCACAGCTGAATTAACCAGAGTGAAAGGCAATTTTGTAACTAAGTGACATTACACAAAGTGTGGTATTCAGTTCACTGACAGCCAGCATTCCATCATAAATTCAGTGCCCAAAGTTGCACACATGTGTGTGTTTTAACTTGTAACCTGGAAAACTGCAAGCCATCTCATCAAATTTAAGGCAGGTGATACATTCTATATCCTTTGCACCAGGACTTCCCAACCTGTACCTCACAGGTCATGTTCCACCTGACACCATGTTATGCTATATTTGAAATAAGAAACCAGAGGTTATACTCAACAGTCACTAGTTTACACATAGTTTTGTACAGATAACACGGTTATATATATTGACACAGTCCTTTTTCACGCCAGTCTAATTTACTGAATGCAAGAGCTGTGTTATATAGGCGTAAAATTAGTGGTGTAAACTCAATCAACATGAATGGATTACTTGAAGGTATAAGAACAAGAACTTCTGATAAAATGAAATTAACTTAATACACACAAAATAAGAAAAATTCCTATTTTGGTCTGTATCCTACTGAATACATAATGACCAGCATGCCTAATGTTACATCATTATCAGCTATTCCTGTGACATGTTTCTGACACTTGATATTACTGTTCACACAAGACATCACTGAACTTTTAGGGCATAGTATATTTCATCTGAACTGACATTCAGTAGAACTCGCTGATGCACATCTGCTCTAGAATGTTCAGTCAGAAGCAGGCGGCAGCTTCCAAGACGTGCACAGAGACCAAGGGCTTCCGTAACTGATGGCACTGTATAGCCTGAAATGAAAAAATTAAGATTTCTCTTTGTATCCCATAATTGTGAATGATATGTCACAAAGGATATAGAAGTGGATAATTTTTCTACAAAGGCAGAGAAGTGCATAAAAATGTGTCAGGATGGAGATATCTTTAAAGAACTATTAAACAGCTTCAGGTACAAGTGTATGATTCTTGCATTAGCAGACCTACATGGACAGGAAGAATGTGGGTGTGGAGTGTACCTATTTGTGAATAAATATTTCCAACTTACAGGTGGTATATGAATTCCACGTAACTTTTGGGCTCTTAACCATAAACTGAAGTCTGTCATTTAATGATGCTGTCAGTTACTAAGATTATATAGTGTCAGTGGCAGATGAATAAAATGTGGTATAGAATATTTGTGAAACAAAACTGAGTGAGGAAAAACCGCAGTATTTGGGCAAGAACATATCCCAGTGTCATGTTGTCTACCATAGATCACGTATGTACTGCTCTAGGAATGAAGTTGGGTGTCCATAGTGACGTGGTAGCAATGAACTGTCTGAGCAGTGACACAGCCCCTGCAAGTCCTGGTGTACCAACTAACATTCCCATTCTGTATTTTGACAAAAGTCTTCAAGGCCTCCTTCAGTCTCTCCAGGAAAATGGTACGTAATGATCACTTCCTCCCATAATTCATAACACTGTCACCCTGTCATTTCTTATTTGACATAACTCCCACATTCAATTGTTATAGCAGTTAAAAATAAGTTAAAAAAACAAAAAACTTCCCCATTAGAGCTTATTCTAAACATTTATTTATGAGGCCATTCAGGACATATACATCCTCTAATACACTCCTTTTTGTGATGACTTGCTATTTACCATCAAATGTGCACACAGTCTTTAACTGGACATAGACTTTCTCAAATACTGTCTCCTCAACACCTGTACGCTGAATCTCAGCTGCAACGGCTTGCAAAAACAGCTGTTCCATCTTGCTGCAGCACCTGCACAAATGTAATGCACTGTAGTTACATGTGCACATATAACACATATCAGTTGAAAAACAGGGGCATAAACTATACACACACACACACACACATACACAAGTGTATGCTTATGTCCAAAAAGAGACAGGGACTTTCTCAGTACACTCAACACAGCATGTAGCCCAGCAGTTTTTGTGAACATACTATGTCAGACAGGAAATATTTAATGAAAGAGCAACACAAATATTCAGAAAATAATCAAGGCAGATATCTTCTTAAACATGCAATGTGTAGAACAAACTTGTGTCCTTGTTTTTATTTGGGGTATTGAATTTTTGCTCAGTAAATTATTATAACCTGAATAGACCAACTTTATACACACAAACACAATAAACTGTAATGCTGAATACAAGATGTTTACACAATAAAATAATTTGCATTATATGAGAAAGAATAAGCTGAGGAACTGCAAATAAAAATCTGAGGTTGGAAAATGCATACAAAATTTGGGGTGGTAAATGTCAGCATAGAAACCACCTTAGCAGACTGGCATCAATAAGAAGAGAATATGAAAATGGATACTGAAGAAATAAACTGTGAAAATGTTAAATAGATTGGAATGGCTCAGCATCTGGTCCAGTGGTTGGTTTCATGTGAATACAGTAATGAACTCTGTGGTTCAAGAAAAGGAATCTGTTGCTTGTTTTTTATAACAGCTCAAGGAAAAATAAGTAAACTGAAGGTACTTGGTCAGTGACAGACAGAAATTCTGCAGTCTTATGGGACATGATGGCACGCAGTCTGGTAGGTGATTACCAACCGTTAAGAGGAAACTGCTTCAATCTTCATCCCAAAGATAGAAGCAGTATGTTCTCCTAGAATGTTCATATTCACCTAGCCACACTACGTAATGTCATAACACAAAAAAAACAATATAAATATTTACAGCAGTGAAAATTTCAAACCCCTCACTGAGCATAGAAGTTAACTGAATATGAAGATGAACAACAATTATTAATTATCCATCTTAAAATTCTGAACTAATTACAATAAGATCACTCTGTGATAACATATTCCGGGACAGGAATAAAATAAGTTGTAAAGAGACATTTACCTGATAGCTTGCACTTTGGTAGAAGTGATCATTTCGCCCAGTGCTTGGTCCACATGCTGCATTGTTACTATTCCATCAGTATTATCTGTGTCCTCCTCAGCAAGCTCTGTGGCTCGTCTGCAGATGTCCAGGGCTCGCCTCGCATCTCCTGACACAGCTGCCACCTTCCTGCAGTATTATAATTATTATTGAACATGTCACTACTTCCTACATACTTCTCATGTCTGTTCACTTAATGTCAAGGTTCATCTTTTTCTGTGTGACTGCGCAGATAATGAAATAGCACTACTTTCACTTACAAGGTAGAATACTTTAGACAAAATAAAATACATATATCAGAAAGTCCACAACAAAGGTATATAAAGGTATATGCAGATTTCACAAAAGCAGAGTTCCCCTCACACATTATTTTCTTCAAAAGAGTTACAAAAATAATAAGAACATGACAGTAAAGAACAAAATATAATTTTACAATATTTTACACTTGGTATACTGCAAGACTGAAACCTTCACCTACCTAGCCACCAGCTGAATAGCATCTGGGTCAAATGCCCGCAGACCACTGAGTCGTGCCATAACAATCTCTTGTAACTGCTTGTGTGTGTAAGGATGAAATGTAACTCTTGTCAGACCCTAAGGCAATAGAAAAACTGAACTACAAACACATTTCTCCATCACAGAAGTAAGATTTCTCATCAAGTATGCCAATAACAACATATATTCTAATGTTTTCATGATCTATCTCCTAGGTTTTAAATCAAACATCCTCTTTGAGGTATGGTGAATGTACTACAATGCAATACTAATCAGACTCTCCCATAAAAGTGTCACCAAATTAAAACTCTACGAAGTACAACAATATCGCAGTACAAAGAACCAGTGACCTTAAAACTACAGTATTACAGTAAAATTCACGGATAAATATGAGAAAAGATATTGTACACTATATTCACATCACACCATGTAACATAATGAAGTTGTAAGCAATGCAGTTGAAGTTTAATGACCTGCATTATTCAATGTTCCACTAGTTGAGTTGCCTCGTCACCGATGCTACTTTATTTTGCTCTCTACAGCCATAGGGGGAACTGGAAGAGCAAAGTTGGTATAGTGATCAGGCTGTGGGCTGGGCGGTCCGGGATTCGAATCATGGACAGGACAAGAGATTTTTCTGTGTTCCATAATGTCCAGACTGGCTCTGGGGCCCCCCATACAGCCTCCAGTTCAATGAGTATTGTCATTCTTCCCTGGGGATACAGAGCCTGGGACACTCCCCTCCATCCAGGGTTGAGGTTAAGAATGAGTGGAGTCACCTCTATTCCCCTTCCTCCATACGCCTTCATGGTGATGACAGGGTCAACTTACCCTTTATCCAGCCATAAGCAGCCTTTTATGTTTCCATCTTTCCCAACTCCCTTTTGTGTACCTTACTTCATCTCTATATATAGTACATACTTCATGTCCCCAACATGTTAAATGTTTTCTTATGATCCCAATGAAATCCCATTTCCATCCTTTCCTAATACTTCTTCATATTACATTTTCAGAATAAACATCTTGTGTAATGTTGTTACATCTGACAGACTCTTAAAAGTCTGCAAAATACCTGGAACTGAGAGAACTGTTTTAAAAAGAGGGTATAATGGAAGAAATAGCAGATTGTTTGTGAAAATGAACCTTTATTTACAGTTTACTTAATGGCACCAAATAACTCTTAGGCCTGCATGTTAAGATGATTAGTGAAAAAATGAATTTAAAAGAGTATAGTCAGAAATGGTAGCGGCTAAATTTAAGGATTGAGGGACACCATACAAATCCATTCAGAATACAAGGTCTCTAAAACAAGATTTAAACATGGAACATTCTGAAAAAGAAAGAAGTAGGAGTGCTAACCATGAATATGTGATGTAAAATACAGCTTTTATTAAATAACGTATAGAAACATCACCTGATATTAAACCTTGCATATTTCTTTTGAGTTATAATTTAAACATCTTAATGTCTGTCTCCTGTGTACATTGCACATTGTGCAAGTTTCATGATGCATATGGTGAAGAAAAACGGAAACATATCTCTCATTCTGAAACTCAGAGCCAGGCCTCAAGTTTGTTAAAGATTCTGGGCTAGTTTTATAATCTGATCACATGAACCTGGTCACACCACAGACTACAAAAATGAAGGGCTGTGTACAGGATAGCAGTAAACATTTAAGCGTGTATTCATAACTGTTATAATGAACATATAATGAGTTAAATATTTATACAATTTAAAATACTTTGTGTAAGTTGAGAGTTTTGCATGGCAAAAACAATTCATATCATGGATAATCATAAAAATTAAAAAACCAACCATGCACACACACACACTGTTGTTGGTAACACCCAGCTATCTTTAATAATACATAATCTATATCAAGCAACCCACTCCACCATACAATGCATCTTCCAGTTGCTCACTAGCGTACATAAAACTAAGAAGACAGATGAAAAATTAAACAAATACAGAGGATGACAATACAGCTTCACAGAATGTTTCACTCGCAGTAAATCTAGCATAATTCATGCTACAACAAACTAAACTCACAAGTTTTTGCAGACTGATTTATAAAAGTACCCCCTGCCAACTGTCATTGTAAGGATAAAGTTCCAAAATTCTGCAGCTCAGAAGAAAGGGAAGTGAGTGGTGAGTTTCAGGCCATGACCAACTTACCCCAATTAAAGTGGTCCTGGCACCCAATGGATAGGAAAATGGGTCAGTCTCAGAGCAGTTCAGAACTCAGTCCCTGCCACTGTTATTGCCATAGTCATTCAGTCCAGTCAAAGACCAATCATGGGACATATCAGAAATATATGTCAAAGAAGACCATGTCCTCCATCAAGCACTGGTCAGGGTATGAACTCTGGAGATTTATTACACTAAGGACAGATGAGGGCAAGAAAGTTCTTTGTGGCCTTAGCTCCTGGCCTGAAATGAATAAGATCAAAGCTTACAAGTCTACTGGTCACTCGCCCCATCAGCAACCTCTCAGGTAAGTCCATAGTGTTGGCAATGGCAAGCACAATAAGACGTGATGCAGATTTTGTAGGCCAGTCCAGTAAATTGTAAACAACATCCTGCCGCCTGGTCCATAGCAGATCCAACTGTAAAATAATTATATGAAACTGAAGATACTTAGAGCTTCTGATGTGCTGGAGGAACATCATGTACATTTCCAGTAGAATACAGAAATCACTTCTGTAGGGACAATGGATAAAATGCAAGTTCTGCAAAAACCTCAAACACTTTTTCCATAATCACACAACATTATAACCCATATGGCTCTACAACAAGGGTAGGGCAAGATGAAGTTTTTGTCAACAATATGCACACAGAAAAAGAACTGAAAGAAATTACAATATCTGCTGAATCATTCTGAACATTTCCCAAGAAGTGTTTGCAAGCAGACGAGCGTCACTTTGAACCCCTCTTAGGTTTCAAGGTAAGAACAACCACTACAATTGTTACACTAAGGGCAGAATTTTTACAGTGGGATTTTCTCGTGAGCAATAGGCGTAACATTGGTGCATCAGATTGCACAACTCTTGTTAACTTAGGGATGATGCAACCATCACGAGTTATATGACGTCATACCGCGTCTATGCTTCCAGAACGTTCTTTTTTGTTCTAGCTTAGCTGCAGTGCGCGTTAACCACAGTTTGACTCACAGCAGTCTAGTGGCTGGACGCAGTTGTTCATACAGAACGTGTAACTTGTGATTTCATTTCAATTACAGAACAAAGGGTTCTAAAGTGCTTCACTATAAGATTGTTGTGTCCTTCATTGCTAAATAGTACAAGTATATGTGTACAGCCAAGCTACAAGGGTAGTGTACTAGCGCAGCAATCAACACGTGTGCATGAATTGTGTTACACATTAATTTAAATCCAGTTTCTAGTTTTTTAAATTTGTGAACCAGCGCATTACATTTGGAACAGATTTTTCACCCCTTTATGTTCCTCGAGCCAGACGAGCGACAACAATATTGACTTATTATGAGAAATACTTGTAATTTGCTGCTACTAGCTGGAAGACAGGCTTGCTCTTTCTCAGCTACTGCACTGGGTTTAGTGTGGATAACTACCACCAGGCTAATGCAGCATCACATGATGAAAACCCTGTCACTCAACCCCTGTATTATTCCTAAACAATAATATATCGTTTAATTCATCAAATGATTTACACTGTATTCACATGACATCACATGGCAGTAAATAACAGAAAGGACAACCAATGTCTCACCATCTGATTGTAAAGACTACATACAATGAGAAACAAAAATTTAGAGTATAATTACTGCTGTGTCCTAACCTTAATATGTCAGTTATAAGGTAAAGGGACCATGTTAATGCTCACATAAGTTATGACAAATATTAAAGATGGATGTCAACAGTACAATACACAGGCAGCTACTGTCATTAAAGAGATGTGTGCATCAGTAACAAACATTTTTAGTGTAGAACTTTGTTAACATAATTCTTCTGCAGGATTTTTAAATAACAATATAGTCACAAGAAACATTTATCTTGTTTTGTGTTTGATGATGATGATGATGATGGTGATGGCAACACAACAATGTTGTTTTTGTTGTCACTTTATTACCTTTATAATGTAATGTATAATGTAAGACAGCGAACTTCATTGCATATACTGTTGGTACATATGTGAACAGCATCCTTTACATCAGAAAAGTGAAGTGTGTTAACAATACATATGTATATAAACATGCTTCTGATTCTCAACTAGGTATTGTCAGTCACACTCCATTTATGGGTAGATTAATGCCAAAACATACAACCATAGATAAGTATATGGAGAAATATATAGAATATACTGCTTATTATTGACACTTTAATCACATACAGCAGTAGACTACAACTAAAATTTGTCTGCCCAGTCTACCTCTGGGATATAATTACCACATATTACGTTTGCACACAGAGCTTCAGTGCTGACATACACATTGGTTTTTCATATGTAGTTCTGGAAAATCTTAAACAGCAACCAAAAGAAAATGTGACTCTGCTTACCTCATCTACCAAAACCAATGTAGTAATACGTCGAGGTGCAGCGCGAGAAAATCTGCGCTCCAGTAGTTGCTGTGCCTGTTCTGCTGTCACAACCTGACCTGTGAGAGCCTTTAGTAAGTGCACATATGCCTGCCTTGGCTCTGTGAGCCACATACCATTCAGCTCTACAAACTGGAAAAACCAAAGTATTATAAGAAGCTGCTCTGTAAATATTTCTTGTAATTTTTATGCCCTGTTTGCTGGAATGAGACTTATATTTCTGAAACATCTGTTTTCAAAAGCCCACACTGAGACAATCTCCATTTACTCCCAATTGCAAAAAGCTTAACATCAATTCCAAACTACTGCCTGGTACATCCACACACACACAAAGTTCCAATTGTTAGATTTTTAAGGAATAGCAAAGGAATGACTGGATCTGGAAACTAACAAACCACAGACCTTTGGAATAATAAAACACCTTACCACACAGTCTCTCTTTAAAAACTAAATTGCAAAGACCTCATTACTTACTGTCTGTGGTTTACTTCTGAAGTCGTCCTGCAGTGATATACTGGTTTCATGTTTAGGACACTGGGTGCAAGTGTCATAAGGGATGTACACAGGGATTTCAGGATGAACGTGAGCATAACTGTTCAAATGGAAAGCCAAGAAAACAATTCTGCAAAAAACGAATACTATTACAGATGTTCTACACAACAGCCTAACATGAAGCCATATGCATCACAGTGCAACATAAGTTTTCAATACATCATCCAAGAAACACAGTAAAATTCCTCATTTACCAAATCTATAGGGGAATGCGTGCCTTAAATCAGATGGTTTTCCTAAGTATGGGTTATACACAGTTTTATTATTATATAAAGAAATTTATCATCTTTTCATGAGAATTACTGTGTAGAATTAAAATAACTTATTTTCAAAGTATTTAAAGTAACTGCTTCTGTGCGAATCAATGCCATTAAATAATAATATAAAATTCATTGCAGTAATAATTGAGATAAAATAAATAATGCAATAACTGAAGTCAAGAATCTAAACAATGATGCCACACACAGCTTCAGTGCATATTCAGTATATGAAGTCACTTGCAAGAGATTTTATAGGATTGGGCAGTATTTATTTCTAGCAGACAGAAATCATGAACATCAGTTTTTTTCACTCTACCTTGAAATACAACCTCACAAAAGTCAGGAATTCCTTAGGCTAAACGCAAGTTATTTACTACACCCTGATCCAGTTAATACAAGAAATCAGTGCAATGCTAATAATGGGCTTCAGCTGGGACCAGAAAATGTATTTGCTGAATAGAGAATTCCACCAAACATGTGAAAATTAAACCAGCATTTCACTGTAAGTTGTAACATAATTGCATGCTCAAAGCTCTTGCTCACTATCCCAGACTTAAAAAATATGACAATCAGTATGCTGTATCACTGATGTGTCATCACATTTAACTTGATATGTAGTCTGTCAGTCCATACCACCATGCTTTTTCCAAATTAAAAGTTATAGCAATTGAAATGTTACATCCAATCATTTTAACATTACTTAACAATAATTTCACAAAGAAAAAGGAAAAACATGACATTTGTATATTTCCTCCTGCACTTCAGTTTCAAAATTTGGGTTACAGAAGCAGCAAACTCCAAACAAATTTATCAGTTCAATCTACCTGAAAATCTGGGACGTTCCTTTGTGACACTGCATCCTGCAAACTGCTCACTACTTCCTGTACTGTGGCCGTCTTCCCAGTGCCAGGAACACCACTTATGTACATGCATCTGGAACATACACAATGTGAGATTTATTGAAAATCAACACAGTCACTTGATATGTTAAATTTTGAGATTTCGTATACATCTGAAAGCAATTTGATATGTATAGTTTAGTTTAGCCACCCTTTTGCAGCTGTCATGTCAATGACAGGAACTGCATTCCTGCTACACTTCATTCACTTTGCAAGTATATCTCAGGATCCAGTTACTGCCTCCCTCCTGTGATGAGGATGTTACGGACTTTTGAAGACCAAGGACTCAGTGAGGGTAAACATAAACAAGAAGGTTTATACAAGATACATGAAACCACAGAAAAGATGACATAAAACAACCAACACTGGTAGTAATGTTAAGGAATAATTATTTATTTACTTCCTTTTATTAGCACTCAAACTATGAACAGGATTAATTTTGATAGCTATATTAAAGTTTATTTCTTTAAAACATAATTTTGAGATATATTCCTTGGCACCTCAATGATGAGAACTTTTCTCTCTATCACATAAAACCTTAAGAATCAAGCCATTAATTTAATTGAATTTCTGAAAACAGATTTTGGTCACTGAAGAATGAACTTACCCTCCCGCCCCATCGTGAACCTTGCCCTCAATGAAGCGATAGATGTTGTCAAATTCTTTTTCACGGCATGGTAGGAATTTAGGCACAGTAGCAACATGCAGTCTGACACGAGCCTCCTCCAAAACACTACCAGGAGTTGAAACAGAACTGGCACGATTTGGAATTGATGGCGTCTGCACTGAATGTCGTGAAGAACCCTGCTGGAAACAACATATCCCAGTTCAGTCAAGGAGCAATGAAGACAGAATGAACAACACATACTTTCATCAACTTCATAAAATATGCTTGATAAGCAAAAAGAATAGTGTGGCACATCTCATTGTGCTACTGTATGAAAAAAACCCAGTAAATATATCTGTCTAACACGACTTGTTTTGTTCTTAACACATTATGGAAATGGGTTACATGATTTTACTCATATTTTGCACATTCAGAGCAGCATCTTTTTAATGGTATGCAAACACAAATTGCAGTTCAACAGTGTATTCTTTCTTTCTAAAAAAAAAAAATAAAATTAGTTCATATATAACAGAGAAGCCAAGAAGATTTTTTCTCTGTCATTTAAGTTTTCACATTGCCTGGTAAAATTGGGAAAATAACAAGAGCAAGCCGTAGGAATGAAAAACAAGGGACTATAAAATAACAGGATTCAGAAACAGACATGTGGTTTGGACATGTAAAGTAAATGAAAGAAGACATATTACATAAGCTCACTGGAGTTTATGTTAACAAGGAGACCCACAGAAATGCAGCAAGCCGCCTGGTCCTAGTGATAATACTTGAGAACAGAAGTTTGGGGGAAGAGACAGACAGAGAGAGAGAGAGATAAGACACATGCACAAGTAATGGGCTATAACAATGGGAAGACAAAAAAGGAAAATTTTATTTCATATTTCATCCTCCCACTCCGGACAGAAATGGGTACTGAGTAAAATTACTATCTAATTATGACTCAACATTACATCATCTGTATATGATAATTTTTACTGCATTAACTGCATTTTCAAGTCCAATAACTAGATATTTAATACAGTAAAGAAAAA
>Ga0123354_10005599_pt1 | contig 18320 bp, 6 predicted proteins | sample TergutLab28metaG_2_FD_97872 | JGI IMG/M metagenome (GOLD analysis project Ga0123354, IMG submission 97872) | Labiotermes labralis P4 segment gut microbial communities from Petit-Saut dam, French Guiana - Lab288 P4 | ecosystem: Host-associated > Arthropoda: Insects > Digestive system > Gut ...
CCTACTGCTAGAACTTCTAATATTATTACTGGCCTACTGCTAGAACTTCTAATATTATTACTGGCCTACTGCTAGAACTTCTAATATTATTACTGACCTACTGCTAGAACTTTTAATATTATTACTGGCCTACTGCTAGAACTTCTAAAATTGTTACTGGCCTACTGCTAGAACTTCTAATATTATTTCCACTATAAAAGGCCTACTGGTGTTGGTGATAATAAAAACAGCTCCAATAACAATAAAATTATAACTAACAATCGCATAATCACCTTCAGACCTAATTAAATATAGATTTTGTGCCTCCGGATTTACCTTGTTTTAGATTCTATAAAAGTGCAAACTGAAAAATGGATTTTTACCCTAAGCAATTTTACGATTCTAGATTGCGTCTTGCACTCCTCACAAGTCGGTGCTACCGTCGCTTTTTGTTACCGTTTGTATTGAATTTAAAATAACAGGCTTTGTGGACGCTTCCAATGGCATAATGTTCTGTCATGTTTTGTATAAATCTGTCAATTTCTTGAAATTTTAAAGGAGGTGGTACATAAAAACAGCAGCTTGCGTTTATTATCTTTTTTTCCTTTAAGGTAGAAAACTGGGATAAATATATCGATTGTGTAAGTCCGTGGTGAGATTGTTCAAGAACGCAACGTATTATGATCTTTTGGTTTTGTTTTTAAGAGAACTTGTTGCCAAATACCAGGCAGGCGAAGTGCCGCAGACACCTGTATTGTGCTCACAATTTTTGCTGTTGTTACAACCCTGCCACCACAAATTGGAATTAGGGAAATGTTGCACAACTTTCCCTGTACTCTGAGCACAAAACGTTATGAAAACAATTTCGTTCTCGAAGGCTTCCTATTTTGAATCACAATTGATGTGTTCATATTGTACTTCTGATTTGCCCAGGAAATCAGACCTCGTATTTTTCGGCCATTTTATTGTCTAGTCTCTGTAATAGCACTGCATTCCACAACCGACCAAGTAAACCAGTGAGTATAGTCAAGAAATCCCGGCCTTGTGCGTGCCTAAAATTTATTGCTATTTTGAAACAGACCGTCACAAGCAGAATAATTTAGTTCATGCATTATCAATCTATTTTTAAAAAAAATAATTTTAAAATTATCCTCCCATCTACGTCTAGAGCCATCCTGCTTGTTTTTTCTTCCCTTCAGCCTCTCCGTCTGTGTTTTATAAGCATTTTTAATCTTCCCCATGTGTGAGAATTACGTTGCATAAGGATATATATATGTTTGTGTGTGGCGCTGCGGCCTAAAGCGGGTTATGGCGACCTCATTCTTGAGGTTTCTAAATCACATGCAAAGACGCACCACAATCGGTAGGACTCCTCTGGACGATTGATCAGCTCGTCGCAGAGACCTCTACCTGACAAAACACAACAATTACGACAGACAGAGAGCCATGCTCCCGGCGGGATTCGAAACCGCAATTCCAGCAGGGGAGCGGCTGCAGACCTATACCTTAGACCGCGAGGCCACTGGGACCGGCGTTATATATATATATATATATATGCAATTACAAAATATTAAATATCTGAATGGTGCAGGTTTGACGTATATTAGAATATATATATATATATATATATATATATATATATATGCAATTACAAAATATTAAATACAAAATTCATATATTTAATATTTTCTAATTGCATATAGACCTATATATGTATATATATATATATATGTATATATTCTAATGAATGGCGCTGGTATGACGTATATTAGAATATGTATATATATATATGTATATATATATATATTCTAATTTAATATTTTGTAACTGCATATTTTGATTGGAACCTGAACTGGATGCAGCTGGCTCACAGTAAGCCCCATCGTTACACTTTTGTGAACTCTGTGATAGGCATACCGGTTTCATACCAAAAAGGACATTTCTTGACCAACTGCTTAATTCGAGTATCAAAATTTCAAGACAGAGGCAAGCAGATAGCCATTCGGCTACTGTATTTGTCAAGTGGCTCTTAACATTCAAGGCACAGTGGCTCCACTACTCGTTTGAGATAAACCCGCCACTGTTTGTGCCGAGTGTGAGAAAGTGCTTGAAGTGGAAATGACTGAGCGATACGGGGCCAGATCGGATGGAACGCTGAAATTTGTAACAATGTGCCTTAACAGGCCATGACAACCCCACCTGAAGTCGGCGCGCTGCACCTACACGTTGCAACACTTGTGTGAGACGGACGGCATAAATCCACACCCAAACACAAAAGAAGGCTATCTAACTTCTTGTTTTCTTACAGGCAGCCAACTACAAATACTCCCTGTAAAATCACTCTGAATGGTTTGAATTAAGATCCGGTTCACTTTCCGAGTGTCTTAGGGAAGGGATGAACCGCTATGGGCTGAGCAGCGGAAAAAAATTTGAGATCTTATCTCTCCTGGAATGTTACAGAGCTTTGATTGGTAGTAAGCTGTGGACAACATATCGGTCCCATTTTGAAGGGTCAGCGGTCCAATAATTTATTCGATTCTCGGAAGGGCCAAAGCGTCCAGAACACCTGTGGGACCCGCAAAGACCCTTAATCAATGGGTACCAGGACCTTTATCCCCGGGATAAGAAGGTCGAGGATTAAGCTTATCTCTCACTTTATCTAGTGTAGAGGTGAGGAAGGAGTGGAACCGTAAGTCTAACTCCGTTCTCCTCTGTACCGCATGGCGTGCATACGGTAATTTTGCCTCTATCTTTGGGTAGGTTATAAACCACAGCAGCCAGGTCCTAGATTTTCATGATCATAAAGTCGAACCTGTGTCTAGTCATTACGTCACGAAGGCTTGTGTGATAAAGTAGGCAAAGCACGACATTCGACACGTTTCAGATCAGAGGTGGATATTATTTATCGAAAATATGAAATTTACTGGATACGTGTCCGAATTTGACTAAAACGTAACTAGAGAATCTTTTCCTTATGACAAGTTAGATAAAGCTTATTATAATCAGCAAGGACAGAAGCGGTCAAAACACGTGAATCTTGCAATAAAGCTTAAAAACATTTTGCTGGGCGTGTAACTCATACCCCTTTCGGTACAATCTTAGTGAAATGCTACAGATATTACAATAAAATATGTCATATTTTGTTGGTAGATAAGCCATACTCTTCTCGTAAATTCTGTGGTGGAAATTTTTTCAATCTTAAGCCTCAAAAACCATACCATGGGCCTACATTCGGCCATGTGTCTGCCTCATGGATGACATAATTGGCATTTGGATACAAATTTATATGCTTTAAGTGTGGTTTTACACATATGGCAATACTGCATTATTCGGTAATATTTCTTAACAATTTTACGCCATTACTGTAAAAAAGCAAATACAAGTTACGCACAAGAATACAGACCAAATGCACTATACAATGTACATTAAAATATTGTCCTATATAAGCCTGGTGTCTGTCTGTATCCAGGCTATTTTACGTTATTCGATTCTTTGTAAACCAGCAGAATCACACTTATGTTATAGTGAGACACACTGTATAGATACATGTCGTCGTCTCTTGTTCAGTGAACATGTAAATGCTGTCGGCCACACGGTGTGTCGTGCAGCCTGCATAATCAGCGTCACACATAACATATCGAATTCGTTTCCTTTCGTTCGACGAATAATTAGTGTAAAAAGGGCAAGCCATGAAATGCCCTGAAGTGAATAAAGTTTGAGGGTGGTAATACTTATGCAATTATTTATTACATTCATAGGAAAAATATATAGGCCCCATAATAAAATATAACAACAGATCCTACCAAATTCAGTTTGATCTTCAGCGCCTGAAGTTAAAGATAGCCCCACGAATGCAGACCCAAAGGTGTGCGCAGAAGTTTAGCCCAGTCTTTGACACCGAATTTAATAAAATTTAAATTTGAACGCCGTTGTTTAGAGATAGATAAGAAGAAACAAATGTTTTTCGAATTTCTTTTGCCCACTCACCGAAATAACTCTCCGGGTCGGAAGCCTAGCAAAAGGCATAAAAGAACGTGGAATATTATTGAATGCAGACATGTCAGCCCTTTCGAAGCAATTTCTCAGACCACGTGATCACTCTGTCTGGTTGATATTTCTAGTCACCGGGACAGCTTTTATTAGATCTGTTTAATTCAATAGCAGAATTTGCATTCTGTGTGAAGAAATCTGCTGTACCAGATTTGAATTTCTTACAGCGGTGCCGACGAAGATTCACGACATGCAGAAGGTTACGCCACGCCGGCTCATGGAAAGTTACCTTCAATTCAGAGACGCGCAGTGTCTCATTCTTCAGGATTAAGCAGTATTCTTTATACCTATAAAGGAAGGACGCTTCTTCGAAATGTCTATAAATATTTATCAGACTACACGGTGCAATATCCCAAAACACTACAATACCCGAAATCTGTTTCTTCTAAATAAAAGCATGCGATAAACGGAATAGCAGCGCTTTGCGCTACGTCGAAGAAACAATAGCTGGTCCAGTATTACAAATCTAAACGAAGGCGAGAAAAGCCACAAAGGAAAATACTGTAACATAAAGCAAGCCTGGACAGACCCCTTGGGCTCCAGGAGATTGGGGTTTCCATAATTTCTAGACAATCGGCATCAAAGTGGCTAGGTTTTCGGCTGTAGACTCCGGCCGGTTCTGTTAGAGGCTAAGTCTTCCCCAGGGCCATAGGGCGGCTGGAAGTTTTAAGTCAATGAAAAATCCCGTTCGAAATCGCGACCTTCCGACTTGTAGCGCAATATGTCAAAACAACTGCGCCACTTCGTACCGCGGAAGAAACCGTAGCGTACTGAATGTGTGGAATAATTCTAGACGCGTTCTCGCCCCTGTTGAGCACTTATTAAAATCTATATCTCTGTCTGTCTGTCTGTCCGTCCGTCCGTCTGTCTATCCGTCTGTCTTTCTGTCCGTCTGTCTGTCTGTCCGTCCGTCTGTCTGCATGTCCGTCTGTCTGTCCGCCTGTTCGTCCGTGCACATGTAAAACACGATAGCCACTGAATTGATATTCACGAAATTTTGTACTGAGGAATTTTATTATAAATTTTCGATCCACTTCGATTTTGGAATCCATCTCACAAACATAAGGACACCTTACAAGCAGGCTTGCGCATTTTGCGCGCATCTCCATCGGCCTCAACATCGTGCACGAGAAAAGAAAGACAATCTTATTCAGGCTTCACAGGCATTGAACAAGCAGGACAGAGATTCCTTCGTTCTTACTCGCAATGTACAGAGTAGAATTCTAATTAAAATACAACTTCGAAACTTCAGCGCTTATTGTCTCTTCTGACACTTATTTGTCTCCGTAATCTAGCAGCAGTGCTACAATCGAGCTTGTTATTTTTTAAACAAAAATCTGTTGCTAGGAAAATGATAATTTCCCTGAATTGTTTTGTACAATAAGTGGAGAGATACGTTGCACTTCTCTCGTTACCACTGCTTGACTTCAAATCATCCAAATTCAAAACTGAAGAACTAGCGATCTGGAAGTTAGAACAGCGCCAATGCCGTAGAAATCTTATGCGATGGGTGAGCTTCCATTTACGAAGCTGTTAATTTTCCCCAACTTTTGTGTCGTCATCTCACAGTTCATAATAATCTTCGCAGTTCTAACTCCAACTCAGAAATGTCCTCAGTGTTTTTAAGGTTTCCTTAAGTTCTCAGGTCTAAATGTTAACTTTTTTCGGACGTCATTAGCTTGTCGAAACTTGATGTTGATCTAAATGCTGTTTAGAAATGAGACACTGTCTCGTGTAAAAATAAAGCTATTGAGTCTGCAAGGAAAAGATATAATCTGTTTCGAATGAAGCCAACTATGTGCACACTACTTCTTAGTAAATTTATTTCAACTTCTGTACATGTTTCGGGCAATTATCTGCCCATCATCAGGAGAACTTACTGTATCTATGCGACACTGGTATTTTTCACTCTGTATGGGTGGCTGTCTGGTCTGCAGAACATACAGCCACCCATACAGAGTGAAAAATACCGTACCAGTGTCATATAGATACAGTAAGTTCTCCTGATGATGGGCACATAGTTGCCCGAAACATGTACAGAAGGTGAAATAAATTTACTAAGAAGTAGTGTGCACATAGTTGGCTTCATTTGAAAAAGATTATACAGGGACGCACGGTCAACAGAACATAAAAGAAGATATATTACTTAATGTTTAAGGAAATTAGCCTATTCGCTGCGTGATTTCAGGCTTTCCCCGAAAAGTAGGTGAGAACTGCGGTCTACTAGTTTATTGTGATTATAGACCGTCGAAGTTGGAACCGATAGGTTTTCCCGAAGCGTCGGTAAAAAAAATTACTACTACTCGCTGCGTAACATCCCAGAAGAACTAAGTTCACAAGCCTATTCGCTGTGTTTTTTATGACAAAAGTTCAAAGCCCGTAGTTCTTAATACACTGTGCGAGAAAAAGTGCTGATAAGGTAACTTCATGGTAGTACATAACCTAGAGGCTGTTAACGTGGTTATTTTTGGGGGGCCAATAAATACATATTCTTGGGCCGGGTAGCTCAGTCGGTATAGCGACTGAGTACGGGCTGGACGGTCCGGGATCGAATCCCGTTGGGGACGAGATTTTCCGCCCGCCCAGACCGGCCCTGGGGCCCATCCAGCCTCCTGTAAAATGGGTACCGGTTCTTTCCCTGGGGTAAAGTGCGGCCGAGGCGTGCTGCTGATCACTCACCCCCTTCTAGTGCCGCGGTCATGGAAGAGTAGAGCTATACCTCTACCCACCCTCTGGGCCAAACCGGGCCTGTAACGGGATAACTTTACCTTTTTTTAATAAATATATATTCACAGAGAGAAAGTACAGACCGTGACTGCTGAGGTTGCAGTTGACCTTGGCAGTGGTCTGCATCTGGGCTAGCCGACAGCCCTTTGTTTTGGACCAGTAACCGATGTAATCCAGTTAAAAATAGATCAGGCTGAAGTGCACTCGTGTTTTGTGAGTGTGACGTAATGCATTTATTTTGTGTAGTGTTCTATGTAGTTAGAGCTTTGAGTTAATTTGACTGTAGGTTTGTTGTAAACGAAACAACTAACAAACGACGACCAGTGGAAAGTTCATGCAGTAATAGAGACTACAAATTTTGACAGGATTGTGTGTTTTGCCCTGAGAGTCGCCTCGAGTGTTAAGGGACTCTGCCCGCACTGCGCAGAGCAACTGCATTATCTTGAGTGAAATATATTAGCTGGTTTCTAATTTAAAAAAAAACCTTTTTAACATTCTTTTTACTAATCTCAGTTTAAGAAATGGATGTATAGTTGGAATTACGTGGAACAGGCCTGATATTAGAAAGAAAGTGTACAGTGTAAAGAGGCAGGGGGGCTGTATTGATTCATGATTGTGTCCTATCACGTGACAGGCGTATTAGGAACGTTTTGCTTCCATTAAAGTAAAAAATTTCTTGTCTAAGATCCGACTGTCGGCATTTCACAGTACCATGTGTTTAATTGCTGCTATTATTAGGGGCGCCGTCATCATCATAATCGCTATCCTAATCGACACACATTGCTGTTGTTGTTGTTATTGTTCTTGCTGCTGCTGTTCTTTCTATTCGTGGTGATGCTGGTGGTGGTGATGATAGTAGTAGTAGTAGTTATGATAGTTTTCGATGTCATCAAAGTAGTTGGATCGTGTGTTAAATCAAGGTGACTTCAAAATTGAAAGAAATATTTTTAATGCATTTCCCTCAACGTCTGATTATCAAACACACGTTCAGCACTAGGGCGTAAAGTGACACATGTTAAATTTCACTCAGCTGTCTTTCTTTGCGAAAACTCCAAATAACCCCTTTTCATGTTCCAAATCTTCCGAACTTTTAGGGTGTTTTCAAAATTCTCTCACGAATAAATCAGACATAAATTGTTAGGCCTGCGTTCCGTCAGCCACTGTTGTGGAGGACCAGCTGTTTATTATTGCATAATAATAGACACTTCGATGTTTACACCACAGAATTTTGTTTAAAAATTGCATTTCTTTTGATTTCGAAAACCGAAACGCTCACGTTTAACCTTTCTTCTTCACTTCGTGCTGTAAAGAAAGATCTGGTGCTTCTAGATGGCTGTTGAATGATGATTTACGAACTTTTTGCAAAAAAAAAAAAATGTAAGCGTAGTCGTGTCTACAATTTTCAGGACTTTGCCACTAAATATTTCTTCATCGTGGCAAGTGTCGACACATTCCACCCCGGACCTCCCGGCAGACGGACAGCACGTGCAGCGCGCGGCGATTACAGAGGGCGTTGCTGCCGTTGTTCTTTCCGACTTGGCTTCGTTTAGATTGTCCTTTGTTCAGGATTGTCTCCTTAGGCCACACGGCGGCGTGGCTGTATGCCACATCAAAATGATCCAGCAGCCCCAAGTAATGGGCCGATTTAAACCATTCAAGTCTGTATTAACTGAACGTCTTTATCGACCTGCTGTATTTTGCCGGAAGCTGATTCATATGTTTCGTTAGTTGACCACAAATATTAACGATTATTTACCTAATCCAATTTCACGTATTGGTCTTTGTAATGCACATGCCGTGTGCCTTATGAAAATATTGAAATGAATTTTTAATATTCTTTGGCTTTTGCAGGCTAGGTAGAAATATATATATATATATATATATATATATATATATGTGTGTGTGTATATATATATATATAATCTTAGATGGTACTAGAGTCCAATTAGGACCTTCGCCTCCTTGAAGGACTTCTCCCAGACAGCTCTGTTTTTGACCTCCATTTTCATTTCTTAATTTTGCATCTATTAATATCTGTTTGGACACAGTTCCACCATCTGTTGTTTGGTCGTCCTCTTAGTAAACTTCTCTGAGGACTTTTGTTAAATTTTATTAACACGGCCAATCCAACCCAACCGACTTATTCTGGCAAATGAAAGTATATCTAAATCTCCAAACAGCTGCATTAATTGTTTATGTTATCACTTTCTCTAATTTTCATTTACTGTAATACTCCTAAAAATTGTTCTTCAAATTTCCTTTCATTATATAAAGATGTAATTCCTATTCTTGCATTGTGACGTCACATTTTTCTGTGGTCTTAGACAACATCATATTGTGGTGGGTTTGTATTCCTGCTTTGTATTCGGCCTGGTCTCGGGTTAGAATATCGGCCCAGAATCCATTTGTCCTGAGTGAGGCTTTTCACGTTTTTGTACAGTCCCTCCATGCAACTGTTGAGCTTTAATTTAAAGTACCTCTTTTAAAGTGAGGAATCTCTGGTCACTTAATTGCACCACTATTTATTCCAATAATTACTCTAATCCAGCCTAAAATTCGCTTGAAGTATGATATAATAATAACGAATAATGAACCTATTAAAGCTCACTGTTTACGTGATTTACCAACAGGTTTAACATTCAAGAACCGTACGCTCTGCCCACATTGTATTTATGTGTTTTGTATTTATCTGAGAACAAACAGCGACTTTTGCCCCATACAACATAAACTGATTGGTTTTTATAACCGAGATGAAAAGTGTTTACTGCGCGATACGAACTGGTTCTTTAAATAAAGCGGTCTGCGCTTCGTCTTTAGAGGGTTAATTCGGAAGGTTGTGAAGTGAAGGACTGTAGTCCAATTTAAGATATTTTTTTTAACGTTTGTTTTGAGTAAAAAAAAAAGTGTTTGGATGAACATTACCGTGCCGCATTTGTAGTCAGTTACCTCTGCAAGACGGTTATATCATCCTGTATTACAAGAACTATGGATGATACACAAACACAATGCTGCAGCAAGCCGTGGCGAAACAATGAGCGGTTTTCCAGTTTAGTCAAAAGGTAATGAAATGACTGTCTTCCGGTACAGGATGACACTGATATTAAAATTAGGGTTTTAGAAACGAACAGGCCTAACCCAGTGAATGTTAGAAATCATATGTTGCGTGTAGGTCGCTTGTACTAAGGAGTTTAGGCCTACATTGTGAAACAGCGACTTTGAAGTCCCAGTGGGAGAAATGAGAATAATGGGAAATTGATGTGGATCTCATACGATGTGGTTTAGAGCAGCTTAGTTTCGAGGCAGTGGAAAGAGTTTTTGTCAATAATGACCAATTTTCCGGTTTTGCTATCATGTCCTGATGATTATCGTACCGTTTTATGTCCACACGACTTCAAAAATATACTTCTTGAAGTTTACGTAAGCAGCTTATATAATTTTCTCATCTGGTTTCTAAAAACATATCAAGAAGCTATGTTTGAAGATACGATTAATGTACTGAATCGTAGGAAAGTTATTATTTTTTTCCAAAAGAGTAAAGGCGAAGACCAACAATATTTTGAGACCCTAATGTTGGATTGTCGGAAAACTGACGATAATTGTAAGTTCTTTTGGCACGTGGTATTCTAAGATCAAGGCTCTTCTCTCAATATCTCGTCTCAATTGCACATTACAATACCTGCTTTCAATTGCATTTTAAAATATTTGCTCTCGAATGCACATTACAATACCTGCGCTCAATTGCACATTAGAATACCTGATCTCAATTGCATAATAAAGTATCTCCTCTTAATTGCACATTACAATATTTGGTCTCAATTTCATATTAAAATATTTGCTCTCAATTGCATTTTGAAATATTTTCTCTCAATTGCATATTAAAATATTTTCTCTCAATTGCATTTTGAAATATTTGCTCTCAATTTTATATTAAAATATTTGCTCTCAGTTGCTTATTAAAATATTTGCTCTCAAATGCATTTTGAAATATTGGCTCTCAATTGTCTATTAAAATATTTGCTCTCAATTACATATTAAAATATTTGCTCTCAATTACACATTACAGTATCTATTCTCAATTATACATAAAATATCTGCTCTTAGTATACCTTAAATTATCTGCTATTTTAAACGTGTCTAAAACATCTCGTGCTTCCTTTTAGCTCTCTCGACACATTAATTGCAATGGCCTATGTGTGGCTTACCCTCACGTAATTAAAAAGCTAAACTTGCCTCTGTCCTCGCCAAGAATGCTTATGAGTTGTAACAATACAAATTTCCACTTGTTCTTAACCACGGCACTGAATTATGGTCAACTTCACGCCCCGGCCACCTTATTCCCGGGAAAAAGGCCCGGTAACATTTGAACAAGCGGCTCGGTAGGCCCCAGAACTGGTCTTGATGATATCTGAAAAGAGAAAATCTTTTTCCCATGCCGGAATTTGATCATCGGAACTTCCAGTTCCTAGCTAGTCGCTATATTGATTGCACATTCATGCGAATTGCATATAAAATTTCAGGTCTTACCTCTTAGAGAATAAAGAACACTTATATTAGAAAGCAGTATGTATTAGTGTCGTTCGGCAAAATAGTCTTTGCTTATTGTGAGAGCCATATGCAATATATGAACACACTGCATGTGACCATGTGAAGTTTCTTAATGTTACACAAGTTGGTAAATGTTTTGAGAAAGGGGCTTTGAATGATTAAATATTAACATTTTAATGCGTGTTGAGAAAACAATGAAAAAAATTGCAGGAAAGGCCTGAAGGCAAAAGTAGGTCATTTAGCGGAACGGCAACTTCGGTCTTCACAAAACGTGGATCATTCCTTGGCTGTCTGAGCCGTTTTGGTTTTCTCTATGTTCACCGAATCCCACTTTCACGTGGTTGTGTAGAAATCCTGCTTCTTATTCTGGATATTCCGGGCTCATATATCTATCCCCCAATAGGGTGTTTTTACAGAGGTATTCCGTGGCTTTATTCAGTAACTCTAATCAACTGCCCAATAATAACTCACATTAGGCTTCTTTTCTCATTCTTCTCAAAAATCAACACTACATCATCCGAGCTACTTATTGATAATTGAATCGATTAAACTACCTAAGTATTTAAACAATATAAATAAGATACGGTGCAGTAGTTTGTTCAATTCAACGCATATCTGTAATTACATCTACAGAACGACACACGGATTCCTGCTTTCTTTTGCAGTCCGATCTCAGTCAGTAAGAACATTCTGTACTCTGCAATTGCATCTCTGAGCGGCTGTATTCCCATTTCATTATGGATCGTCGACAGAAATTATCTACAGTCACCAGAGACAACCACAAACAGATATGTGCAAGCCGTCTCCTCAAGACGTCCCTGCGCTAATCTGATATTTTAAAATTTTATCTTTACTCTTACATATACTCACTGCTCCGGTCCTTTTAAACCCCAACGCATGCAGTTTTACAGACGTTATTTCCAAAACAACTTACGTTATTTATTTGTCGTATAACAACACACACACACACACACACACACACACACACACACATATATATATATATATATATATATATATATATATATGAATGTTTAAGATCTCAGTCCCATTCAACTGTGGGTGTTCAGTATTTCATTCTTTTAAACCGCCTGATGATGGCTGTATTAGCCGAAACGTGTTGCTAATATTGTGATAAACAAATAAATTGTAGTGTTTAAACAGGACTATTATATTTCTGACAGTAAGACATCTAAAATTTATGTAAAGGAAAGTTTTAAAATTTGGGATTTTTGTGTTCGAGGATAAGGTGATGCATTACGCCCTTCAGATTTTTCACTTTTACGACATACAATTGACAATGGCGGCATCGTGTACATGTGTTAAAAAAAATTATTAAGTTTTTAATTGTCAGTTTTGTCCATGAACTTATATATGTTGTTTCAAACAGAACAATAAATGGGAAAAATCAAGTCTAAGAGTAGAATGGACACAAGGGCTTGGCTACATATTTTAAAGAACTTTCAGCGTATAATTTGGCTGCAGGCTATATGTACCGTACATTACAAAGACTCGTTGTTGTATTAATCATATCCAATAATAAAAATGACTGTATTCAACTAAAACTGTCGGCATAATAAACGACACTGAAGAGGGGAAAAATGTAATTAATATTTGAAGGCTAGCTCAACTATAAGCTTAGCTGACTGAAGGCTGCTCCACCGTCCTCCTGTCGCCAATACGCTTGGAGCTTCTCTGACTTGATTTATTAACTTCCCCATTATTTAAAAATAATTTTTCTATTTATTGTTAGGACTTCAGAAAGCAGGATAAAATTACGTAATAACACACTTCAAAATTTAATTAATTTTAAGTATTTAGGAAACATGTTGATAAATTTTAATTGCCCTCATACAGCAATTACGAGCAGATTAAATTGTAAGACAGATTGCTATTATTTAGGTCAGAATCTTTAGTCTTATCTTCTGCTGTCTGATAAAGTAAGTGGTGAAATGTATAAATCTCTCGGTTATCTGTTATTTCACATGAGTGTAAAACTTGGTTTCTCGGGTTAAGAGGCGAGTATGGATTTAAGAACAGAGGATTGGGGAAAATAGTTTCGAGGGGTAAGTAACATAAAGATGGAAGAAACGGCTACATAATTTGTAGGAATTATCATCGTCAAATATTATTAGAAAGATCAAATCGAGGAAGAAAACTTGGGTGGAGCTACTAAAACGCCAAGAACAAGTACAAAATTCATATAAAATTGCATTCCAAAACCCTAAAGAGACAACGCAGATGCAGGTATAGATGGCAGGATAATATTAAAATGGATAATGCTAAAGAAACAGGGTGTAAAGGTCTAAAATGGAGGTATATGACGTAGGGTAAAAACCGCTATCATAATCTTGAAAACACATCTCGACTGGCTGAGCGACTGCGATCTTGTCAATAAAGACCCAGTACTATGTAATACATGTCCTGGATTCCCCCAGTAAAGCAGCCGCGGCGTGAAGTTTGCCACGACGTCCATCTAGTACCTAAGTCAAGGATGAGTGGAGCTATACCTCCTCGACCCCTATAAACATTCATGGTGCAGAGAGAAAAATTTACTTCTTTTTTAAATGTTATCCTGGATCACTTTAGTTTATCAACCAACCAGTGCACATATAATTTCACATAAAACACTTTAAAACACCCCGACATGTTTCGATCTTGTCAGATCATCATCAGGGAGCTTAGTTCTTTGCTAAAATTATATTATGGTATTCACAATTCATTTGCAAACGAGGTGTTGTGGCAGCATATCATGTTGTGTAGGAATGTGTTGTGGAGCAGTGGCTCGGTGTGCTTCAGCATATCGAGCCACTGCCACAACACCTTGTTTGCAAATACCAATTGAATTATGAATAATGTAATATAACTTTAGAAAGGAACTAAGCTCCCTGATGATGATCTGACAAGATCGAAACATGTCGGAGTGTTTTAAAGTGTTTTATGTGAAATTATATGTGCACTCGTTGGTTGATAAACTAAAGTGATTCTACAAAAATGCGCGGTGCTACAATAAGATTTATCCTCGATTTTTGTTTTTCGCAGTTATCTCTCTACGATTTTTTTACTTCGAACCAGACCACTGAAATCCTTCTGAACAACCAACAAAGGAACCAATAACAACTACAAAACATAATGGTCTTCCGTTGACCGTAGGTAGCTGCTTACGTTACCTCTACACTCGACCTCCGACTACCCACATTTAATATTTCCTGAGATACACTTTATACCGCTGTTACCTGTTTTTAATCTTTATCGCTCATTCTGCTGTGTTTCATTACACAACTCCACTTCTTCTGTAATATTTCATTCATGTAAACATTTTTGGGATCCCAAATATGTGCACCGCTGCTTAACGTACCGATGCTAATGTGTTTCATAAACGGCCTGAAGATGACTAGTCGCCACATTTAAGCAGTAAAATTAATAAAGTGTTGTGTTTTGACTGACCTACTCTATTCTTGGGTAAAGGTAAAGCAGTCACGTTACAGGCCTGGAGTGGCCCAGAGGGTTCCAGGAAGTTAAGGGTCCCAGAATTCATGACAATGGCACAGGATGGTAGTAAGGTTGTCAGTCTTACGCACCGGCCGCTTTTACCACCAGGAAATACTCCTGGTACTCATTTCTGTTAGAGGCTGAGTCGACCCCAGGGCCACAGTGCGATCTGAGGGATTTTATGTCAATGAAAAATTCCAATGACACCAGCTGGGATCGAACCAGCGACCTTCCGATTTATAACACAGCGCCTTAACCATTGTGCTACCGCGGTCCCCCTACTCTTGGGTATCTCTACGAATTTATTGCATGGTTAAAAAAATGAAACACGTTTTATTGCCAACATTCGCGCGGAGCTTTCATGTTGGGTCCGTATGGCCTGTTTCGACATCTTATTTTTTTACAAGCCTGCTTCGTTTTGTGTCGCGATTTAAAGGACTTAATCTTGCGCGCTTTTCCGTGAATTTGCATTTCCAGCCATTTCCATCTACAGTAGCCTATTTACGATCCGCGTTTCGAAACACGCTGTGATCTCCATTTGTTTCGTGAACGCACAGACAGAAGAGAGGGTAGCTACTAATTGTAAGGCATGAAGTCAGGTCCTACAGAGTTCAAACATTAGAGCAGTGTGGCCCCTTAGAGGAAACCGCTGTTGAGGCCCTAATTCCATTTAACAGCCAACGTCCTTAATTGACACCCTCCGTGTTACGTGGCCTACCACACATTTGAATTTCAAAACTTTCGACTTCCCCTCCCCTTGATGAGCAGAATTCATGATAGGACATAGTAATTTTCATATTAATAAGACACGGACTCGTATATTACTAATTTCCATGCTGCAGAACCAAACACATTTGGAAGATTTTACGATTTGATTAAAGTTATTATTGTCTTCGTAATATTTCTTGTAATTAAGACCTTCTAAGAGGGATTCTTCTTGTTCCGGGGTACTGTCTGCAGCTTAAATATTTATGATACACATGGATATCTCTAGTTACAGCCTATTAAATTACCGAGGGGGTGTGTTTGGTGGGGTGTGGATATAGAAAACAAAAATTACTGATTTAAGCCTTTAAAGCTTGAGAAAAATTTTCCATAGTACTTTAATTATGAAAGAAGAATGATGGTTTGCCTTACAATATCCAAAAAAAAATGTCATAATTCTTATTGTGGTTTTTAGAATTCAGTGTTTAGGCTTTCTTAATTTATCACACTAATAATGGTTGGTGAACAATAAGAAATATGGAACTACTCATTATGCAAAACCCCTAATATCCAGTTCTTTTTACTTCTTCCATTTTTGGCTCAATGGGGAGTTCAAAGGAAAATCGAAACCAGAAGCACGGCAAGATTGAATGCCTTAAATTTCCGCGTTTTATATTTACAGCACAACTTGCGCCATGTTCGAATACATGTTGAAAATGACGTCCTGCATCTATCAGACATGTTTGATTCCGAAAGAACTGAAACACTTGTAAACCCTTTTATATATTCACAATTACAATCCTCTGTGTTAAACTGTACTGCATAGTTATGACTGAGAGAAACGTAGGTTTCACTTTGCTTCACATGTCTGTCACAGACAGCAGATAAAACAGAACTCTGTAACATTGTAACCGTACTTCTGACGATAAGACTGCCGGTATATGAATCACGCAACTATCATCAAACCTTTCACGCAATACCTGTCATTCCTATGCAAGAAATCCAAAAATACTTAATAATTTTTTCACCAATCTGGCAGTGTACCAGAGAGTTGCAGGAAGTCACTGTCAACAAACGCTCTCAGATGAAGTGAGTTTAATAGGGATTATGTTTCATGTATTTTATGAAGAAAACTGAGGCTTAAGCTTGCCTTGCGTCTAGGTTCAGTTTTCAATTGACCTCTATTTATTTTCCTCAGCACAATCTTTTCAAATTCCATCCAAATATATATATATCACTTTATAGGCGTATTACTCCTCAAAATTTTGTTGGAATTTCGGCGGATTGTTCAGTTTTGCGAACAGTAATTGTGGCTCGCTCGAGTGTAGGATACCATCTTCCACGGCAACATATATTGTCAGGCCGTGATGCCCGGGGGCGATTCTGCGCAGTGACATGCGCTTCCCTACCATCATAACAATGCTACAAAGCCGCCATCATGCCAGCTAGACTGATGCTATAAGAAATTGACCGTAATTTAATATTACACGTCAGACGTGCTCAAAGGGTGCCGAAACCATCGGGAAATAAAAATATTTTATCTCCAGAGTGACAAATGTAATCATGTTTCATTTTAGGCGCGCCATCTCCTTTTCGTGGGATGTTTCTGTCGCCCCTCCGAAGCCCATTGTTCACCGTGACCACCGTCCGTTCCGAACAATCCCCTGCAGCAAATACTTCTTCCAGATGCAGACTTCAAAGGATTCTACTTTGTTTTTGTTGACATCTTATGTTCTAACGAAGCCGTACACCGCCTTCTGTTTAATGAGAAATGTAATCTTCATCCAACAATGAATAATAATACCTTGTTCAGTTCTATATACGACCAAAATTTCTAGTTAATTTAAATTCGATTCATCATACTAATAGACACAACACAGCTGCTGATCATTGTGTCGTCATATCCGGAACATAATTGCGAAGGCAGAGTCACGTGCTAAGCCAACACAAGTATATACTTCTGATCTTCTTGTTACTTATTATTTTAAGGAAATCAGGATTACGGGAAACATTAAAATACGATACGCGACGTCCTAGTGAAGTCGAGAGCATGTTCACAGTCAGTAGGTCGCAGGTGTGGAAAAAAATCTTTTGCCTCTTTCATCGCGATAGAAGTAAATGTAGTAAATGGATAGTCTTTTCTTACCAATTTGATGCACAAATTCTTTATTTTAACACATTTACTATATTCCTCTACATGTTTCGAATGTTCAGTACACAGGTCACGACAGGACTCTCGTAACCTGTGTACTGAACAGTCACCTAAAGAGAGTGACGATACCAGATGCTGTACTAATACAATTTGACCTCTTGAAGATGAGCATAATAGTGCTCCAAACATGTAGAGCAATATGGTAAATGTATTAAAATAAAGTATTTTTGCATCAAGTTGGTAAAAACAGACTATCATTATATTAGGATGCACGGTCAACAAAAGGTTTTTAAAAAATTAGTAAATGAAGTTCAACCCTTCAGCAGATCTGTATGTCCATGCCATAAAATTACAAGTTGTTCACCTTAATTGCTACACTTAATCGGTTGAGTGATGCCGAAGCTTCCAAGTAGCGGCTTTTGTTTGGTATTAGTTGTTGGGAAAGAATATGCATATTCTTTTTACAGTATTAATTATCAGAATTCATAAATAAAACTTCTTTCTTATGTTTATTGGAGCTTGCATCATCCTGATAGCTGAATAAAGAGAGACCAACTTGATGTCACTTGCTTTATTATTTCATTATTTAATGCTCACATTTTTTTCGGATGTTAATACATCCATCCTCAGGAGCTTCCGACTTATTTGTTGGGTTATTTCATGGGTTGTA
>Ga0123354_10005601_pt1 | contig 18318 bp, 10 predicted proteins | sample TergutLab28metaG_2_FD_97872 | JGI IMG/M metagenome (GOLD analysis project Ga0123354, IMG submission 97872) | Labiotermes labralis P4 segment gut microbial communities from Petit-Saut dam, French Guiana - Lab288 P4 | ecosystem: Host-associated > Arthropoda: Insects > Digestive system > Gut ...
CTTTTTCTAAAAAAAAAAAGTTTTTTTTTTTTTTACAAAAAATAAAATTAAAAAAAAAAAAAATTTAAAATTTTCACTCTTTTTTAAAAAAAAAAAAAAAAAAAAAAAACACAAAAACTGGCCCCCCCCCCCCCCCCAAATCTAACCCTGGGGCCCACAAATGTTTTGTTTGAAGCAACATGATCCTTTCCACTTTCTTTTTGAAGTGGGCTATAGCTCAGTACTAAGTGCCCAAGGACACGCATTTGTATAAAATTGTTTTTTTCATTTTTGTGCGCAGAGTATGCCTCCAGAATCATGCCATGCACTTCAGAAACACTGTGCATATGTGAGATGTTTCTCATAGCCACCTAGCCACATTTGTAGCTTGTTTTCAGTATTTCTTACAAATAGTACAGTATATGTTGGAAAAGGTAGTGAAGGCCCAATGTATGCTGTTGCTCTTACATCCAACTACCATGCACAACTAAAGACAAAGTAGCTGTGACAATACCAAGTGTCCTTTATAAAATAATGACTCACAAATGGAGAAAATCTTCTACTTACACTTGTGAGCTGCAAAGTTTCTGCCTTAGTCCTTGGATTACTATCTGACCAGTAGCAGAAGATAGGGAGTTATTCGTCTGACGACCAACGAATGTACTTGAACGATTGGACCTACTGTCGGTGAGGCAGTCAGGAATGCTCCCTGTGCTGCCACATTCTGAATTTGTGCGGGAAAGTGAGCGCCTCAAGGCCCTACTTACTCTCTCCTTAGCCATCAAGGCCCTACTTTCTCTCTCCTTCAGCATTTCCTGCTGCTGTAACCTGTGACAAAACAGTGGGATGAATTGCAGGCATGACAACATTTTGGCATACTGCAATAGGGACAAAGCTCACTGTTAAACACTACACAAAATACTATCACAGCTTGGCAATTAACAGAAACATGAATCTCCAATCAAGCAATATTTTAAAAATTCTGTCAAGTGTAACAATAATAAGCACAAAATGTGCATAAATTTTCTAGGTTTTTTAAAATAATAAATGCCTGCAGTACAAGATGCAACTACAATTATCACAGTAGAGACTTATAATCCCCCAAAGCAACAGTAGCATCAGCTTCTTAATTAGGACATGTTGAAAATCAATCTCCCCCATTACTACAACTTAGGGATTTTGTCAAAACAAAGGAATGTAGAGGTACGAATTATCAAAGTTGGGTATATAAGTCACTGTTTAACGGGGGATGGGAAACAGTACCAAGGTTGTACAACTGACAGGAAAAGACTGTTTACTCCAAGACATGGAAAGTAAAATTTCAAAAAACAAAAACATTTCTGTAGATATAATAAAGTTGTCCTGACCACAGTACTAAACGCAAAGGCCTAGAGACAATACAAACACAGATAACCCTGTATACACCGACGATAATGCATGGTAGGATCAAAATGTGTTTTTAAAAATAAAAAAAGAGTTAAGTGCAAGGCAGTGGACCTCAAAATTACTGTGTAGTACTGAACTTTCCACTTCTGAAAAATAATGTAAATTTCTTGAATGAGTGACTAGTAGTGTCTGAACAAGGACTGAGTTCCATGCAGATATTACAAAACAAAATCTCACGTACAACACAGAAACATAAATTTAAGACTAGGCTACTAATGTGACAACCCAGTGTTGAGCAGCAGAGAGATTCAAACATTGTCAAGAACAGAACTCAAATTATTATTACTTATATTTTTATTATTATTAATAATTCAAGATACAATTTACAATCACTGTCAATGAAGAAGCCCAAAAGGGATATAGAAAGAAGAGACAAAGAACACAGCAGGTGGACAAAGTAGTAAAGTTAAAATGTGTAGAATAAGGCAGGAGGGGAAAAAGGCCACAACAGCGGTGATGCAGAACACAAAAATACTAGTTACGGCACTTTGTAAATTCAATTTGCCACACAGAAAGATATTTGCATACCTGCAAAGATTATTTAGAAGAATTGCTATAATCAGAGACAATTTTCAGCAATCAAGTAAAGGAATTCAATAAAACTAAATATGGAAATAACAAAGGGGCGCATAAATTGACATAAATATTACCCAATACATGCAAATATAATAGACTAACAGTAGTACAGAAATATAAGAACAAGAGCCTGAAATTAACAATCCAGGAGATGGAAAAGAAACAAGTGTGTGTGTGTACAGGAAAATGGACAAAAAAGCTATCAGAAGCACAGCATTGCACAGAATTTATAAAACAATCTTGGGAAATAAAATACAATAATATTGCACCAACAGTTCAGAGACAATATGTATACACAAATAGTCCTACAAATGCATCTCCCATTTGCAACTAAACAATATTTGATCAAATTTGAACTTGAATATAAACAGCAAATTTATTTATTTATACACAAACACAACATTCAAAGGAACACAATGCTGTCAGGCCTAAGCTTTAACAGATAGCCAAACATGTTCAGAAGAAATAAAAGGATCTACAAGGATCTTGTAACATACAGAAACATAATAATACTTTAAATCATAAGTGGGTGATAATAAAGAAAATATTCTCTTCCTGGTACTGATCAGTATAGTGAGGAATAATATAACAGATGTGCAGGTGCAAACAACCAAATATTCATTACAATGTAACAGCAGTACATATGCACATATCCATTCACGTAAATTTCTAAAGATTACTTCCAGATATTTACCACCTAGAGACGGGGAATTTTCTGCATTCATACATCATCACAACAGTGGGAAAAATGGCCAATTTAACTTATCTACAGAGCTTCCTTCTATCAATAAAGGCATTGGAATAATGTCAACATTCAATGCTTATCACAAAATTTCTTTTCTCTGTCTATTATTAAATCCTGGGAATGGAATTAACTTATCTAAAAGTTGGACATAATATCAACCACAAAAAATTGTTGTCCTGGTAAAGCTACTCAAATTACATTTTCCATGCAGCTGCACCATTGTATCAAGCTACTCTTCCTCAAGAAGCAGTCTCGTGCAATGGTAATTCTCCTGACTTGTCCTAGCAAAGTACCTCACTTGCCGTGGTTCGGTTACTGGCAGTTTCACATGGTTTTCCTCAGTCTAGTTTGGTGAGCTGCAGATAAGCCTCCAAAAACATCCCTACTGTCTCCATCTAAAGCTTTTTCTTTGTCATCCATGTTACATTTCTAATGTAATATTATCTCTGCAGTTTAAACTGCATCAACAAATAATCAATGAATAAATCAACATCATTGCAGATATGGACACAAAATTCTACATTGTATCACACAATCATACTAACTGAAGATGAGCAATCTGTGTAAAGCTCTGGTTGCATTTAACCTTCATGCAAGCACACCAGAATTAAGACCTCAGAGCTGTTGCAGACATGGTGGAGAACAGAAAATGTTCCAACTTTCAAGCTACAGACTAAACTACAACTACGCAGTTCACAGCAGATACTCTTGTTCATCTGCCACAAGTATTTCAATTATTTTAAGCACATAACTAATTCTTGCCCTTGTACAATCTGCCTTGGGCTAATATTACTTATATCAGTAGTTCTGCATGGAGTAAAGAAATTACTTTTTGTTGTATCTACAACCAGATAAATATACAACACATAAAATGCTGTTTTAAATGAAACTTGTAGATCTTCATGATATTTGCAGTTTAAGTCATGAAGCAATTTTCTGAATGATGAGCAAGGTTTGAGAAAAACTGACAATTTGAGAATGGAAATGGAATTACACTGGATCAGAAACAATCACAGATCATAGTCCTACATGAAAAGCCAACAGTCAATCAGGCATTCAAGAAACTCCACACCTTTTGTGGATCTCACAGACTGATTACTGTGCTTGCAAAATTCGCACAAACCCAAACCTAAGACAAATGACTCCAGCATTCTGTCACACATTATTTCCTTTACAATCCATCATAATATTATCATCCTCTTATCTATGCCAATGCCTCCAAATTGGTCTATTCCCTTCAGGTGTTCTGGCCACAATTCTGTAGGCATTTATTACTATCTCATGCATATTATATGATCTGCCTATCCACCCCTCCCTAATTTTATCACTCTAATAAATCAACCCATTCAGGAAAAAATGCATAAAAATTGAATCTGGGGTAACGTAATTCATGTTTACCAGAAATAAGTACTTAAGAGCTGCCCCTACTAATTTTAACGGACATTTTTTGTCCAAACAAATGTTTCAACAACTTTTCCTACCTTTCTTTCTTCTCCCTCTCCTGACGCAATCTCTCTTCCTCTTCTCTCTGCAGCATTTTCTCCTCTTCCTCTTTCTGTTGTTTGAGTTTTTCCAAGCGACTTGACTGTCTACGAGGCTGATATTCCAGCAATCGCTTTCTATAGGTCATGAATAAACACATTATAATTTGGTTCCGCACATGCATGTATGTGTCTTAATTAAAGGCTGATATGTTTCTGCACTAAACTGGGTGGAAGCTTCCCAAGACAAGGCCAAATGACAAAATAATATTTGAAACACAGTTAAGCTATCTATATCCATGTCCATCATGCCTACAAAAAATAAACACCTGTGTGCACGACAAGTACACAACTTGTCCAACATAAGTAATTCATACACAAGTCACACTACTTATGCCAGTTCTCAAATACATACCTACAGGTACATCATAAAAGGGGATATTTCAGAGCTGAATGAGAAACAGATGAGTGGTTCTATAGTATTCTTACATTATCCATCAGACGAAAGGAAGATAAATGTGTGTTTGGGTCTAGCCCAGCATATCACTACAACATTTTCAATTGCAGGTAATGCAGAATGTGTAAAAAGGTGTACCCAATATTATCCAAAGGGGTTCTATGCAGTCTGCATACCTCATAAGATTTGATGTTCATTAAGATGTAGGTTGCCTGGAAAGTCAAAAACCCACTCTTTCATCCCAACACCCCCCCACCCCCACCCACCCTTTGTTGGCCAGTAACAATGCTAGGGATGTAACAATTCATATGATACAAATTTGAAGTTCCCAGCATTTATGAACAAAGTTGTGAAGATTTCTGACAGGTAACACCAACACACTAGTGCCTCAAAATAGAGACAATGACATGTGTTACAAACAACATGCTGTGACAGAATTCATGCTGCCTACAGAAAAATCCTCAAACACCTAGGAAATGTTTACAGAAACTCTACATTCAACAGAAACACTGCTGGTTGCTGGGCAAAAAGAGTGCAGCTTCCAAAATGGGAAAGCAGAGCTCCATGATTCGTGTCACTGGCACTTCCTGTCACCGCTGTTAGCCCTGAGATGCTGCTAAGTGCTGACACCACTATTTGCAAGGATCAACATACCACAGCCAACAAGTGTACAATCTTTCAAGCATTCAACAGTGTGTTAGTCACATCATCCGTGACCAGGGATATTCAAAGTTGTGTGCCAGATGGGTACCTCATAGCCTAAGAGTTAAAATAAATAAATAAAAACAAATAAATACAAAATATGAGAAAAACCAATCCTTTAAACTTGTTGGCATATTTTGAAGCTGAGGGACAGGCCTTCTTACCCTGCACTGTTGCAGCAGATGAAACATGGGGCTATCATTTTGAACCACAGACAAAAAAGCAATCCATGGAATTGAACCATTTTCAATCTCCTTAAAAAAATAACACAAAAAAAATATTCCAGCAGGCAAATCGTGATCAGAGGTGCACAAATCCCAGCTGCAGGTTGCTGTGACAACTAAATTTTGTACGCATGTACCTAGTATTTGCTGGTCCTCAGAATGGAACTTGCTTCATGTCACTCTTCTGGCTTGTAGATTTTTAGAAAATCTGTGCACCTGTGGTCATGATCACTTTGTATGGGACTGTGAAGAAGTGACTCTTACAGACAGGAAGCTGGCAGGGCAGACCTATACAGTGTGATGAAAGAACTCAGGTGTTTCAGCCTCACAAGAAACCAGTGTAAATCTCCCTTCAGCATGACAGTGCAAGGCTGCACACAAGTCTGAAGACTTAGGAAGCCATCACAGAATTTTGTTGGACAGTGTTATGCCACCCACCCTACAACCCTGACCAAGCACCCTCACATTTCCACCTATCTGGAGCCTTGAAAGAAACTATCAATGGTACAAACTGTAGACTAATGTTGATGTCATTCACACAGTGAGAACTTAGCTACATGAGCTGGAAAATACATGGTAACAATAAGGCAAACACACCTTTATTCCTGTTTCATACAAGGTACTAGATGAAGTAGATGAAGACGTGGAAAAACTGGGTATGGAGGCAAATCATCACTCTTCACTGTGTGTAATTTCATGGTTTAGGAATAGATATTTACTGAGAAAAAAATATGGTGCAGTACTGTCCGGGCACTATCACACCACACTGAATCAAGACACAAATCACTGTCTTGTATTTTGTTGTTATGCACACCATATAAAAAAAAGTAGAAATGTTTAAATCTTAACAACACTACATGACAAGCACTAATTTTCTACATAAAGAGAAGTTTTATAAACTCAGTTTAAGTTCCAAATAAAGCAGGGAGACAAGTGAACCATAGAAAACAAAATTAAGTTCAACCAACAGCTTTCAGTCCGATTTCTCTTCAACAAATATCACAAAAATCCATCATTTCGAATAGAAAACATACAACTGGACAAAAAGACAGTCCTCCCAAGTACACATCCATCTGCTAGTCTGTGCCACAAATGAATTACAAAACCATTAAACAAGAAATAAGAATATAATCTACACACACACATATTTATTTATTTATCAAATCTAATTAACTATTCACTCACAATTTTGCAACTACCTTCAAAATCTTAAAATTAAAAAAATAAATAAATAAATTTATTCAAATACTCAACGGAAACAGAAATGCAGAAACCACAAGGATTATTATGCAGTGAAGTCTGATGGAAAAGTGTGAACACACTATACTCCTTCCTATTCATTTTAAGATAGTGAAAGAAAGGTAATTTAATTACAATACAATCAATTAACAATAATATGTGTTAATTATTATTCACCTTTGTAAACGTTCTTTTTCAGCAAAAAGACGTGGAATTTCTGGCAGAAAGTCTTCTGCAAGGGTATGGAATAATGCTCGTTCATTTTTCGATGTCGAGTCCCTGAAACTTTCGGTGATCTTGTCCCAGTCTTGCTCAGTGTAGCACACCACTTGCCAGATACCCACCCCTTTCTCATCTGATTCAGAATCTGGTGGTGAAGATTTGCCTCGTTTCTTGCGACGTTTCTCTTCCTTCCCTCTATGATGTTTCTCTTTCACTTTCTTTTTCTGGAATAGAATGTAATAATTATGAACTTAGCTCACTCAACTTCAAGGCCTACCAAACCTGGAAGATGAAGGGATTACATTCCTTTGACATGTAAAGATATGTTAAATTACCTGGTACACAGTGTAACATCCCAGAAGATCAGAATCCTCAATTTCAACACTGCGTAAATGTCAAATCTCAACATGTGAGGATGCTCAAATGGCAATTTAAAGGAACTGAAAATGGTAATGACCTGCTTCACCTTATGGTGCACTTGGAGAAGTGAGAGAACCAGAAAGTCATGCTTGTAATTTTAGCTAGAACCCTCTTGAACCCCAGTCAGTTGAAACAGCACAGTAATGAATATGCAAATATAAGGAACACTGAACTTAATGGTTGTTGCACTGTCTCATGGATCACAATCACCACTAACTCTCTTGTATAATGACCAATCAGGAGTATTTCAAATTTCAGTGCCAATTTGACTGAATCCAGCAGATTGTCATTTCATCCTTACTCCAGAATGCAGTCAATGCAGAACATACAAACAGCACTCTATACCTCTCTGCAGAAATAATCAGACTTAGTCATCACGTGACTTATGCAATGGTTACCAGTGGTTCTTTTCTTAGAGGTAATGTAGCCAGGGTGTTAAGCTGAAAACACACCTTCATCCACAGCTCAGGTTAAGAATTAGTGGAGCCATAATTCTACTCAGCCTGTATGCCTTCACTGCATGTAAAGGGACAACTCTAGCTTTACGTCACATTCCTCAGTCTCTCCAGCCATCCTTGCCAGTTCATTATTCACTATCTGATCATTAAACATCATAAAGTCCATATTACTGAATCAGTAAACAAACAAACGATAAATAAATATAAAATGTACACATTACTTTATAGGAATTTCATTACATATTCACCAAAAATGTGGAATTTACTGAGTTGCATACTGAATGTCTTATAAACATTATTTGCACAATGAGACAATTTTAACAACTGAGAATATTGTCCGACATTTTACAACAAACTTATAGTGAAATGAGGTAAAATGAAGAAATTATTAGGCCAGAGTCAGAGTGTGTGTGCATGCGCACATATGTACAAACTTACAGCTTTTGGATAATCCTCTCTATACAACCGTGTGCCGTAGAAATACCAATAGGCTGAGCGATTCTCATCGTGTCCCAGAGGCTCAACTCGCAAGCTATCAGACTCCAGGTTCTGAAACAAATATGCAACACACAGACTATCCAATTCCAAAATCTAAAACAAACAAGCACATAATAATCCAAAGGCTCAAGTATCTATTACCAATGGACCCTTCCTTGAGCCAGACAAATCCATTTTACACCCTCACATCCTATTTCTTTGTCTCTATTAATATAATTTCCACATTTATGAATAAGTCTCTCAAATAAGTTCTTTAAGGTTTTCTCAAACCTTGTCTCATTTCTGAGCTCCTCCATATTTATGAATCAGTATAACAAATGACCTCTTGTTTACAAATTTTCTAATATGGTCTCATTTCTCAACTTCTCCATGCAACTGACATGCTCCTCCAATCTCATCCTCCTTGAATTAATTAACCTAACAGTACTGGTCATGTGTGATTTCTTGGTCAGTAAAATTTCAAGTGGAAAGTTTGAAGCAAGCCACATGTACAAAGGCAGGAATAGGAAATCAACAGACGATATAAAACAAATACCCTATACTTGCCACCACAGTTACAGAGGAGGCCTGCCCACCAGCTGTGCCAGGTCCTTCTCTGGCCAAAATGAACAAATGACTATGCCTTGAAGTTCTTCACTGTCTCCATCCTCCTGAATTTCCTTGTCCCAGAGTATATATGGTTCTCCTCTGTATTTGCTCTCAAACACTGTCATTCTACAGTACATCCATATGACATCTGCATTTCCATGAGTTCTTTGAGAATTAAAACAAATATGCTTAAATGGAGCCCATATCCATCCATGAACCAGTACTGGCAACTAAACCATCTGTCAGAAATTTATCAAATTTAGTAACGTAAAAGTTGCTGGGGAAGCACTTCTTGAAAATCAGCTAATTAACAGTAACACTTTCATTATGGCCACAAAGGAATACCCACCTGTAATTTCCACATTTTTTGACAAATCTGGAGGACAGTCAGCATAGAAGATCTCCACATAATACCACATTGAGCTATTGTGACTTTCATAAATATCATGCCTGTATTTTGACACTATTTGTCCGATGCACACAGAATTTGGTACAGAAGATCAAAACATAATGTTGGACATTGTCAGTTTTGTGAAAACTGGTGCAGTGAAAGTCATTCTTTACTTAAGGGAGAACATGAAATTTTACCTCTACTTTCTATATTTCTTCATCCAGTTTTGATAAAATCAGCACACAAGATGTCCACACAAATTTAATGAGTGAAAATCAGTGCAATGGAAGGTTCACTTTACTTAGGATTGTACACTAATTTCTATCTGTATGTTCCCCATTTGCTGGCCTGCATGGGTACAGTTTACATCATCAGATATGCACACAATGCTTCTGAACATTTGTGAGTTTCATAGAAATCAGGGCAGAGAAGGCCAGACTGTTCTAATAGACATAAATAAATAAATAAATAACACTGCATTTACATGTGTACTGTGAAGGTATATGACATTGTGAAAATAAGGAATGCTTTGGAAAATCCTGTACATTGCATTGTTTTCTGTTATTGTTAACAATCAAAGTAGGTGGGGTACTTAAACAAGCTATTTTTTACACAGCTTACTGGTACTGTACAAAAAACATTACCACATTCATTTAACTATTACACATACATGTATATGCTATCCTTTTCTCCCCCTTTTATACAGACCTTCTGCAACTGTTGCTTTAATAATTCAGTTATCTTGACATGCCATACCTTTACTACTTTAAAACCCCTGCATATATCATGTATCAGTGCTGAAAATCACATGCAGTAATTCTTAAAGTAATCTGCCACTGAAGCCTCCACACAAAAGACAAGGAAGTCACAGTAATCCCCCATCTGGAATAGTGGCATGGGGCAGTGGCAATCACAGTACTTCGCCTAAAACAGTGGTATGAGGCAGTGACTATCACAGTTCTTTCCCTGAAAACAGTGGCATGATGCAGTGACCATCACAGTACTTCCCCTGAAATCAGTGGCATGAGGCAGTGATTACCACAGTATTTCCCCTAAAAACAGTAGCTTGAGGCAGTGACTATCACAGTATTTTTCCTACCAATACCTCCTATCTGCACATAAGGAGTAGTTGTTCATCCATTGGCAGGATTATGATACATAAAAAATTAAATACTAGTGCAGTGAAGAAAGGAACTGTAACTGAAGGGTCAGACTTGACATTAGAGCTTGCACAGTTAATGATGAAATCTCAACACCATGCACCATCACACAGGCACAAAAAGGACATAATGTAATAAAGAAAACTGTATATATCCTTCAAAACACAGAAGAGGGGACACTACCCAATTATATTGGGTATACACTTCCTTTGGGATAACACAAACTTACACAGAACAAAAAAACATGTAAAATTACAATAATGTTTGGTTGACATGGGAGGGTAGAAAACTTCATGAAATGAATGCTCACAAGCGTCTCACATATCTCATTCTAAATATCATTCTATTTCTTACTGTCATTACAGTGTTTGCCACATTTTCAAGGATTTATTATGTACTAGAAATGTGCCCAGTCTTTACCTAGGTTAGCAATACAACTATAATTGTAACAAATATGTAAGGAAATAAAGCAATTACTGTAGATTATTAGCATCATCTGCTACTCCCTGGCTGAGCTATTACAACTGATCAATAGTCATTCATTGTCACTTAATGTCAGTTACTGTCAATTACTATCACAATGTGTAGGCCGGGTAGCATAGTTGGTATAGCGACTGGCTATGGGCTGGACAGTCCGGGGATCAAATCCCAGTGGAGGTGAGATTTTCTGCACCTGTTCAAACCAGCTCTGGGGCCCATCCAGCCTCCTGTACAATGGGTACCAGGTCTTTCCCAGGGGTAAAGAGCTGACGGGGCATGACGCTGAACCCTCACCCCCTTCTAGTACTGTGGTCAAGAAAGAGTAGAGCTATACCTCTACACCCCCTATGGGTCATACGGCCTGTACAGAGCCTCAGTGCCTGTACAAGGGTGCACTTTACTTACAATCACAATTTTTTCCTCCACAGCACTCAATGCTCAACTGTTTCTCTTCTAACCTGGAAAGCATGCTACATAGGGTATAATGTAATGGGGTATATTCCACTGACCATGTGGTCAAATTTTGATATTGTGCACACCACATCACATAATCATCCTAAAACTGCCGTCAAAATTTGAAGCTCCTATCTCTATTTCCTGAGGAGTTATGATTGCAACCTACCTACCCACCCAACCACCCATACGCACACACACACACACACAAACAAACTCTCCTTTATAATATAGGACCTAATCCTGTAGTCTGATTGCTTCCTGCATTCTGGAGGTGACTTGAACATATATTTAATTTTATCTGCATTTATTTATAGACTAGCCCCCTTACTACAAAATACCTTGAGTAAATCCTGTACATCCTCTGCATCCAGCCTGAAATCACACAGTGCATGCAGGATCTCCACCTTCGTACGTAAAGGAAGGAACTGGAAGTCAATGTCTGTGTTGAAAGGATTTTCTCGCCCATACTCCTGAAAAAGTGTCATTTGTGAGTCATCAATGCTCTGGAAGCATTATATTACAGAAGCCCCAACCACACATATTCAGATTCTTCTGTTCAACTCCTTCATAATAAAACTATGCATGCAAGCTTTTAAGTGGATTTATTAGAAACTAGTCAGATTTTCATAAAGTGAAACTTAGAAAATGAGAAGTGTAAATAGAAGGAACTCCACAACTTTCATTCACAAGTTAAGGTTAATAAAACCGTCTGAGAGTATAGAAAGAATAATTCAATGTATTCAGGACAGCTGTTAAAAGAGAACACAACAGAAAGGACATCACATAATACAAGAAGTTCTTTCTGCTTGCAACAGAACTAAATATGGCTAACAGAAAAGCATAACTGGAAACTATAAAAAGGAACATAAAAATTTCTTGTGCTTTTGTAAACTGTATTAAAAAATGTAACACTTTTACATACCTACACATTTAGATGCCACTGATTATGGCAAAATTTGCTAAAACACCAAAGGCTATAGAACAAACTTTATTAATAAATTTTAATTGGTCCTATCAGATAATTATATTAACTTAAATTTCTTTTTCTGAGATATTTATGGGTCATTACTGACATTAACATGCTTATATGAGAAACATTGCATCAATATAATTTGAAATCATTAAAAGATTAGTATTTTCCTCCCAAAAATCAATAAATCATAATACAAGGTTCTTCACAATGGAGAATACACTACAAGCAAGATATACGTAGTAAATTTGTTCCTGTGCTTGACTAAGCACCATTGCATGACATATGGTAAAGTGGAATGCAGGTATAGTTTGACACATTCTTAACCTCAGCATTATCTTTTCCACTGGCTCTACAGTCCGTGTAGAACCCTGGCCTCCTTTACCAGCTAAAGGTGAACAATAAAATTCACACTTAAACTCTAGCATAGTCAGTCAATTTGTCTGTGTTTCTCTTTTACTCTATTCCTGTTCATCTCAGATCAAGTGGTCAGCAAGATATAATTTCCTTTTCCCCACATACTATGCAACCTTGTTGGAGATCATAGGGGTATTCAAGGATGCCTGCTTTAAATAGGTGTTGCTTTTATACATTTCTTTTACATGGCAGACAATCAGTATTCACTAAGGAGAAGGTCTGCTTCAACACCAACTGTAAGTTGTGCTGGCTTATATTAGAGTGGTCTGATTTTAATCTGATTCATTTATTGATTTGAGTCTGATTTTTGTCTTAGTTTTGAGTTTCTTTTCAATTGGCTTCCTTTGGCTGGATCTCATTTGGTACCTTTTTTTTATGCAGTAGTTTCTTATGGACATTTCTATATTCATGTTGTTCATATATTCCATAAGCAGATCAGGAATATATTATACACAGCAGTAATTAAACAGGTTGAGATCTGGAGATTGATGGGACATTATTTTGCCATGCATATTACCTTGCAAAAATATGAAGTTGCCCTTCACTTGCAAGAACTAGATATCCGTAGCATGGAATAAGAAATTTCCAAGTAAAAGCTGAGTAACATCAATACAGCAGCAATGAATATGTGTTAGTACATGAGAATGATAATTTATTTGCATTATTTATTTTGTGTCCACTGTCATACATTGCCTCTCTACAAGCAGAGCTTAGAAATCCTGTTATTATACATGTCTTTCTCACAGCCAGGGACCCTGCATGTTCCCTTAGCTTACATGACACTTCTGTTTCTCTTTCTTTTTGGTTCTGTGCATCAAAAAGTCCAAAACATAAGCCACTACCAGAATATATTACCAACAATTAGGGGAATATCTCCTGTATGAATAATATGAATTATTATAATATTCTTAAATTATACTGCAGTAATGCAAATTGTCAGTCAAGATTACGGCAGATTTGTGAAACATTTTATAGGACATTGAGAATACATATCAACATCCAAAGTGTGCAGTTGCTGCTTAATTAGTAATTTAAAATACTAGAAAAAAGACATCCATAACCATACTCACAAAAACATACATCCCATCTATAGCACACTTTCTTTTTCCATCATAATATATGTATTTTAATTTCTGAAATGATAAGATAACTTCATTAGAGTAGGTGCCAAAGAACTTTCTTGCAGTGTTAGGAAGTCATTTGTACTGACTGGTTTGGACATGCTATTCAGCACACAAAGGCAATTTCACACTATGTAACAGCAATGCAAACTGATATGCCTATTCATCACAATTCAACTGACCATGAATGGCCATTAAATAACAGTTTTGGTGTTCAGACCGTCAGTGGCCAGAGTCATGCAGTTCTGTGGCAAAATAACAGTCAAGTGAGGATTTTCAAGTTAGAAAAATCGATCACTAGAAGAATTGCTCTGGAAAATACTAGATTCCAGGAGAAAATTTCTAGGTGCCATAATGACTCCAGATTTATCAAGCCCTGCTGAGAGTCATATCACATTTTGATTTTCGATATCTTGTGTAAAAACAACATAAAGACAACATACATACTGCAGATTGAGATGGTTACAAATTATGCAAAACACACATCTCAGAAAACAACAGACTGTGTGCTCAGCATAAAATACTGACAAGAAAGTCACTTCCTTTTCCATGAATAGTACCAGCATATCATCCACCTTGAGTGAAAACCAACAAGAAGTACTGTACGTAAAGTCATGGTCACCTGACACTTCTGCCTAAATAAACGGCGCAGAAACATCTGGTAATTAAAAGTTGAAATGTCATTATTTCCAAGGCATCCACACAGAAGTCTCACAATCAGTTCTTGCAGAAGGGAACTTCCAGAATCTTCTGCTCCATCCGTCAGAAGGGCCTCTTCCAGCTCCTAAAACAACACAGTTGAGAATAATACAAACTGATGATGCACTTGGGAATTTTTGTATGACTATCACACAATAATTTGGACATATTATTACAAAGACAAACTGAACATATCTGCATTATACACAATAATGTGCAATAAGAAAATTAAATTACCAAGGAGTTCTTTGATATACAAAAAGGGTTATGCAATGCATAAACAGCTAAAAATTAGTGACACTAATTAGTACGTATGGTATTTGGAAGAAACATTCTACCAGGAACTTAATAAATACGGACTCAAGACATGCAACTAGGACCTATTAGCAGCTTAATACAGTCTATCCATCCATCCACAGTGAACAGCTTCAACCAAATAAACATTTTTAAAATAACACAACACACAATTAAAGTTATAAATATGCTTGCTTTCATAAACATGCCTGCAATGAGTGGAGAAGTATATATCACAAGCCCTGACAAAGGAATATCACTAAACAATCAGCAACGAAATAAAATCAACCATTTACTAACTTGTCACATATATAAAATGAGATACATAGATTTATTTTTCTGACCTCAATATCAAAGTCCAAGAGATTGAATGCTGCTCGAAACAATGAACAGAAATGAGCAATACTTGGTACTTCCCACCATGACTGTATATCTGTAACAAACAAAAAGTTCTACTTGTTCACATGTGCCAATGTAACCATGACATTTACACAGGTGCGGCGTATTTTTAAAAAACAATATTAACTTCTCAGCAGTAGGCATACCTAATATCTTACACATTTACATTTCATGATCCACAAGATATTCCAAAGTAAACTGATAAACATTAAATGAGCATGAGATGAAAAATTATAACGTATTTGTAAATTTCATAGGCTAACGAAGTTGATTTTAGGTGCACAAGTTACAATATTTTAACTCACTGGCAAAACCTTCAAGTCCCTGCTATGTTACACTGCACTCTATATTAAATAACAGGTCAGCAAAAATTAAACATATGTCCGAAAAATAATAATGTAATTAATATAAAGCAAACTTATCACATAATGCAGCAAAGACACACACTGTGCGAAATTTATGGCCACTAACTCACTATAGAAGTGTTTTAATGAGATTCTAACCTATACGTTAGGCCTAAGGATTGTAGACCTAATTTTCCCACCTACAGACACACTTTCAGTACATAATCCCTGCTACTTATCATTAATCACAGAAAGAGTACCAATACCTACAACAAATTTGATACTTACCATCCATCGATATCCCACCTATAGCGCTAGTTTATAAATTATTTGTAGTGCAAACACTATATAATCCCACCTATGTTTAGCTGTTTTGAATCACCGGAAGTACTCAACGTCCGGGACCTACTGACATGAAGAACAAGTGAAAAACTACGTCCGATTGCTAGTCTGTGTTCTTTTGTTTGCTACTGTCTCGTTAGGTAAATCGTATTGGGAAATTTTAGGGAGTGACAGAAATATTATGTTAATCCATGTTTCGTGAAATTCATGAATATTAGTCTAAATTTCTGTTTTATTTTTCACTATAGCACCGGGTCGTCTGAATGTTGACTATTTTACACTCAAGTATTCTGGAAAGTTACATCGTTTAAATTGGTAAGTAGTTATACTGCTTCACATCCGTGAAGACTTGCGTCGTCAACAACACGTAGACGTCGAATCTCGCATTGTTAAAGACTGCCGAAAACGTTAATAAAATATTCGCTGTTAACAGGTCCCTTATTTAAGGAATCACATATAGCCTTCTTAATTTCGTTCAAATGTGTATCTGAGAGCCAATGGCGTAGGCTATTCTGGTCACACTTTTGAAATTAAGTAGTGTTAAAATCTGCTTGGGCCCTTGGTAGCATTGAATTACGCGATAGAGAGGGAAATTTAAAACCGTAACAATTATCATTCCTGCAACACAGACTACGTACCGGAATACGAAGTACAGAAGGCAGTACGTTAGGAAGTAACAAGTAATACGAGTTGTCAAACCTTGCGTCGAGAACGCCTGTCTGATTACAGCAATATTAAAGGAAGTAGACTGGTAGGTGTTAACGGGTATGATCTCACAAGACTGCTCTGTCCTGTTACTGGACATATGTTTCTTCTAATGCTGTGATAGAGGAGTGGGCCTTTCGTATCCCATCAAATCTTCATGACCTCCGAAACTACTCCCGGGCCCCCTTTGCTTTCGGGCAGCTTAAATTAGCCGCAAATATTATTTTCTCAGCTCCATTTTAATCTGTGTCATAAGCAATGGGCATTAAAACTATATATGAATAAAAAGAAACTATCAAAAACCACCTATTGGTTTGACACTTAATGCTTCCATTCCAGTGTGTCTTAGTGATGGAAACTGAATATAAACAAGCTTCAAATCATAATTTTGGCTGTTACTGCCCATTGAACTTAACTTTGTGATAGTGGAGACTAGGAACAGTACTAATGTCTGAAGTTGATTCATTCTGTCCATGATTATGCCCATTCCTACAAACCACCATCAAATGTATATGCAACATTTGTATATTTTTATAGTTGATTTTATGAACAATAATAAGAGCTAGAAAGTGACTAACCCCATGGTTCAGAGTCCATCTTGAAATGAACATATTTACATACATGCATGTACATTTAATATCTCTCAAAAAAAGAGTCACAAAACAGTGGGAAATGAAGCAAGTCATAATATTACAATGCACAAGAATAGTACAAATCACAACACACACAATTAACCAGTGTAACGCAGTACAAGATCACATTTCTACAAAGTCACACTGAATTGTAATATAGTTTCATACATTTGTAATATTTTATAATTTATAAATAAAAAGTTTAAGTTGTAATTCATAATGATAAACTGTTTCCTTTCTTTAAGCCTGAATTTCATCAAGTGAATAAAGAATGTGCAGTAAGGTGTCTTCATATGCTCCAAGGTAGCAGAAGGTAGATTGTTGGGAAACATTACAGTTGCATAGGAAACACCCCTCCTGGAAACATGAGAAATTGCTAGAGGTCTATGTAGTTAAATTTTGTTTCTTGTATGTACACCATGTACTGTTGAGTTAGTCTGAGATGTTTACAGGTTATCCACAACAGATATCATCAATGAAAATAAGTATTGACATAGGATAGGTAAGATATCTAATCTCTTGAATTGCCTTCTATATGCACTACTAGATCTCATGCCAGCCATAAGTTGAATGATTTTTAATTTATTTTAACTTATTTTTTAACATCCAGTCTGTTACAATGTAAGTTGGGACTTGTCAAAAAAAGGAAATACAAATATCACAAATTGTAAATAACTGTTAACAGCACTCAGGAGATTATAGAAAAACAATTACAGTAAATTAGTTACACTGACTTAGACTGTAGAAACTCTTCAGTCATATAAAATGAATTATTCAACAAAGCTGATTTCACTTCTTTTCTAAAACGATTAAAATCATCTAATTTTTTAATCTTCGAAGGTAAGAAGTTGTACAACTTAAAACCCATGTTTA
>Ga0123354_10005603_pt1 | contig 18312 bp, 13 predicted proteins | sample TergutLab28metaG_2_FD_97872 | JGI IMG/M metagenome (GOLD analysis project Ga0123354, IMG submission 97872) | Labiotermes labralis P4 segment gut microbial communities from Petit-Saut dam, French Guiana - Lab288 P4 | ecosystem: Host-associated > Arthropoda: Insects > Digestive system > Gut ...
AGACACCATACAAAAGAATTTGGCAGGTGGGGTTCACGTGGAAAAAATTTTTACTTTATTATTTTTGTGAAACTTGAGGATTAAATGCCTGATCCCAAACCCCCCCCCCCCCCCCCAAAAAAAGGATGCCTTACAACTCGCTGAACATATTAATGTTGTCACTTTCAACACGCTGTCTGATGCACTCACTGTTTGCTGTCGGCAGCTCGGGATGAAGATCAACAGTAATAGGTCGTGCACAATTGTCTTTATAAAAAGTTTTTGAACTTCATTTTCACACAAAAGGTACTTAAAAAACCTTGAAATGAAACCCACTGCAGTGTGTACTTGACTGTCACACAAGAAAGGACGTGCCACGAATAGGTCCATCAGCCGCCGGACTCTCTCCCACGAGATACAGCTTCAAACCTTGGCCACTCTGACAGATGTTCTCCGCGCATTTATCTCATTTCCCCAGTCAAAATCATCCCACCAATGTTCCATATTCATTCACTGAACTATCACTGACGGTACAGAACCTTAGTATTTGCCAGTGTCGTGAAATGCCGCACTCAAAAACTGCACGGGAAGGAGCAGTTTGTCACGAACGTGGTTTCTTGTTTTGCTGCCCCTTTCAAATTCACACGCGTGCAGAGGAAACTGTTAAATTGAACATTTCACGCGCTATGGCCAGCCCGCAATTATGTTGTGCCCTGCAGCACATGTGGTCTTCTCTAAAGCACTATTATGGCGAACTTTACCTCGCTTTTCAAAAGCTTCAGTAGCCTTTATTCGCTCGACTCTATAAGCAGAAAACGGAGTTTAAAAGCTATACAGAAACGCTTGGAGTGAACAACAATTACGGCCAATTTTACTGCAGAAAAGAGCAAATTCCCTCCGAACTCAAGCTGGGATTCAACGCCCGACTTATTAAAAACATTGAACCAAATTGAAATAAATAAAGAGCTTTTTAACATATAAAGAGTCTTAAAATGAAAGGTTTTCGGTACATAATAGTAACCAAACAAACTTGTAATTAGATACTTGTATAATATTTTCCTTTCTCTTTTCAGTTTTATGATTGTCCAAGTGTGCTATTCAAACGTTTGGTCGTGTGCAGGAAGGAAAAGGGAATGAGTGGTTTTGAGTCGAGGGAAGCCGTAGTGGGGACGAGAACATTTACTTTGTGAGACGCTGTTTGACTTGTTACGACGGGCTCGCACTTACTCCGCGAAATAATTTATTATAGGTACATGTGACCAGGAAACTGAGCAAAACTTTTTTAAAACAAGTCTTACTCAAAGGTTCTGTGTTTGTTTACTAATTAGCTCACTCGGAAGACCGTGACGTTGTTTTGAACCGGAACTTAACGTGCATTTGTTACAAATTACAGTCACCGAGATATGCCGTCCGATAGGACAGCAGTACAGCTAATCTGCTACGTTATGCTTGGGCTGCACTGCCATTTTGTGTACGTCAAACCGCAAAATGACTGCTCACACAGTAAAACCAACAAGTCCACTAATGTTAAAGTTATATTTTTTACACGCAGTTTGTCGTAACTCAACATTTTTCGATTTATCTTGATCATCCTCAGGCAGTTACTGAGCATCAGTAAATCATATATAAAAATGAAACATATATAATTTTAAAATTGTGCATTTGTTGGTTTTATTCTGTGAACTGTTTATTAATGCACGGACATTAATTACATTAAGCCTGGTAATGCCCAACAGCAAACGATATACACCTCTATAAACACACAAAGCACATGCTACATACAACAAACACCTCCAATTGGTTTATCAAAATGCGCATAAAGTCATCTGTGTTTTTATGTGCTTTATTGATGCTTGCAACTCCCTGAGGACGACCAAGATAGACGGAAACAGTTCGGAGTTATGACAAACTGTGTGTGTGAAAAATTATGTTCACGATAAGAGTAGCTGCTTGAGATAAGATGGCGGGTTTTCTTATACACATTGTGAAATGCAAAACAAAGGACAGTAAGAACGAAAGACATTTTGAGCTATCAGAAGGTTTAAATACGAATAAAAGATAAAAGTGCACAATGAAATGTTAAGAATGAATCGGAAAGAGAATTAAAAATATTGACGCAATTAATACAGTTTGTCCGAAGGTGTTTTCAGGTGGCCATTTGCACTTTACTAAGTGAAAATCTATATACTATCTATAGTTTGTGGTGTTGGAGAAACATTTTCAGCGCCGAGTTTATCCGAAACGCGGTTGAGAAAGAGACGAGGGAGAGACGCTCGCAGGTACGTGAGTGGAGACAGCGACAGAGTGTGAAGAAACCTGAATATTATTTTGTGATTTTAGCAGAGTCGAAACTTCTGCTGTGACGTCACAAGGCACGCAACAACAGACGCAGCAGTGACATTGTACTTGCCAATAGTGTCTACATTTCTTGCATAACTTGTTTTGGTCAGGAATCTCAATGGGCTGTGTGCAACACGCAGCCTGCACAGACTCACAGCGCCGCTGAATTACGTTGCGATGGCTTCATCTGCTAGGTTTTATTTTACTGCTGCACAATGGAAGAAGAACGCGCTAATTTTCTTCTGAAAAATCGGCCAATCAAGGATTCTGAATCCTTAGTAGCACTGCTGTGATAACCTCAAATCTCACAATTCTCAAAGTACAGTCAGCAGTGACTGTGTAGGCCACTGGCAGCGTTCTTATACTGTTTGTATAAGGCTTCCAGGCACAGATATTAGAGCATTCATACAACTTCAATACGGACTGAACCGAGCAGCAGAGGGAGTGCGGCTAAGCAAAAAATGACATGAAGATGAGAGAAAAGTGGCAAGAGTTTGAACGAAGAGAAAAAGGAAATAAGACAGTCGTTAGACAAATGGGAAGGTTTATCTGGCATAGCGCCTTTTTATTCAGTTCCCCGGCCTTAAAGAATAGCCGAGAAACTGTAAGAACGATTTGCAGTGGGAAGAGATGTAATGCAGTAGGGGTCATGAGAAGCAGCACTTATCAAGGGCACTTAAAGTCAGTTTTATTGGTCCCTGATAGGTTGTAAAAGCGTTACGAGTGATAATTCAGTTGAACGGAATGGGCACGAGAAAACTCAGTATATGTACGGAACACAAGTTGCACATTGGAAAGGACGAGCTGATACCACCATAACAAAAAATGGCTTGTAACATTCTTCACGTCAGTTTTTCGTTACAAGAGTTTCTCTTCTTTATAACTTTCATTGTTTTCCAGGAAGCAGGATTGTATCATTCCTGTTCATCCCCTTCTTTCTTCGTAGTATTGTGCGTTCTGTCCGTAGTCTTTCTCGGTTTTATGCATATAAAGGAATAAAGTGCGGTGATAAAATTGAATTCTCTACCCACGTCAGTGCTGTTGGAAACACAGCCTACACCAATGGATAATTAAAACGCTTCTGTTTTTAAATCGTGTTATTAAAGACGCTGCCATTTGCTAAGATTATGCTGGTATACCATCGGTGAGAGATGGATGAATGAGTATGGCGCCTTGGTGGGAAACCTGGTGTGGGGGGGGACGTAAATACTCGGAGAAAAAATAAAAACTCATCCCAGTGCCACAGTACCCAAACCGAATTTTCAATAAACTGGCCGGGGACCGAACCCTGACTTTTACGGACACACCCCGTCGGCTAATGGCATGAAGTCTGTCTGTAATTTGACGAAATAAAATAAAATATCTGTCGGGAGACAGAGAAGCTGTATCACGTCACGACGGTGCAAAATATAGGAGTCAAGAAGCTGCCGAACTTACCGGCCTAAAAGAACTATAAACGAGCCTCAAACTACGGCGCAAGTTTAGAGTTCGAAAGACAGTTTTATATAGAAAACGTAACAGCCGACAATTTACAGAATTGTGATGTAAAGGGCACATTAGTGGTATTCAGGTGGTAGAGACACGTCTTCATTCTTCTGCAAAAGTCAGGACAGAGAGAAAGACGCATTCACGAAGTTCCGTTGCTGAACCCCTCTATCACCCTTCTCTCCAAAACACATCACAATGATTTCCTCAAAGTTAAATCCACGGTTTGCTAACTGTCATTTACCTTCACATTTTTCCACCAACATTCTGCAGACCTGTTTTGGTGTCTGCCCACCAACATTCTGCACACCTGTTTTAGTGTCCGCCCACCGACATTCTGCAGGTATATTTTAGTGTCTGCCCACCAACATTCTGCAGGTATATTTTAGTGTCCTCCCAGCAACATTCTGAAGACCTGGTTTAGTGTCTGTCCACCGACATTCTGCAGGTCTATTTTAGTGTCTGCCCACCAACATTCTGCAGGTCTATTTTAGTGTCCGCCCACCGACATTCTGCAGGTATATTTTAGTGTCTGCCCACCAACATTCTGCAGGTCTATTTTAGTGTCCTCCCACCAACATTCTGCAGACCTGTTTTAGTGTCTGCCCACCGACATTCTGCAGGTATATTTTAGTGTCTACCCACCACCATTCTGCAGACCTGTATTAGTGTCTGTCCACCGACATTCTGCAGGTCTATTTTAGTGTCTGCCCACCAACATTCTGCAGGTATATTTTAGTGTCTGCCCACCAACATTCTGCAGACCTGTTTTAGTGTCTGCCCACCGACTTTCTGCAGACCTGTTTTAGTGCCTGCCCACCGACATTCTGCAGGTCTATTTTAGAGTCTGCCCACCGACATTCTGCAGGTCTATTTTAGTGTCTGTCCACCAACATTCTGCAGACCTGTTTTAGTGTCTGCCCCACGTAAGACATCTTGGCGTTGCCTCGAAAAGTTTCGATTATTAATCGCCATCATTACGGAATGACATCAGAAGTCAACAGGCTTTATATTATTCCAACAATCCAAGAAAGTTCCAACATTTTTTCGGTATATTCAAGAATTAAAAATCACAGGCTTCAGACGTTTGGCTACACACGACAAACCCGCAATCGGTAAACGCAGAGTACAGTCAACTTTACGAAACAATTTAATTGCCATTAATAGAGGCAACTTCTCCGACACACCAGTATGACGGGTCAGTATACTCTGCAGGTTCTCCCGCAATCATACGGAGGATATCTGATATTGCTCCGAGATATGAGGTTTGCACAGCAGTGTCGGTGAGGATTAGTATCTGCTGCGATATGATGCCGTGTCTCTGAGTTTGTGGTCACCGAAGTTCCGAGGAAACATGGCACCTTCGAAACGTCAGGGTCCAATGATCCAGTGATACAGCATTCTTCCAGCACTGCTGAGTTGTATCTGCGCTTCTAGTGACTAATGTCACCAAAGTTAACCAAACCTGACAACAGTACATTTCACTGCTTGAATCAGCTAACCTGGAACAAGACTGTTGTGCAGCTGAAGTCAAGCTGCCAATCGTGAAGAATTACGTCATTACATGTGTATTCCTGAGAGACCCGATTCGAATAACCTACGAGTTACAGCTATCTTCAATATTCCCACCGTGTTTTTAATCAGTCTGCACACAAGGCTGCACTACCTCCGGGATATTTTATCTTTCTGTGTTTATCAGCATCAAACCACCTCATTCGACGCCTGTTTGATAGAATCCTCAAACAATGTGAGAGCAATTCTAAGAAACACGTGTAATTCCGCATTCTGCTGTCTCATGTGGTTTACTAATGACACTCCACTTAACATGTAAGCGCACCGTCAAACAACCAAGCAGTGAAAAACTTGGGAAAGATGTGGAAGGAGGTGGTCTTTGCGTAACTGGCGGTAAAAGGTTCCTTATTTTAACTGACAACTGCCGTTTCTCACTTCCCGCCGGTACACTGCGTGTGTGGGCGATCCTTTGAGTGAGCTACGTTAATACGATAAACAAGCCGACAGTAACTGACAACGGACAGTTGTATGATAAAATAAAGATTCCATACTTTGCAGGCAGTTCCCATGGGAGGACTGAGTAAAACCATACAGGGCCTGAAACAGAGAATCTGGTATACCGGCCCAGATTCGCATCCATAACTTGGCTGTTCTATGGCCCAGCGGTCAGTCGCTTGCCTCTCATCGCGGCGAAATGGGTTTGATACCAGGTCAGCGTCTGTGACACTGGTGAAGGTCAAAGTAGCACTGGGACAGGAGGTTCTCCGACTACTTCGATTTTCTCCTCTCACTATCATTCCATTAATGGCCTCTGCACTTTCATTAATTCATTCAGCCATCACGTTATCATTTCACATCGTCGTTAAATAAGATACTTATAACAAAACCGGGATCCTACAGAATACATTTTGCTTGCTAGACGCGTGGGACAGCCGCAATACAGAAACACTCTAAAATAGTTCAAACTATGTAACCAACTTTGTAGTGTATGAAAAGTTGGTTAGTTCGACATCACGCACGGTACATTCTACATCAGCACCGTAAAACAGATCCAATTCTGGTAATTCCCCTGGCATAGTCATATTTGCTGTTTCCTTTAATCCGGTGTTAGGACCTCCAGTACAGAGGCTCAGCAACTGAACATCGCCACTTCACAGACAGGCAGTACCAATGGACGTACCGCTGTTGTTATTGACCGACTGACAGTGAAGTGGGTTGCTTCTCTACGAGAAACGAGGCATCAATTAGGAGCAGCAGAGCAGGCGGAGGAGGTTTTGTGTGGCAATAGGGAGCGGGCTGCTCTGAAACGTGGAGGTGCTCAGACAGTCGGGGGCAGGTGGTGGAGCACCAGAGACGGGATTGAGGTGGCGGCGGGAAAGCCAATGGACCCCCGACGCCGAATCAATTTTCGCAGTGAATTGTTTCTGTCGCGTTCGCGGTGTTGGGGGTTTTGGGGGAAGGGGGGGGGGGGGATATTTCCAGACAGAGTAGGATAAAATAACTGTTTAGTGGATGCGAAAATTTTGTCATTTGCAGAAGGGGATGAGATTGAAACCTAAACACACACGTAGTGTGATGCAGACAACTGAACAATGAACAGACAATTAGCGAACAGCACAGAGATCTGCATGCTGCAGTGAGGAGGGCCGGCTAACAGCGACAGTTTGTGTTAGTGTTGACAGGAACTCTGTGAGACCATCATTACAGACACTCTCTACACACCATTACATGCCTCAGTACACTGCACTAATGCCCTTCTCTATTCCTCACTACGTGCGTCTCCCCATGTCCCACTGTACACCCACGACATACCATAAGCCGTGCTCTATTCCCAGCAGTATTTCATTTCCACTCTCCGGCCCACTACCAGCCGCAAACACTTTATGCCCGATATATAAGCCCCACTACACACAGACCTATGTTGTGCGCTCGGGAGGTCCAGTATTTGATCGGGGTCTAGGAAACTGCCGAACTGCTACTTCTCCTAGTGTGCGTCGGTTTCTACAAGCAGATGCTGTGACGTCACCACACTACACTTCATTACAATCGCCTTAGACCTCGGGTGTCTTAGCCTGTGTGTTTGATGAGACGTCATTACAAGAAGAATATATGAAGCGCGAAACAAAAACTATTTATTAAAAAGCTGATCCTTAGCAGCTTGTACTGGAAGGTGAGGCAAAAGAAAAGCTGTGTGTCCTGCCCTACAGCCGAGGAAGAGCAACCGTACCCACTGAGTAGTTGTAGTAGTGGTGGTGGTAGTAGTAGTAGTAGTAGTAGTAGTAGTAGTAGTAGTAGTAGTAGTGGTAGTGGTAGTGGTGGTAGTAGTAGTAGTAGTGGTGGTGGTGGTAGTAGTAGTAGTAGTAGTAGTAGTGGTGGTGGTGGTGGTAGTAGTAGTAGTAATAGTAGTAGTAGTGGTGGTAGTAGTACGATTAATCTCTTAACATCAAAATGCGTACTAAGCCATCATAAATACGTCTACGTCATTCCCTCAATACAATTTAATGACTTTTACCAATTTTAACAATATTCTGACAGTAATTTTTAAAACTATTTGTAAAATTTAGATCTCCATTACTACTCAAGATCAAGACATATATATATATATATATATACACACACACATATGGGGTCTAAGGGGAAGTGATGTGACGCTCCTGGAGAGCTACCATAACCTCTCCTTCCCAAACACAAACCTCACCTTCCGACTAGCGGACCCTGTTAACACAGACGAGGCTCTGGTGACCGAGTATAGGCGGGATAACCTTACCAACTGCTGTGGAGGAAATGCCATAGACATCCAGGTGTTTGTAGAAGGGGCAGCCTGATGCCAAGAAGGTGGCAGTCCCACCATCAGGATGGGTCAGGCAGGCTAACAACCTACCTGCGCCGAAATCTCATTGTTTTCAATAAGTCTATGAGAAAGAAAAGCCGGACTGACTATCTGTTGATGAACCAATGCTCTCGAGTGAAGGAAGCGGGTAGAAGCTGGAATGAACTAAGGTTCTTAGCAGCCGATAGACAGAAGTGGAAAGGACTCATAGACAACCCATGTTCCTAGAAGGAACGATGGACTCAATTACATATATATACAGTTATGTATTTTCGTCTGTGTACGAATGTTACTGCCGCCGTAAGATGAATTAATGTGAAGCCGAAACATGTAGCCATATTTGATAAAAGAAATCAAATGACATATCAAAATTCCTTCAGCTGAAAGCCTCACTGCACGTAGTGTTCAGTTCACAGCTGGCGGGCGATAACTGCACACGACATCTGCATTCTGAGTGACAGCAACCGGTAATAACAGGACTACATTTTCATAAACTTAATTTGTAATAATCCTATTCCGACAGGTGAAGGTAATGAGGAGTTTCGTAACGAAATTATTTAAAGAAATGTTACTAGATTATCCCGAAAGGAAGACCATGCACTGTGAGCAGCGCAGATGACAAACGCACAAAAATGTGCTCTGAAAGACACAATGCAAGAGGAGACTTTGGTGCAGACTGGAATTTGATTTTACAGGTTCAACAGTAGAGTGTAACGGTGCGGAGCGGCTCTTGTGCACACAGTGCTTGTCCTCCGGGTTGCATAATGTGCGTCATTTCTTTATCAGCTCAGCCACTACCAGCTGTCCACGACATTTTCTGCACCGTGAGGTGTTATGATAAGTAACTAACGGCGTCCTTGTTGGGAAGCTGACAGTTCCTTACGTATTCACAGAATTGTCGGCATTTCATGACACCCTAATGTTCATCACCGCCTTCACAACAGCCAGCTCTTTGACCCTAACCCCAGTCACAGAAATCCACACCACGTATTACCGCTCTATTTATGTAACACCAAATTCATAACCTTCGCACCTTCCCATCTTCTCCAAGTCCCTCTTTCCTTAAGGTTTTTCCCACCAAAACCCTCGAAACATCTCCCTCCTTGCCCACACGTGCCACACGATTAGGCAATCTCTCTGGTTTCATTACCCCAACAATAATTGCTGATCAGCACAAACTATGAAGTTCTTCACATTGTAATTTTCTCCAGTCTCCTGATACGTTCTATCTCAGAGGCCCAATACATCCCTCAGCACCGTATGCCCGAAAACCCTCAGCCTATGTTCTTCCCTTAACGTGGCACAGTCCCTCGGTTAATCCAGACAAGTGGCACTGTGACAACTTAGTATTCTGTTCTGGGACACGACGCCGCGTCACTGAATACTGGGCTACCGACGTTTCGAAGGAGCATAATGTTTCGTTGTCAAGGGTGCAGATGTCCGAGAACAAGCCTCATTCTTCTTTCTTATTCATCTCGGACGTTTCATTCGAACCGCAGGTAACCGATTACAACGCCACATTCCCCATCCACACCGCTGTGATACCTCTAAATTCACATGTGATTATTTTCTTTCGTGACCAACGGGCGCCCCCTCTTTCGATGTCATTACCATGTAAGACTGGACATAAAGGGGGTGTGGGGGGTGTGGGAATGTTGCTTAGCAGTGGTGTGGACGTGTCGGCTTGAAGACAGCGTCTCCTTGCTCACCTCACAGCGTGGCGCGTGTTCTGTGTTAATTACCGCCCTGTCACGACCAGCACAAGTAAGGGGTGACGGCTAGGCTAGGCGAAGCGAGGAACAGTAGGGATTGTGTAGGCCGGCGGGTGAGATTATCGGTGGTCCGAGATTCTGCAGGATTAAGGCCGAAAAGGCGAGTCGGTGCTAGCAGAAGAGAAACAGGATCACGCAACCGTGAGAGAGAAAAAAGAAAGGGAATTGGGATGACGAATGGACTTAAAGACCTATTACGTGTCTGCTCACATTATGTGACAAGATGCTTCAGGCTCGCTGTGCGGCTCATTTTGCTTGCCAACAGATTTAATCGAAAAAAAAATCATTCCTTGCTTAACTTCAATGATTAATATGAAACTGAATTGTATTTAAAGACTCGTTTCGTACCGCGCAGTAAACACACTCTGGGAGGATGCAAGAAAAAATCAGATAACGCTGTACAAGGAGCTGGAAACAAACTGCATTAAGCATCTCGAAAACTCCCAGCGCGAGGACAAAGTGCTGAGAGATTTGAACTGATGTGGTATTTAGCTAGTTAGGAACGTCCCTTGCTAGAACACTTCTGCTGTTGTCGGAAGAAAACTAAGCGGCCTCAGACTCAGACAGTGATTCCGAACAGGGGCAAGGGATTTGTCTCAACTCCGAAACGTCCAGACCGTGTATGGGGACCAACAGCCGAGTACTGAACGGGCGCACTCATCGGGAGTAAAGCGGCCGGGGAGTAAAGCTGACCATTTTTATGTAGTGTTGAGATCAACAATGAGTGGAGTTGTACGTCTACTGCCCCTGTGTGCCTTCATCGCACACAAAATATTACTTTGCAAAGAAAAAATGCGTAATTCAACGAAGTGCGACATCTGCAGTTCGACTACTCGTGTTAAAGAAAGTGTATTTTAACAGCAACAACCATTGGACGTTTCTCGGACAGACAGCAGCGTCAAGGTGTGAAGTTTTTCCGACGTTTTGGAAACTAACTCCGTCCCCGTCTTCAGGGTGTGCTGGTGGCTTGGTAGCACCAAAACTGATGAACAGCTGTCCAACTGTTAGTCGAACGGAGATACACACAGCGCAGATATGGACACCAGTCATCGGGTTTGGTGCTACCAAACTATCAGCACACCCTGAAGATGGGAACGGAGTTAGTCTCCGAAACGTCGGAAAACCTTCACATCTTGACGCTGCTGTCTGCCAGAGTAAGTTTCATTGAATTCTGTCGCCGCGACGGCTTCAAGACTTATAGGAACAACTCCACCCGCGGAGGACCGTCTTCCTCAGCTAGCCAAGAAACTCTTCGCATTTTATGGAACTCGAAAGTTCATCACCGTATTCACAACAGCCCTCCAATTGTCCCCATCCTCAGCTCGATTAATCCATTCCCCGTCTTCCATTTTAATATCATTTTTACACCTACGCACAATTCTTCCCAGCGATTTCTTTCCTACAGTTCTCCGTCCACCCAATCCCTGCATGAATAACTCTTCTTTCCCATACGTGCTATATGTCCACCTATCTCATCCACCGTATAACATCTAGCAGTACAAATCACGAAGCTCCTCCACGTGCAGTTTTCTCCAGTCTGCTGTTTCGTCGTCCCGCTCAGCAACCTGTACATCAACGTCCTCAGCTCGAGATCTTCCGTCACGTGAAGGACCACGTTGTACAGCCACGTGAGGACCCTAAGCCATTCCACCCCTGACTGTCCTGTTCTTAGTGAAGTGAGGTCTAATGATGATACGGAATCCGATATAATGTGACCTTATAAACTGTCGAGGCGTGACGAGCACGCAAGTGCCTGCATGCGTGTTTCGGATTCCTGCAGTCGCCTCCCTCAGCCTCCCAGCGAGTCTTATGCACAGCTCCACTGCGTTATATAATACCAAAGGGGAGGGGCAGGGGGCCTTTACTCTTGCTAATGTCTTTTAAAACAAAACGCAAGTAACACTCTCTTTTCCTTTCTGCTCCCACAATCAGTGGCGTGAGATTCGCTCTCCAGTGCTGACTTTCCACATGGTACAAAATCCTTCAGTGCAAAGAGCGTGTGTTGTGAAGCGACAGTCGGCTGTTCTGGAGGTGGCGATCACCGGCACACGCCTGGAGTTAATACTGATTGATTAAGGAGCACACTACAAATAAACTGACGGACGTACTAAACTAAAATATAGCAAATTAACACCGGGATTAATTTTTAGAGCGTTTAAAAAGAAAAGACTCTGTGCAACTTCATAGGACAAAAAGGAATTATAAGGCTAAAACAAAGCAGAAATTAACAACGTGAACAATATTATCAGGCAGTTATATAGCACTGCAAATAAATAGACACGAGGTATATTTACTGACACAAAGTAACATTTTTATATTGTATTCGGTTAACCTGATAATTATGTAGAAACACGTTGCTAGAGACAAAAGGTTATTGTCCGTGGGTTTCGGACTATATTATATATACATAAAATTTAGCTTAATTTCTTTCTCAAAGTGCTAAATTTATGCAATTAAATTGACCGCGAAATAAGGTGAGGCACGATTAATCTACACACAGATTGAATACAGCCCGAAAAATATACCGAAGTCAGTAGGACCTGCTGTCTAGACCTGTTTTGCTTTAATTCTCAGTGCAGATATAACATCCCACAGTCTCGTACGGTAAAGCAATACAATCGATCAGTTTTATGAACATCGGTCCCTTAATTTTCGATTTTAAAATTTTGCCAAAAATATCGTAGTATTAATACGCCGTTCCGTAAATTTACCACTGCCACGCCACTGCTACAACAACGGCATCTTTAGCAGGTCGTGACACCATCATGGGCAAAGGCGTCACTAAATTCTCGTTGGCACTTACAGCCTTACTTGGTTGGGGCAGTGGGTGGATACGTCCGCCCTCCAGTGTGAAGACTAAGAGCATTAGAGGGACGTTTTCTGCTCTCCCTTCTCTGTCTTGGAGCATCCTCACAGCAGATTCACTAGCAAGTGTCACTGCACACTTCATATGTCACTGCAGAATTCGCAAAATATACAAGTACGTACAAGAAAGTGAAGTGGCTCAACGAAGCAGCAGTCAATACCTGACAAGCACATTATCTTAAGCCATCATAGAAGGAGGAAAGAGACGAAAGCAACACAAAAAATTTATAATCAATTAATTCAGAAATAAGTAACCAAGTTTTTCTGTAATTATCAGTGAAACTAACGGCCGGCTTACACAAAAAAATTAAGAAAATACGTCTAGTTATAGAGTGGATTTAGCGCCAGATAGCTGGCGGAAACACTTCATGCCGTATCTTTTGAATTAATGAAGAAACAGTTCTAAAGGACACAGGTAACACACATCTCTGCATCTTGGTTCAAAACACTTTCCGATGTGTGCCATTCATTCACAAGAAACCAACCTACGAACAGCAGGACAGTGTGTGCAATTTTTGCACCTCCCTCATCTCAATATATCTGACCTCAAACCAAACACTCAGAAATTCTCGGCACTTACAGCAATTCATTAAATCTCCTACCGAAACTACTGCAGTATACACTGCACATGTTAAAATTAACAGCAAGGTGCCTGCGTGCAGCTGGTGGTGTGTGAAGTGGTGCAGCGAGAGAGGAGAGCTGGTGGTGTGTGAAGTGGTGCAGCGAGACAGTGTAGCTGGTGGTGTGTGAAGTGGTGCAGCGAGAGAGGAGAGCTGGTGGTGTGTGAAGTGGTTCAGCGAGAGAGTACAACTGGTGGAAGGTGAAATGATGTAGTAATATTATCAAATCTGGCCACATAAAACTACTGACGTCACGAAAGAAGAGACCAAAACAGAACGGAGCCGAAAACTAGGTATTAACACGTAAAATACTGAATGGACGCAGAATACCAGTATAACAGTGAGATGGAGAAAAGGAAAGTAAAATTCATGGCAATAAAAAACCCGTGGTTTGTGAGAGATGAGAAAATATGGAACAAAAATTATAAAGGCAACGTGAAGAAGGGAAGCCGAGACGACTACAGCGCGCTACTTGGGAGACGCAGAGCGCCTTCAGATTAGAAATTCATTTGAATATTTCCGGCCCTGCAGTTGATAAGAAGAAGAAGAAGAGAGAAACTGGTTGCTGCTGCTGCTGAGAGTCTTGAGGTAGTTAGTGGAAGTATTGTGAAGTGACAATAGAGAGAAAACCAAGTAGCTTACAGCACTTCACTGTGGGTGCACAGCTGTACACAGCCACGGCTGTACATAGCCACAGTTGTACACAGCTACAATTGTACACAGTCACAGCTGTACATAGCCACGGCTGCACACAGCCACAGCTGCATACAGCCACAATTGTACACAGCCACAATTGTACACAGTCACAGCTGTACATAGCCACGGCTGCACACAGCCACAATTGTACACCACAGCTGTACACTGCCACAGTTGTATACAGCCACAATTGTACACAACCACAGCTGTACACTGCCACAGTTTTATACAGCCACAATTGTACACAATCACAGCTGTACACTGCCACAATCGTACACAACCACAGCTGTACATAGCCACAGCTGTAAACAGCGACGGCTGTACTTAGCCACAACTGCACACAGCCACGGCTGTACCCAATCACAGCTGTACCCAACCACAGCTGTACACTGCCACAGCTGCACACAGCCACAGATATTCTCAAAGAGGAACGCGGAATAAGACCGTCAAACCATTAAACTCGATAATGTCGCACACATTCAGCTAACACAGCATTGCTGTTGCTGATCGCACAACGACTTAATATCGTTTATCTACGAACATATAAATCGAAATACAAAGAAATACAATGCTACAGAAAATGGTGCAGAGGAGAACATTTGAAACCAAGAGTGGCACGATGCTTCAGAAAATTACATGACTTTAAACTTGGTAACTGTCATTACTCATTAATACAACTCGGCTAATATGATTGGTGGCACATGTAGCACACACAACACGAAATACATATCCGTATACAATTCTAACATAAAAAGCAGAATGGAAGCGCTCAGTTGGAACACCTGGTTACACAGGCATATTAAACGCTGGACGGCATATGCTTATAAAAATATTTACAAACTGAATCCCTACCTCAAAGATAACACAGAACCTCTGTTATGTACCTGAAACACCTGCCAACGGTATCTAAATGATTACGTCAGGCCACATTTCAAAAGCATTCTCGTGATGAAACTCAACAAATTCAAGGCATGAGGGAAACGGTTAATAGACATGTTTTGAATTTAGTATTGACACACTGGCCTGGAACGTAAAACGTGCATGAATTTCTGATAATAACCGTTTGCTACAGAAAGGAAATGGAAAACTGCAATGCTAAAAATATGTCAAGCTGATATCACCACGACGTCAGCGAATGTCTTAAACCTGTAAGGAGATGGCGGCCAGCCGACGCTCTGCTTGCAAACCAAGAGACAAGTTTCTTTCCGTTCCATTTGCATGAATATTCAGTTTCCCCAAGTCGCCAGATCGCTTCCCTTTAAAATTATCTAATAGAATATTGAAACGAGGGAACATTTCGATGAATTTTTCATGTCCCAGCATATATATTTCAGGGGGAAGTCACTTGTATTTATCCTGTAACGAAATCTATCGTCCTGGTACAAGAGCGTCGTCAAGTATGAACACGTATTAAATTCCGACGCCAAGACTAATTTCTGTAAACGCAAATAACAACAGATTTCTCATTTTTACGCCTTACTTTGGCAGAACTGGAAACCCTAATGCAAGCAGTACGATCACACTAGTTTCTGCGTCTCCGTTTGTCTCCGCGTAACGTGATGGATCTGAATTAAGAACAAAGATAAACTGCCTATGAAACAAAATAAATTGCTAACGGATAATCATATAAGTTGGCAATTTTGCTTACTTATAAAGCTGTGAGACTACATTCAATTTCTGGATGTATTCTGAACGTACTGGATAACGACGCTCAAACTGTAGTATCACAGCCTTTCTTTCCATTACGCTCCTCTAACTGTTGTGGATTCAAGAACTCAAGAAAGGAACAAACCAAATACGAAATGTCTAAATTTATCACTATACTGTGAGAAAATCGACATTTTTACTCCACGCCAGACAGAATCGTCAAGACAACATTCTACTTTGTGCTGGAACTCTAACAAACAAGATATTAAGCAGCACACAGCTCACAGTTTTACCGCACCGCTGTGCTGTGCTACTAAATACACACAGTGACGTAGTATGAGATGGCCTGTTCGTTTCATAACGTACAGTTACACTGTACATGTCTGCTGCACAATGGGCTCCCACAGTCTTCATTTCTCACCACGCTTATCATGCTACCAAATTTCGCTGTTGAATCGTTCGGTTTCACATTCATTTTCCCCTTCAAAGAAACCGAACGACTCGTGTACGCATACTTTTATATTATTTTGGAACATTTTTATCCTTTGACTCGCCCCCCAACATTACGAACTCGCCTTGTTCAGGCGCAAATAATAATTCCCAGTTACGACCGCCCGCTCCAAACAAAAATAACTGGTGCTGACTACAGCCCGCTATACGAGCCGTCACTGTGAGCAAACAAATTCCAGATCTGGACTTATATACAGGCAGAAGCGTAATTAACAAGACTTGCGGTCGGACAATTGAAACGAAGCAACACAGACAATGCGTGACCACCGTAACTTGCCGATCGGTTGTTATCAATAGTGCGCCATACCTGCTGGTTTTGGTTCTCTACCACATTACCCTATTCTCTACAATACGTCCCGAGGGCAGCAATCCTCCCCATTTTTACATGACAGGTCGAAATGATGAAAACGAATGACCATTTCGGTCGTGCAGTGCCGTGTCGCGTTTATCACGCACTCGCCATCCGCAAAACGACTTGCTTCGTATCCGAATTGTGTTCAGTTTAAAGTCGGTAACGTTTAACGGCGGTAGGAATGATATGTTAATTCTTACAACAGAGAGAGAGAGAGGGCTGAATTGAGGAAAACTATCTGAAGATCAACCAATCGGAACAGCGCTGTAGGTACTGTAAAATGGCCAGACGCTGGGCGGTCTCGGTTCAACTCCCGGCAGGGACAGGAGATTTTTCTGTTCTTAAACATTTCGAAGCCAACTGTAGGGCCCACGCGGCCTCCTGTGCAACAGACACTGTGCGGTCCTTCTCCGGGAGTAAAACGGCCAGGGCGTGAGGGTCACCACTCACCTCCACCTAATGCACAGTTTAAGAGTGAGCGACGCTAGAACTCTGCTTTTGTAACTGCCATTTTGGCGTGGAGAAGAAAACCTTTACCTTTACCACCACTTGTTTTTATAAAGTTAATATAAACAATTTGTTAGAAATAAAGGCAGTTACAAACATGAAGTATATAATACAATATGAAATATAATAACATCAAATTCATAAAATCAGAGTGCATTTACTGGTCTTTACATCTAATTAAAGCACAAAGTATGCAACACGCCACAATGAAGTATCCCATTTAAATCTGAAGCAGTTTCCGATCAACCAACTTCTATTTAGACAGCACGAAAAGTTAAGCGAAAGGAACTGTCTGTGCCGATGACACAGTTACAGACTGAAACCAGAAAGACGAACTGACAGCGAGAGAAGGAAAACATGCAGATTATTTCAAAAAGCAAGTGTGTTTTCATGTTAACATAAATGTAAACGCCACGTGTATTAAAGTAGTAGTAAATCAGAGAATTTAAAGAACCATAAAACCGCACCAGATAAATTATCTGGCAGTACGACGTCGCTGCACCAGGCCACTCTATCAGCCACTCTGTTCACATACATAATTTACTAGAGAGACAGACAGACACATTCGATTCACCAACCGGTGAATACACGAAGCATCCTTTTTAGCCCTCTGAAGCACGATCGTCAGGGCGCGTAAACCTCAGTGACGAAGTGTCCATTACGAAGACCAGTCGGTCACGTGATGCGGTGTCAGGAAATAATCGCTGTTTAGTGAGAATCATACAAAAATCGTAACTGCACTGAGGGGGCAGAACGTGGCTTCGCAGGAACGCACAAACTGCAGCTTAAGGAAACAATCAAGTGGATAAAATGACGTACTGAATGAAACACGATTCTAAAGAGCGAGGAATGTCAGTCGCACTTACGTTTGGAAAGTTGCTGCATGGGATAAGAATCAAGACACGACAATCGAAAAGCTGTAAATTTTACATTCATGGTTCCGTGCATCATTACAATTGTTCCAAAATAAACACCAACAAGATGACACTTATGGACTATCCTTTATTTCGCGGTTAGTCGTCCTTTACTCTACATGTTTCGAGCTTCAGGGAGCTCATCATCAGGAGTTCCCGAGTCGGGAACAGAACACGTAGGAGAACGGGTGGAATACAACAAAAGATTATACAGTATGCCAGAGACTGCCTGTACAGTGTAGAAAAAGTGAACTCCTGATGATGAGCTCCCTGAAGCTCGAAA